>Ga0272448_1000325_pt1 | contig 74427 bp, 78 predicted proteins | sample YNPCB0191_FD_202220 | JGI IMG/M metagenome (GOLD analysis project Ga0272448, IMG submission 202220) | Hot spring sediment microbial communities from Yellowstone National Park, WY, United States - YNP-CB-019-1 | ecosystem: Environmental > Aquatic > Thermal springs > Hot (42-90C) > Sediment...
CTCACCCCTCCCCCCAACCCCCTCCCCTCTCCCGCCGGGGCGGGAGAGGGGAGGGGGTGGCGGCGCAGCCGCCGGGGGTGGGGTGAGGGCGGCGAAGGCCGACCGAAGGCCTGCGGCCCAGGAAGGCTGACTTCAGTCAGCGCCTGAATAGTTACATGACTCCACTGCAAAAAGGGTTCTTTATCGCAGAGACCGCAGAGTACGCAGAGCAATATTTGAAAATCTCTGCGCTCTCCGCGTTCTCTGCGATGAGTTTTTGCAGTGAACTCTTACATGTTACCGAACGCGAAGGCTTGAGCGCTGGGGAGACCAGTGGTATACTAATAGTGTCCGGCGCTATCGGTATCCATCCAGATTGGTCCATAGCGGCCATCGCGCCCGGGAGCAAAATATGGGAGAGATCGCCTGGTTCGTCCCCGGTCGTCCGGAGGTGGCGGAGGGGCCGCTGGCCCGCTACCGCCCCCCCACCCCCGTCGGTGCCGCCGACAGTTATATCCGACAGTTGGCGTCACCCGGCGCGCTGGTGCTGGACCTCTTCTGCCAGGGGCCGACCTTCCTGAGGGAGGCCGTCCGGGCCGGACGCCGGGCCATCGGGGCCAACGCCAACCCCATCGGTCTGCTCATCGCCGGGTTGGGGCTGGAAGGCGCTCCACCGCTGCGGGCCGCCTTCACCCGCCTGGCCGATGCCCCCAAAGAGACCTCCACCCGCCGCACCCTCCCCCTCCACCGCCACATCCTCTCCCTCTACAGCAGTCGCTGCCCCGCATGCGGCAGTGAGGGGACAGCGGAGTGGTTCGCCTGGGACCAGGAGGCCCGTTACCCCTACGCCAAGGCCGTCCGCTGCCCCCGCTGCGGGCGGACCCAAGAGGGCCCCACCGACGAGGCGGACATCATGGCCGCGCGCCGCCTGGACCGGCGCGGCTTCGCCTACTACTTTGCCCTGGACCGGGTCGCGCCCCTCGGGCATCCCCAGCGGGCCCGCGCGGGGGAACTGGTGGACCTCTACACCCCCCGCAACCTCTCCGCGCTGGTGGACGTTCTGGTCCGACTGGAGGGGCTGGAACTGGAACGACCGGTCCGCGCGGCGCTGCAGGGGGCCCTTCTGGAGACGATGGACCAGGCCAGCAGTCTGGACCCCCACGGGGAGGAGCGGCCCCGCCCGCGCCTCCTGCGTCCACCGGCCCGCTTCCTGGAGCGCAACGTCTGGTACCTGCTGGAGGAGGCCGTCGCGCGGGTCCCGGGCTGGGCCCCGGAGGGGGTCCGACGGGCACCCGGCCTGAAGGACCTGCTGGCGGACCCCACTCCGGCCTACACCCTGCTCCCGCTGCCGGCCCGGGATGTGGCCCGCCAACTGCCCCCCGGCAGCGTCTCCCTCATCCTGGCCGACCCGCCCCGCCCGGACGGGGTTTTCTGGGCCCTCTCCGCCCTCTGGGCGGGCTGGCTCTGGGAATCCCCGACCTCGCAGGCCATGCGCCCCCTCCTGGGCCGCCGTCGGCTGGAATGGGACTGGCATCAGGAGGCCCTCCGGTCGGCCCTGGCGGCCGTTGGCCCGCTGCTGGCCCCCGAGGGCCATCTGGTTATCCTCTTCGCGGAACCGGAGGAGAATCTGGTCGCCTCGGCCTGCCAGGCCGCTTCCGCCGCCGGGTACGAACTGGCGGGTTGGGGGGCCAGCACCGAGGTCGGATGCCGCCTGGTCTGGCGGTGGAAAGGCACCGCCGGGGGAGCACCCGCAAGGGGTGCCCCCACCGTAGGGGCGGCCCTTGCGGCCGCCCCCGACGCGGCCACCCCCCCAGGGCAGGGGCAGGCCCTGCCCCTACCGAATGCCCCTGATGCAGTTGCCGGGACGGTCCGGGAAACACTGAGGGCGCGCGCCGAACCGACCCCCCGGTTCCTCCTCCTCGCCGCCGTCCATACCGAACTGGCCCGGCGCGGGTGGAACGGTCCCTTCGGCGAGGTTGCCCTGGCGGTGCGGCGCGGGTGGGAGCAATTGGACCTGGAGGCGCTGGAGACGGACCTCTTCTGGCTCCCCGACCTGGACGCCGAAGACCTGCCCCCTCCCCTGGCCGACCGGGTGGAAGAGACGGTGCGGTCGCGGCTGACGGAGGGCCCCCAGGCGACGGATGACCTCCTGCTGACCGTCTACCGTGCCCTGAGCGGCCCCCTGACTCCAGAACCGTCGCTGGTCCTTCTCTGTCTTCAGTCCTACGGCGTGGAGGAAGGGGGCATCTGGCACCTGCGGGAGGAGGACGACCCGGCCCGGCGGGCGGAGGAGATAGAGGCATTGCGGCAGGACCTGGAGGCGCTGGGCCGCCGTCTCCGCTACCGTCCGGCCCGGGGGCGCGGCTGGGACCTGCGCTGGCGGGAGCGGGGGCGGGACGTCTATCTCTTCCGTATCTCCGCCACCGCCGCGCTGGGTGACGTGGTGGCCAGTCCGCCGGTACCGCGCGGCGGGCGCCCCTGCCGGGTCCTCCCCGGCGGACGGGCGGAACTGCTGGCGGAGAAACTCCGGCGCGACCCGCGCTTGGCCCGCATCGTCTGGGGGAACGGCTGGCAGTTCGTCAAATTCCGCCATCTGCGCCGCCTCATCGCCGAGGGGGTGGACCGCCGCACCTTCGCGGTGATGCTGGGACTGGACCCGGCCACCGGCCCCCGGGGAGTCCAGATTCCCCTGATGATGACGACGGACGACGGACCACAGACGACGGACGACCGACCACAGACGACAGGAGGGATTCCATGAGACGCGTTGTCGGCTCACTGCTCACGATTCTCAGCCTGTTGATCTCACTGGCGGCCCTGGCCGTTGGCGGGCTGGCCTGCTACCAGGCATCTCTGCTGCGCAGGGGGATGCTGGAAGCGGTCATCCAGAGCCGCGCCGCCCTCGCCACCCTCCCCGGCCAGACGGTGGAAGTCCCCATTCACATCCAGGAGACCTTCCCCATCAGTGCCCAGATTCCCATCCGGGAGGAGTTTGAAGTCCCCATCCACACCACTCTGCCCATCTCCACCGAGGTGGCGATTCCCCTGAACATTCCTTTGCTGGGGGAGCGGCAAATCAGCGTGCCCATCCGGGCCGATGTGCCCATCCACGTGGAGGTGGTGATCCCCATCAGCCGGACCGTCTCGGTGGAGACGTCGCTGGCGGTGAACCTGCAGGTCCCGGTACGGGTAGACCTGGAGGCGCTGGGGATTGAGGGACTGCTGGAGGGACTGGACGCGCGGCTGGCGGAGGTGGAACGTCAACTCCGATGAATCAGAAGAATCAGAGAATCAGCGAAAACCTTCCTTTGGTTCTCTGCTTCTTTGACTCTCCGATTCTTGATTTTCCGATTCTTTGATTCTCCGATCCGGGAGGATGCCCCGCTCCACCAGTGCCTGCGCCAGTTTCGGCGCGTCGTCCGGGGAGACCAGGGCAACGGTCGGAGCGACGATTTCCCGGATGTAGCGGCGGGTGGCGGGCGCGGCGGCCAGTTCCCTCAACAGCGCCTCATCCTGCACCCGCAGGAGGACGGCGGACTCCAGCCGGGCCTCGGGTCCCCGCTGGGCCCAGCGCTCCAGGGCCCGACGAAGCGCCGGAGGCACGGGCTTTCCGGTCGCCTCCTCCAGAAACGCCACCACCCGCTCCGGCGGAATGCGCTGCTGGCGGGCCCGCTCCAGCGAGGCCGGTGTCAACTGGTAGAGGGAGGGGTCGCCGATGTGGAGCCATTCCGCCACGCGGCTCACCTGGAAGCGTTCGTACCGCCGCCCCGCCGGGACCTCCAGGACAAAGTCGGGTCGGATGCTCATCGGAGGCGGAGGCGGTTCCTCGGGCAGGTCCGCCCCCCCCAGAAACGCCGCGCCGGTGGGTGTCAACGAGAAGCGGGCGTCTTCCCCGTCCGTCACCGCCACCATCCCCAGCCAGGCCAGCGGCCCCGCGATGATATAGCGGATCAGCGCCCCTTCCACCCGGTCCCAGTTCTCAAATCCCCGCAGATACTCCCCGCTGAGCGCGTCCCGGATGTACCAGGTGTCGTAGTTGCCGTTGGGCCGCTGGAAGTCCGGGTCGGCCTCTTTGACGGCGGCGACGAAGTCCGCCAGACGGTACCACTCTCCAGGAGAGCAGAAGGCCAGGTATCGGAGGACGGCCTCCCGGGCCAGCAGGGGGTCGTTGCGCCAGGAGCCGGTCTCCTCCGGGCGCAGGGTGGGCACGTGGCGGAGGTCGTCCCAGGTGGGGTCCTCCCGCCAAGCCCGGGCCAGCGTCAGCCGCTGACGGGCTGGAGGGGCCTGCAGCCAGTCGGTCACTGGCTCCGGGGACGGGCGGAGATGCCCGGCCCGGTCCACCCGCAGCCAGCCCAACCGCCCGACCAGGTGGCGCAGGAAGGCCCACCGTTCCGGGTCGGGGTCGCGCAGGTAGCGCGAGAGGTCGGCCCCGGCGGAGGACGGCCACTTTCCCCCCGCTGTGGCACGGACCGGGTGGACCTGGAAGTAAGCCAGGAGGGTGCAGAGGTCATCCAGGAGCGCGTCGCTGGGAGGGACGGGGGAGGTCGGCGGGGACGTCGGCGCCAGACGGAAGAGGGGGACGGGCGAGAGCGGCAGGAGAGCCCGCAGGGGGTCCGGGATCAGGGCCACTTCGTAGAGGCCGGTGGGGCCTTCCACGACGGTCCGGTACACCAGCCCCCGGTACCAGAGGGACTCCGCCACCGATGCCGGAGACTCCCAGGGCCGCTCCTGCCGGAGGCGGCCCGGGCCCATGTCCCGCACCGGCCCCCAGCGGCGGACGAAGGTGGGCCAGGCCACCGCCTCGCCGACGGCGTGGAGAAACTCCAGCGCGGCCCGCTCCTGGGGGGAGAGGGACGCCCACATCTCTTCCACCCGCCGGGGGTCTCCCATCTGCGCTTCCAGCGCGGCGACGGCCTCCACCCGGCGGTCGGGCAGGCCCTCCAGCCCCCAGTGGCAGGCGACCACCTCCAGCCGCACTGCATCCACATCAGCCAGACACTGCGCCAGATTCCGGCTCATCCTCCCAGGCCTGTTTGCAGAGACTTCTCTAAGCGCGGGGAACCTGGCTCCCTCACCCACCGGCTTTGCCGCCACCCTCTTTCCTGAACCTGGCCTTTTGGATGGGGAATGAAGATAATTTTGCATCGGCGGCAGAGCCGCCGATGCAAAATTATCCTGGCCTCCCAGGCTGGTACCCCAATTCCACAACAGATTGACCAGGTGAACCCCTAAGGGCCTGTTTATCAAAAGAGCGCAAACTCGCGGCTGATAATCCGGTCCCGGACCTGGTGGACCCGGCTCAGGTGCTCATCCAGAATGGCCTCCACATCGGCCTGGATGCTGGGGGTCAGGTTACCGGAGACCGGGCGCACCTGGGCCGTCGCGATCAGGGGCTGGTCCAGGGGCTTCCCGATCTGGGAAAGGATGTAGACGGTAGCCTCGCGCACCGTCGGCACTCGCTCCACGATATCCCTCGCCACCAGCATGGCCAGCACGTTGTAGACCTTGCCCACATGGGAGATGGGATTCTTCCCGCAGGCTGCCTCCAGGCTGGCTGCGCGGAAGGGGGTGATCAGACCGTTCACCCGGTTCCCTCGCCCCACAGCACCGTCGTCGCCCATCTCGGCGGAGGTGCCGGTAAGGGTCAGGTAGACCGCACCGGCATCCACATCGTCGGCGGTGTTCACAGCCACCACCACCTTCCGGGTGTCCAGTTGGCTGGCGAAGGACTGGATGGCCTCCTGGGCCGCGTGTTTCAGTTCCAGATATTCGGCCATATCCGCGACGCGCGTAGCGATGAACGGCAACGCCACGGTGAGTACCATCTCATCCCCCCGGCGCGCTCCCATCACCTTCACGTCCTCACCGATGGGGAACTGGTCAATCAGTTGGTAGTTGATGTAGCGTGAGGTCTCGTAGACCGCCCGTTCCAGCCCGGACCGGGGCCAGTGACTGACGCCGAAACTGGTGTCGTTGGCCGTCACCTGCTCCACTGCGTGCACCAGTTCCTCGGCCCCGCGTCCCACATAGGAGTCTATGACCATATGCCGGTCAGGGTCCAGATAGCGCATGGTCTCCCGGATGTGCTGGCGGGCCGCCTGAATGGCAATGGTATCCAGGGGAATCTTCCGGCCCCGATACGTCGGAGTGCCGCGACCGGCAATCTGGATGCGGATGGGGCGGATCATATGGCCGCCGCCGAAGCCGACCTCCACCTCCCCGGCCACCAACTGCACCTTGTCAAAGTTGTGATGCAGCAGGGTCCCCAGGTTCTCCAGGCACCAGCGGCAGTATTCCACGGAAATCCGCTCTGCGATTCCGTCACACAGGCTATCGGGATGACCGATGCCTTTGCGCTCCACAATCTCCACTGGGAGGTCTTCAATGTATTGTCCGCTGGCTTCTGTTACAACGATATTTCGCTTGGACATTTTCCTCTCCTTTCAGGGGGCTCCCGGTGGGTGCACTCTGAGGGCAGGCTGGGGGAACGGGGGAGGAAGAAAAAAGCCCCCTCTGGAAAGACAGAAGGGGCACGACAGGCGCGCCGCCTCTTATCTTCCAGAACGAACCCGTTCTGCCGGAATTGGCACCTGGGGCAGAGACTGACGGTCACTGGTTACGGGATGGTCAGTCTCTGCCCTGGTTGCCGAGGCTTCACAGGGCCGGTCCCTCCGCCTCTCTGGATAAGAGTGCCGCCGGGGCTATTCAATTGTTGTTTGAATCATACCACAAAGGTCAGATTTGTCAAGGGGAATTGCCGAAAGTCTATTGACGATTTGACCAAATAGCGGTAGAATGATATTACTGAACCGGAAATCTCCAGTCATTCGCTGGATTCAGGAGGTCGGAAAATGGAACGGGAAATCGGAACAGATACAGTCAAGCGCGGTCTGGCCCAGATGCTGAAGGGCGGGGTCATTATGGACGTGACCAACGCCGAGCAGGCCCGGATCGCTGAAGAGGCGGGCGCCTGCGCGGTGATGGCCCTGGAGCGGGTCCCGGCGGATATTCGCGCCCAGGGCGGCGTGGCCCGTATGGCCGACCCGGAGAAAATTCTGGAGATCATGGAGGCTGTCTCCATCCCGGTGATGGCCAAATGCCGCATCGGTCACTTCGTGGAGGCGCAGATTCTGGAGGCGCTGGGGGTGGATTTCATTGACGAGAGCGAGGTGCTGACCCCCGCTGATGAAGAGCACCACATTGACAAGCGCAAGTTCAAAGTCCCCTTCGTTTGCGGGGCGCGCAATCTGGGGGAAGCGCTCCGACGCATCGGCGAGGGAGCGGCGATGATCCGCACCAAAGGGGAGGCAGGCACCGGCAACGTGGTGGAGGCCGTCCGGCATGCCCGCGCCGTTCTGGGGGAAATCCGTCGCCTGACCACGATGGCCGAAGAGGAGATGATGGCCTACGCCAAAGAGATCGGCGCCCCCTACGAACTGGTGGTGGAGACGGCCCGGCTGGGACGACTGCCGGTGGTGAACTTCGCCGCCGGTGGCATTGCCACCCCTGCCGATGCCGCGCTGATGATGCAACTGGGGATGGACGGCGTCTTCGTGGGCAGTGGCATCTTCAAGAGCGGCGACCCGGTCCGGCGGGCGCGGGCCATCGTCCAGGCCGTCACCCACTACAATGACCCACAAATTCTGGCAGAGATCAGCCGCGGCCTGGGTGAACCGATGGTCGGCATCAACATCAGCCTGATCCCGGCCGAAGAGCGGTTGGCGATAAGAGGATGGTAGAGCAAAGTTGCGGGCTTTCGGGAGAGCCTGGTATCTGGTAAATCGGCATCTGGTATACTGGTACACTGGTACAATTGAAGATGCCCCCCGTAGGACTTTCCCGTTTTGGGAAGAGGGGCTATGTTTGTTCCTACAAATGCCTGGCGGGAGAGGAAAATGAGGGTCCGGTCGGTAACTGCGGACGTGGACGTTGGAGAGTTGGCTAAAGAACTGGCTATGAGCGAACAGGACCTGCTTGTACAAAGCCTGCGGTCTTTCATCGCTGAACAGTTGCGGCTTCTGCGGGCAGAAAAGCAGGCCCGGTGTGCCCGGTTTGGCATCACCTCGCTGGAGGAGATGGACCGGTTGATCTCCGAAGGTGCCGTAGAAGAGGAAGAGATTCTGGACGACTTCCAGAATGTAGATTATCTGACAGCCCGTATTGAGCACCTGGAGCGCCTGCTGGAGACTCTTCAATGATCAACCTGTTCCGTCTGGCCCGGATTGCGAGGACGGAGTGAACTATGATGAAAATTGGTGTCCTGGCTCTGCAAGGTGCTTTCATTGAGCACGAACATGTCCTGGCCCGCCTGGGCGTTCAGCCGGTAGAGGTACGGCTGCCGGAACACCTGGAGGGCCTGGACGGCCTCATCATCCCCGGCGGGGAATCCACCACCATGGGCCTCTTGGCCCAGAAGTGGGGCCTGCTGGAGCCGATGCAGGCGTTCGCCCGCTCCGGGCGGCCCATCTGGGGGACCTGTGCCGGGATGATTCTGCTGGCGAAGGAGGTCGTGGACGGGGTGCCCGGTCAGCCCATCCTGGGTTTGATGGACATCACCGTCCGGCGCAACGCCTTTGGCCGTCAGGTGGATAGTTTTGAGGCCGACCTGGCGGTTCCCCTCCTGGGAGACCCGCCCTTCCACGCCGTCTTCATTCGCGCACCGGTCATTGAGCGGGTGGGAGCGGGGGTGGAGGTCCTGGCCGCTCTGGAAGACGGGACAGCGGTGGCGGTGCAACAGGGCAACCTGCTGGCGACTGCCTTTCATCCGGAATTGACCCGGGACGAACGATTTCACCACTACTTCCTGAAACTGACAAAATGAAGATGCAAACAGACACTCTGGACATCCCGTTGCTGCTCCGGCTGATAGAGGAGAACCCGGAATGGCGGGCACTCTTTCGGCGCGCGTTGCTGAGTGATGACATACTGGAACTGCCCGAACTGTTCCGACGGCTTAGCGCGCATGTAGAGGCCATCGCGGAATCACAATGGCAGATCAACGAGGTCCTCAGAGAACTGGCCGAGGCCCAACGGCAGACCGATGAGTCGGTCAAAGCGCTGGCGGAGGCCCAACGGCGCAGCGAGGAGCGGCTGGACCGGCTGGAGGCCGCCGTCCAGGAACTGGCCGAGGCCCAACGGCGCACGGAGCAACGGGTAGAGGAACTGGCCGAGGCCCAACGGCGGACGGAGCAACGGGTAGAGGAACTGGCCGAGGCCCAACGGCGCAGCGAGGAGGCCCAACGGCGGACGGAGCAACGGGTAGAGGAACTGGCCGAGGCCCAACGGCGCAGCGAGGAGGCCCAACGGCGGACGGAGCAACGGGTAGAGGAACTGGCCGAGGCCCAACGGCGCAGCGAGGAGGCCCAACGGCGCACGGATGAACGGGTGGATGTGCTGGCCCAAAAAGTGGACCATCTCTCCGTAGAGGTCAACAACCTGCGACGGACCATCGGGGCGACTGTAGAGGAAGAGGCCGAAGACTGGGTTATGGTTCTTCTGGAGCAAAAGGGCTATCAGATTCTGGAAGAACCCCGACAGGTCCGGATGGACGGTGAAGTAGATGTGGCAATCCCCGCGGCCCGGGACGGTCAGGCCCTGTGGGCTGTGGTGGAAGCAAAAACCCGGCTGAGCCGCCGGGAGATAGAGGATTGGGCCAACCGGATGCGCTCCGAGGGTTTCCGGCAACGACTGGCGCAACATGGGGTTCCCGGCCCTTATCTGGTGTATATCTACGGGCTCCGGGTGGACGCGGCCTGCGACGCGGCCGCGCGCCGGTTCGGCATTGGCCTCGTTACCGGGCGCGGGGAGCGGGTACCGCCTGGCCCTCTGCTCCCGCCCGCCCAATCTGAGGGAGAAGAGAACTGAGCACCGTGGAGAAGGGGTATTACAATCACATTACGGATGATCTGGACGCGCTGCTGAACGTCCTGCCGGAAGACCTGCGGGAGAGAATCCAGCAGATCGGTCGGCGGGATGAGTTGCTGGAGGTGATTCTGGACCTGGGCCGGGTGCCCACTGCCCGCTACACCGACGGCGAGGTGGTGCTGAGCGAGCGGGAGGTCACCCGGGAGGACATCCAGCATGTGGTGGAACGGGTGGGCGAATTTGACGCCGACAACCGCGCCGGCATCGCCCGTACCCTCCACCGCATCGCGGCCATCCGCAACCGCAAAGGGGACATCGTCGGGCTGACTTGTCGGGTCGGCCGGGCCGTCTACGGCACCATCGCCATCATCCAGGACATCATTGAGAGCGGCAAGAGCATCCTCCTCCTGGGCCGGCCCGGCGTGGGTAAGACAACCATGCTGCGGGAAGCCGCCCGGGTCCTGGCGGAGACGAAGCGGGTCATCATTGTGGACACGTCCAACGAAATCGGCGGCGACGGCGACATCCCCCATCCTGCCGTTGGCCGCGCGCGCCGCATGCAGGTGGAGATGCCCTCCCTCCAGCACGAGGTGATGATTGAGGCGGTGGAGAACCACAACCCCGAAGTCATCATCATTGACGAAATCGGGAGGGAACTGGAAGCCCTGGCCGCGCGCACCATCGCCGAACGGGGCGTCCAACTCATCGCCACCGCCCACGGCAACACCCTGGACAACCTTCTGCTGAATCCCACCCTCTCCGACCTGGTCGGGGGGATTGAGAGCGTGACCCTTTCGGACGAGGAGGCGCGTCGGCGGGGTACCCAGAAGACCATCCTGGAGCGTCGCGCGCCGCCGACGTTTGACGTTCTCATTGAAATCCAGGACCGCCAGCGGCTGCTCATCCACCACAGTGTGGCCGAATCGGTGGACGCGCTGCTCCGGGGCCGTCCCCTGCAGGCCGAACTCCGCTACCGGGACGCGTCCGGAGAGATTCGGGTGGAGAAGGCGAAACCACCGTCACTGGAGGAGCGGGAGAGCGGCCGCGCGCGCCCATCCCCCGACGCCCCGTCTCCGGCTCCCTCTCCGGCGCCGCTGGGGCCCAAAATCCAGGAGCCAGTGCGCATTTTCCCCTACGGTATCGCCCGCAACCGGCTGGAACGGGCCGCCCGCCGCATGCAGGTCCCCGTCTACGTGGTGGATGAACTGGGGCAGGCGGATGCCTTCGTGACCACCAAAGGCTTCTTCCGTAAGCGCCCCCGGCTGATCACCGACGCTGAGCGGAAGGGCATCCCCGTCTACGTCCTGCGGGCCAATACCGTCGCACAAATGGAGGCCTGCCTGAGCGACATCGCGGCGGAGAACCACCTGCCCGGCCCGCTGACACCCGCCCTGCGGGAGGCGGACCACGCGATCCGGCGGATTCTGGACGGGGAGGCGGATGAAGTGGAACTCTCCCCCCAGAACGCGTTCATCCGCCGCCAGCAACACGAAATGGCCCGGGAAGCGGGCCTTTCCTCTTACTCGGTGGGGGAAGAGCCGAACCGACGGGTGCGGATCACCAGAGGGTAAGCCATTTATGGTACAGCGGGCACAGGACTGGTTCCGCCAGGCGGAGCGGGACCTGGAGCAGGCAGAGGATTCCCGGCGAGCGGGGCGGCACGAATGGGCATGCTTCGCTGCCCAGCAGGCCGCCGAGAAAGCGGTAAAGGCCCTCCACCTGCATTACGGACAGGAAGCATGGGGGCACGTCGTTGCCCGACTCCTGCGGGAACTTCCACCCCAGGTCGCCGTCCCCGCTCCCCTGGTAGAGAAGGCCCGGCTGCTGGATAGTTTCTACATCCCTCCCCGCTACCCCAATAGTTTCGCCGAAGGCGCCCCCTTTGAGCACTACGGCCCCCTCCAGAGCGAGGAGGCGATCCGGTATGCCCGTGAGATTGTGGACTTCGTCCGTGCTCAAATGGCCTGATGCCCCGACGGTCCTGGAGGCGCTCCGGCAGTGGGCGGAGACGGTCCGGCGCCCCGATGTCGTGGGTATCGGATACTGCGGGTCATACAGCCGGGGAGACTGGGGAGTGGGGAGCGACCTGGATGTGGTGATTTTGGTGGAAAGAGCAACAGCGTCCCCAGAACGGCGAGCCGCCGAATGGGACCTCACGGAACTGCCAGTGCCGGTGGACGTTCTGGTCTACACCCCGGAGGAGTGGGAGAACCTGCCGCGCCGCCTTCGGGAGGAGACCGTCTGGTTATACCGAAGGTGATGTCGCGGCGGTGGCTTTGCCGCCGTTTTCTGCGGAGGTACCGTTGTTCATCACGCTGGAGGGGCCCGACGGTAGCGGGAAGACGACCCAGGCCCGCCTGCTGGCCCATTGGCTGCAGGAAGAGGGCCATCCCGTCGTCCTGGTCCGGGAGCCGGGAGGGACAACCATCGGGGAACGGATTCGGGAAGTTCTCCACGACCCGGCCCATACCGGCATGTCCCCCTGGACGGAGGTCTTCCTGTACTGCGCCGCGCGCGCTCAGTTGGTGGCCGAGATTATCCGCCCGGCGCTGGCCGCCGGACAGACCGTCCTCTGCGACCGCTACGCCGACAGTACCCTGGCCTACCAGGGTTACGGGCGGGGCCTGGACCTGGATGCGCTCCGGCTGGTCCTCTACCTGGCGACCGGCGGCCTGACCCCCGACCTGACCTTCTGCCTGGACATTTCCCCCGAAGAGGGACTGGCCCGCCGCCGGGCGGGCGGGGGAGAGTGGAACCGTCTGGATCAGGAGACAGTGGATTTCCACCGCCGGGTGCGGACCGGCTATCTGGAACTGGCCGGCCTGGAGCCCCAGCGGTGGATTGTGGTGGACGCCGCCCGTCCCGTGGATGCAGTGCAGGCGGACCTGCGCGCCCTCCTGCAGGCACGCTGGACGGGACATACCCCTCCGACGTTATAACTCCTCGCCGATGTCCGCTTCCCCGCCTTCCTCCCCCATCAGTTCCGGCATGGCCTTCTCTATCTCCTCGGGGCTCTCCCCTGCCTCCAGCCGTCCGACAACTTCCTCAAACTCCGGCCCCAGGTCTTCTCCCACTTCGTCGGCCATCCGGCGCATCATGCGCGCCAGCGAGCGGGGGTCCTTTTCGTCAAAGTCGGAGAGGAAAGAATCGTCGGCCAGCGACTCCAGACGGCTCTCCTCGGAGCGGACCACCCGCACGCGGGAGATGAGGCGGGTCAGATTCGTGCCCCCGCAGTGGGGACAGACCGGCGTCCCGCTCTGGGCTTCGGAGAACGTCCGCCAAAATATGGAAACGCGACGACGACAGTCGTGGCATCGGTACTCGTATACGGGCATCTCCGTTCCCTCCGGGTGATCTCGTGATGTAGCGCAGGCCGCCAGCGCAGGCGAACAGCCTGCGCCACACATGGTGCAGGTAGTGACTGCAAGGAGCAATTATACCTTCCTCAAGGAGGAATGCAAGATGACCTGGACGCCCCCCCGCTACCCGCTGCTCATCGTCATCTCAGGACCCGCCGGGGTCGGGAAGGACTCCGTCCTGCGGCGGATGAAGGAGTTGGGTTACCCTTTCCACTTCGTCGTCACGGCCACGGACCGCCCCCCGCGCCCCGGCGAGGTCCACGGCGTGGACTACTTCTTCATCTCCACCGAGGAGTTCCTGCGGCTGGAGCGGGAAGGGGAACTGCTGGAGCACGCGGTCGTCTACGGAGAGCACAAAGGGGTCCCCAAACAGCAGGTCCGGGATGCCTTCGCGTCCGGTAAAGACGTCATCATGCGGGTGGACGTCCAGGGCGCGGCGACCATCCGCCGACTGGCCCCCGAGGCGGTGCTCATCTTCCTGACCGCTGAATCAAAGGACGAACTGGTGCGCCGCCTAAAGGGACGGGGCACGGAGACGCCGGAGAAGTTGGCCGAGCGGGTGGGGAAGATTGAATGGGAGATGAGCCGTATGCAGGAGTTTGACTACGTGGTCGTCAACCGGGAGGGAGAACTGGACCGCACGGTGGCCCAGATTGCGGCCATCGTGGAGGCGGAGCACTGTCGGGTCCACCCGCGCCAGGTACAACTATGACCGACCGGATTCTTCGCATCCACCGGCGACTGGCGGCGGAGTACGGCGAGCCCCAATGGACGCCGCGCGACCCCGTGGCGGTCCTCGTCTCCACCATCCTCTCCCAGAACACCAACGACCGCAATCGGGACCGGGCGTACAAGCGGTTGCGAGAGCGGTTCCCCACCTGGGAGACCGTCCGGGACGCCCCGCTGGAAGACGTGATCGCGGCGATTCGTCCGGCGGGACTGGCGCCCACCAAGGCCCCGCGCATCCAGGAGACACTGCGGCGGATCTGGGCCGAACGGGGGGAGTTCTCCCTGGATTTTCTGGCCGATATGCCGCTGGAGACGGCGCGGGCCTGGCTTCTCTCCATCCCCGGCATCGGCCCCAAGACAGCGGCGATTGTCCTTCTCTTCGCCTTTGGCCGCCCCGCGTTCCCCGTGGACACCCACATCCATCGGGTATGCCGACGGCTGGGACTGATCCCGGCGCGGGCCACGCGGGAACAGGCCCATACCCTGCTGGAAGACCTCATCCCCCCGGACCTCTACTACCCCCTTCACCTGAACCTCATCGCGCTGGGGCGGGACGTCTGCCATCCCCGCAACCCCGAATGCGGACGTTGCGTCCTGAGGGATGAGTGCGACTTCTATCGGCGGGGACAGGCAGGTTGACATGGCGCTCCAACTGATCCTCATCCGTCATGCCGAGACCGTTGCCAATGTCCAGCGGCGCTGGGTGGGCTGGAACGACACGCCGCTGACCGACCGGGGGCTGGCCCAGGCGGAGGCCGTCGCCCGCCGCCTGGCCGCCGAAGTGAGCGACGCCGTCGCCCTCTATACCAGTCCCCTGCCCCGTGCCCGCCGGACCGCAGAGGTCATCGGGCAGGCGCTGGGGCTGGACCCCGTCCCGCTGGACGGCCTGCGGGAGATCAATTTCGGCGATATGGACGGAGTGACCCTGGAGGAGATGAAGACCCTCTACCCCGACCTCTACGAGCGCTGGCGGGACCGGATGAACGTGGAGTTCACCTGGCCCGGAGGGGAGAGCCGGTCCGGGTTCTTCCGCCGGGTGGAGGCGACCTGCCGGGACATCCTCGCCCGCCATTCCCAGGGCACCGTCCTGATTGTGGCTCACGGCGGGACCCTGCGGGCGATGCTGGCCTGCCTGCTACCGGAGCAGATGAGCCAGTGGTGGGGGTATGAACTGGGCCACTGCACCCTCACGCGGGTCCGGGTGGAAGACGGTCAACCTGCCCTCATCGCCCTGAACGACGCCTCTCACCTTCCCCTCGCTTCCCCCTGATAGCCCGCCTGTAGCCCAGGCTTCAGCCTGTCCCGTGTAGGACAACTGCTCGCAGTTGTCCTACAACCAGAGCGACTTGACAAAAACCGCGCCCTGTGGTATTATATGACTGGTCATATATTAGATAAGTCATCCAAACCGGAGGCGCGATGTCCCTGGAACATGCCATCCTCGGCTTCCTGAACTACGCCCCGATGACCGGCTACGACCTGAAGAAGGCCTTTGACACGTCCGTGCGGCACTTCTGGCCCGCCGACCAGGCCCAGATTTACCGGACGCTGAAGGAACTCACCCGTCGCGGCTGGGTGACGGTGGAGGTCGTCCCGCAGGAGGACCGCCCCAACCGCAAGGTCTACCACCTCACCGACGCGGGGCGGGAGGAACTGCGCCGCTGGCTGCGTGCGCCGTCCGACCCGGAGGACCCGCGCGTTCCCCTGCTGGTCAAGGTCTTCTTCGCCGGGCAGTTGGCCGACGAAGAGGCCGTTGCCCTGTTAGAGGGGTATGCCGCCGGGCTGCGGGCACGGCTGGAGGAATACGCGCGGATTCCCCAGCAGGCCGCCCACTACGCCGAGGCAGTCCGCTCCCCGCGCGAGGTCTTCTTCTGGGCCCTCACGTTGGACTACGGCGTCCGGCTCACCCGCGCCGCGCTGGAGTGGGCCGAGGAGACCATTCGCCATATCCGAAACCTGGAGGAAGAATCATGAAGATTCTCGCCATCAACGGAAGCCCGCGCGGCCGCCGCAGCAACACCGACCGCATCCTGCAGCCCTTCCTGGAGGGGGCACGGGAGGCCGGCGCGGAGACGGAGACCGTCTACCTGAAGGACCTGAAGATCAATCATTGCCTGGGTTGCTTCACCTGCTGGACGAAGACCCCCGGCGTCTGCGTCCACAAAGACGACATGGCGGCGCTGTTTCCGAAAGTCCGCCAGGCCGACGTCGTGGTCTACGCCACGCCCCTCTACGTTTTCACCGTGAGCGGGCTGATGAAGGACTTTATGGACCGGCTGCTGCCCCTGGCGGACCCCCACATCGTCCAGCGGGGGGCTCACTACACCCACCCGCCCCGCTACACCGACGGGCCGTCGGTCCGAAGGGTGGTCCTTATCTCCAACTGTGGCTTCCCGGAGCGGCACCACTTCTCCGGGCTGGTGGAGACCTTTCGCTGCTACACCGACGACCCCGACACCGAACTGGCGGCGACGATTCTCTGCGCGGGGGGCGAACTGCTGGCCCAGCCTGCGCTGGCCGAAAGTCTGCGCTGGTACACTGATGCCGCCCGCCGGGCCGGGTGGGAGTTCGTCACCTATGGGCACATCCTGCCGGAGACCCAGGCGGTCCTGGACACGCCGCTGGCGGAGCCGGAGGTCTACGCGCAGATGGCCAACGGGTGGTGGGATAGCCAGATTGGGCCTCACCCCACCCCTGGCGGCTTCGCCGCCAGGGGGAGGGGTGAGGAACCTCGGCGTCCCCTCCGTAGTGAGCCACGAAGCGAAGCGGAGTGGCGTGAGGAGAACCTCTCCCCACCCATCGTCCTGCCCGTGGGAGAGCCCGGAGCGGGCCCCCGGACCTGCCGCGAGGCCATCCTGGGCATGCCCACTGTCTTCAACCCGGCCGCGGCCGGAGACCTGCAGGCCGACATCCAGTTCGTCGTCACCGGGGAGGAGCCGGGCCACTACGTCCTGCGCATCCGGGAGGGGCGCTGCACGGCCCACGAGGGCACCGTCCCCCGGCCCACGATGACGGTCCACACCCCGTCGGAGGTCTGGCTGAAGATTGCCCGCAACGAGTTGAGCGGGCAGGCCGCCTACGTGAAGGGGATGTACCGGGTGGAGGGGGACTTCGGCCTGCTCCTGCGGCTGGGGGACCTCTTCTCCGGGCCGGAGGGGCCGAAGGCGCCGCCCGCGCCGGCCCCCGCGCCGCCGGAGGAGGAGACGGTCCAGCGCGGGCCCATCCGTCTTCCGGGCATGGCCTGGCTGACGGTGGCCTTCGTCCCTTGGATGGTCCACTGGGCAACGGTGGACATCCCCGGCATCGGGCCGTGGATCAGCCTGGGGGTACCGTTTCTGCTGGGGGCGCTGATCTGGGGATACCGTCGCCGCTTCGCCCGCCCCACCTGGATGGAGACGGGGACGCCCCTCTACTTCGCGCTGGCAGGGCTGGCGACGCTCCTGGGGAGCCGGTTCTTCACCGACTACGGCGACGTTCTGGGGTACTTGATGCTGGCGGGCATCTGGCTGGGGACGCTGGCCGCGGAACGTCCCTTCACGGCCGAGTACTCCAAATGGTCATACCCGTCGGCCCTCTGGAACCTCCCCGTCTTTCTCCGCACCAACGCCATCATCACCACCGTGTGGGGCTGGGTCTACCTGCTCATGGCGGTCCTGGCGCTGGCGGGGCACGCGCGGCCGGAGCAGGCGCTGATGTGGACCCTCGCCCGCAACCTGCTCCTGATCCCGGCCTTCGCCTTCACCGCCTGGTTCCAGAAGTGGTATCCGGCCAGAGGATAATTTTTGTGGCGGCGGCTTTGCCGCCGCCACAAAAATTTACTATTTGATTTCCACTTTGGCGCCGACCGCTTCCAGTTCCGCCTTGGCGCTCTCCGCCGCTTCCTTCGGGACCGCTTCCAGCACCGTCGCCGGCGCGCTCTCCACCAGGTCTTTGGCTTCCTTGAGGCCCAGGTTGGTCAGTTTCCGCACCACCTTGATGACCTCAATCTTCTTCTCGCCGACCTCCTTGAGCACGACGGTGAACTCGGTCTTCTCCTCCACGGGCTCAGCGGGAGCCGCAGCGGCGGTGGGCATCGCGGCCACTGCTACCGGAGCCGCGGCGGTCACGCCCAGTTTTGCCTCCAGCATCTTCACCAGTTCGGCGGCTTCCAGAAGCGTCAGTTGACTGATCTCCTCCACCAGTTTCTGCAAATCGGCCATCCTTTACCTCCTTAACGTTTTACTTTTTTACGTTTCACTACGCAGCCTGGGGGGCCGTCTTACCCTCCAGTTTGTCCACATACGCCTGCAGCACGTTGAGCACCTGCCGGATTCCGCTGGCGACGACACCGACCACCTGGGACGCCGGCGCGTTAATGGTGCCCAGGACCTGCCCCAGCACCATCTCCTTGGGCGGGAGATTGGCCAGGGCGGTGACCTGTGCGGGCGTAATCGGCGTCTTGCCCAGCAGGCCGCCCTTGACGGCGAACCTCTCGTGTCCTTTGGAGAAATCCAGGACCACTTTTGCGGCCGCTGGGACCTCGCCGTGGCAGAACGCCACCGCCACCGGGCCCTCCAGCCACTCCTGCGGCATTGTCAGCCCCATCTGCTGCAGGGCCAGGAGCAGCAGGCGGTTTTTGACCACCTGGTAGGTGGCCTCAGCGCCCCTCAGCGACCGGCGCAGTTCCTCCACCTCCGCCACCCGCAGGCCCCGGTAGTCGGTCAGGATGAGCCCCTGGCTCTTCTGCAGGTGCTCCAGGTACTGCTCTATCCGCTCCGCTTTCTTCTCTTTTGATATGGCCACCCGACATCACCTCCTTTCACATTTCACGCATCACGTTTTACGTTTTCCGCAACAAAAACTCCCCCGCGCCAGCCGACGCGGGGGAGTCTACCCCACCGGGCAGGGTCAGACTCCCCGCCCGATGAGGGAACGGACCTCTCTCCAGCCTCGGCAGGCAACTTTCAGCGCCCCTCGGCGCGCCTGCTGTCTTCGGCCTGATTCGCTTATCGCTTATCGCGTATCGCCTATCGCTTATCGCGTATCGCCTATCGCTTATCGCTTATCGCCTATCGCGTATCGCCTTCTTGCCTTCTTGCTCTCTTGCAATCTTGCATTCTTGACTTCACTGCAAAAACTCACCGCAGAGACGCTGAGAGCGCAGAGTTCTACATTAGCATAATCTCTGCGTACTCTGCGTCTCGGCGGTGAAATGACCTTTTGCATTCTTGAGTTCACTGCAAAAACTCATCGCAGAGAACGCGGAGAGCGCAGAGATTTTCTTTAATATTGCTCTGCGTACTCTGCGGTCTCTGCGATAAAGAACCCTTTTTGCAGTGGAGTCACTCTTGCATTCTTGCTACGCCACTTCCAGCGCCTGCGCAGCCACCGGGTCCACCTTGATCCCCGGCCCCATAGAGGACGCCAGGGTGACTTTGCGGATGTAGGTGCCTTTGGCAGCGGCGGGGCGGGCCTTTTTGACCGCTTCCATCGCGGCCGCCAGGTTCTCCAGAAGTGCCTGGTTAGAGAAACTGACCCGGCCAATGGGGATATGCAGGTTGGCGGTCTTGTCCACGCGGAACTCGGCGCGGCCGGCCTTCGCCTCCTGGATGACGCGCGGCAGGTCCTCCGGCGGGACCACCGTGCCGGTCTTGGGGTTGGGCATCAGGCCGCGCGGGCCCAGGATGCGGCCCAGGCGGCCCACCTTCCCCATCATATCCGGCACCGCGACGGCGACGTCAAAATCGGTCCAGCCGTCCTGAATCTTCTTGATCCCTTCGTCGTCGGAGATGACATAGTCCGCTCCGGCGGCCTCGGCGATGCGGGCGGCGTCGCCAGCCGCGAAGACCAGCACCCGCACCGTCTTGCCCAGGCCGTGGGGGAGCAGGACCACCCCCCGTACCTGCTGGTCGGCGTGGCGGGGGTCCACCCCCAGCCGGATGTGGAGGTCCACCGAGGCGTCAAAGTTGGCGTAGGCGGTCTCTTTGACCAGTTGGACCGCTTCCTGAGGAGAATACAGGCGGTTGCGGTCCACTTTCTTCAGTGCTTCCAGGTACTTCTTTCCTCTCTTCGGCATCTTACCTCCTTGTGGTGATTAACGGGCGTTGCCCTCCCACCGGGCAGGTTAATCCACAATCTCAATCCCCATACTGCGCGCCGTCCCCTCAATCTGGCGCATCGCGCCTTCCAGGTCCACGGCGTTCAGGTCTCGCATCTTCAGTTGGGCAATCTCCCGCAATTGGGCGCGGGTGATCCGTCCCACCTTACTGCGGTTCGGTTCGGAAGACCCCTTCTCTATCCCGGCGGCCTTCCGCAGCAGGTCCGGCGTGGGCGGCGTCTTCAGCACGAAGGTGAAGGACCCGTCCTGATAAATGGTGACTTCCGCTGGGATGATGTTGCCCGCCATAGACGCCGTGCGGGCGTTATACTCTTTGCAGAACTGCATCAGGTTGATGCCGTGCTGGGCCAGCGCCGGCCCCACCGGCGGCGCCGGATTCGCCTTCCCGGCCTCAATCTGCAACTTGACCACCGCTTTGATTTTCTTCACACCAACACCTCCTGGAGAATCCAGCCGGACCAGGGAAGTTATCTTAGCCCTAACGCTTTCTTCAACCGTACATCTACATCCATCATCAAACGGTCACTGAACATCCCCAGCCGGCCTGTAAGCAATGTGCGATCTAAAGTCATCAGTTTCCCACAGCGCACCACTGATGCAACCCGAAGCCCTGTAGCCGCAAAGTCTGAATCTTCAGGATGCAATAACAGGTCAGTTTCCTCAATTTGGTCTATACGGGATGTAATAAAAGCCAGAATGCAATCACGCCCCGATCGCTCGGTTGCAGATACCACCAGGGCAGGACGCCGCTTGGCCGAAGAGAGGTCAGTAAACGGATAGATAACCAGAACTACTGACCCTCTTTTCAGGCGGTCGTCCATACAAAACGCTCCTTCAGGTCATCATCGCAATACAGGTCGGGCTCGTCGGCCAGCCAGTCAAACGCCCCTCCCTCACTGGCCAGATAAGCCAACTCCTCTACTCCCGGTTCGCTGAGGTCCAGTTCGGGTCTGCTGAATACAGCGCTCGTCATCCGTAACGCGGCCTCTAACACATCAGCCAGGGCCACGCTCGCTTCTGGTGAAAGGTGAACTTCCATCGGCTGATGAAGAGCGCCGGCTATCCGGGCCCTCCGGGCCAGCGCATACAATTGCGTCCAGACCGCCTTGTCAGCAACCGGGGTGCTCTCCTGGACCATATTACTTTCCCGTCCTGCAATCCGCAATCTACAATCTGCAATCTGCAATCCGCAATCCGCTACACCCGCTCCACCTGCAGGAAATCCAATTCCACTGGCGTATCCCGTCCGAAGAAGGAGACCAGGACCCGCACCTTGGTCCGCTCTTCGTCAATGGTATCCACGACGCCGATGAAATCGCGGAACGGGCCGTCTATGATGCGCACCTTCTGGCCGGCCCTGTAGGTCACTTTGACCCGGGGTGCCTCGGCCTCCATCCGCTTCATAATCGCCTGCACCTCTTCCGGGCGCAGCGGCGTCGGGCGGTTGCCCATCCCCACAAAGCCGGTCACCCCGGGCGTGTTGCGGACCACCGACCAGGACTCATCATCCAGAATCATCTGCACCAGGACGTACCCCGGAAACACCCGGCGCTCCACCGTGCGCCGCTTACCGTCCTTGACCTCAATCTCTTCCTCGGTCGGGATGACCACCTGGAAGATTTTATCCTGCATGCGCATCGTCTCAATGCGCTGCTCCAGGTTGTGCTTGACCTTGTTCTCGTAGCCGGAGTAGCAATGGATCACGTACCAGGCCCGCTCGTCCGTCGGTTCGGCCGTCGGGTCGGATGGAGTGCCCGTCCGGCTGGCACCGACGGATGCATCCAGCACGTCCTCATCCGGCGCGGACGGCACAGCAGGCCTGCGCGGTCTTGAAGACCCGGCAGGCCTCAGGGCTCCCGTCCCCCCCTGCTCCTCTGCGTCCTGTTCCAGAGTCTCCAGGCGGTCTTCCCGGTCCATCACTCTTTACCCTTCCGCCACCGCTACTCCTGCTGTCGCCCCAGGATGACCCCGACGACAATGCCGGCCACCAGGACGATCACGCCCATCGCGATCCGCCAGGGATCACTTTCTATGATGCCCCGCAGCCACCAGGAGAAGAGAACGTCCATCAGCCAGAGGAAAAGGGCCATACTGACGGTGACCACCAGGACAATCCGGGTCAGCCGCCAGGTCTCCTCCCGGGTAGGCCAGCGGACCCGTTTGACCTCCACCCGGGTCTCCCGGAAATAGCGGACCAGTGCGTTTTCTTTTTTCACGATGAACCGTCCTCCGGCGTCATTTGCCCGCGCTTCTTATGCCTAACATTTCAAGACACCGCCGGGATGGGCGGTGTCTTGAAAGCCAGCAGGCAGGGGGTGCGGGACTTGAACCCGCAGCCTGCGGTTTTGGAGACCGCTGCTCTGCCTTATTGAGCTAACCCCCTGCGGAAACGGTCACAGGACAAAAGCCTCAGCAGGTGCCAGGCCTGCATTCCGGCAGGCGCAAGGCCTGCCGCTACTTGGTCTCCCGATGGAGCGTGTGCTTGCGGCAGCGCGGGCAATACTTGCGCAGTTCCAGCCGCGATGGATCGTTCCGCCGATTCTTCTCGGTGGTGTAATTCTGTTCTTTACACTCTGTACAGGCCAGAGTAATCGTCAACCGGATTGCTTTCGCCTTCTTTGCCATGAAAATCCTCAATGTGCTGCGGTTTGGTCGGGTTTAATGAGAGATAACGACATCAATCTACTACTCTGTCAAGGCTGATTTTTCAGTTTGGCCGGATTTGAGAAATACCCTGCTGGCTGGATATGTGGGCCTATAATGACCTCATTTGCCCATATTTGGGGGTATTCAACCCCATCGCAAATATAAGTTTCATAATTGACAGAGTACTACCATCAGGGTGAAGGGATAGCAACATATTCTGCTAACGATTGTGACTGTGGCACTGGCAAACCGTCTTCCAGCATTCCCCGCACATGCATCTCTATCGCTTCGTGCATGTTCAACGCCGCTTCCTCCGGGGTCTTCCCCGTCGCAATGCAACCTGGCAGGTCTGGAGAATATGCAGAATAGTTGCCGTTCGCTTTTTCTATAACGACCAAAAAACGGTAAATGGGCATAGTTTACTGCTTTCTCGGTTGTTGCAACTGTGCTTGCTTGAGAATACTGCTTAATGTGCCTTCCGCCAGGTCATCGTTCGGGTGACCTGCGATGGTAACCAATCCAGGTTTTGTGGGATGTTTATACTGCCGATGGCTGCCTTTGGTCCTGACCAGATACCAACCGTCTTCCTCAATCAGTCTGATTACATCGCGGACCTTCATCTATGCGTACTCTCCAGGAGCCCACGATGGGAATTGAACCCATAACCACACCCTTACCAAGGGTGTGCTCTGCCGATTGAGCTACGTGGGCCCACAGTGGGCCGGGCAGGACTCGAACCTGCGAAGGCTGAGCCAGCGGATTTACAGTCCGCCCCCTTTGCCGCTCGGGCCACCGACCCATCAAGCCGACGGCGGGACTTGAACCCGCACCGTTCCGCTTACAAGGCGGATGCTCTGCCGATTGAGCTACGTCGGCAGAGAAATTATACCACACCCACAAGCAAGGTCAAGTCCCTACCGGCTGGTAGTATACTCCAATTTGGACTTTTTGTCAACTGCTCTTCCGCTCCAGCCCCAGGACGCGGGTCACTGGCACAACGAAGAGAATCCCCGTATGGTGCAGGTTGAGGTCGCCCGTCACTTCCTGGGTTGCCGCAATGACCCGTTCCACCGTCTCCTCATCCCGAACGATGGTGAAGAGGGTGCGGTGGTGGAGTTCCCGGGCGCCCAGCAGGTCCCGCACGGAGGGGACCAGCGGCAGGTCATCCCAGATGGCTTTCTGCAACCGCGCCAGGCCGGTGCTCTCCAGAATCGTCGCGCCGGGGACTCCTGCCTCGTCCCACGCCCGGAGAACATCGGGACACTGGTCGGGATTATCCAGGACCAGAACGACCAGATAGGCCATTTGCATGCCTCCCGAGCAAAGGGTCGCTACCATCAGGCCTGGCGGTCTGCGCTCCGTTCGCCGGGCGGTTTCCGGTAGAGGGCCCGCAGCAGGATGGGCGTCACCAGGGTCGTGGTCAGCACGACCAGCACCACGTCCGCAAAGATTTGCTGGGTGATCAGCCTGCTCTCCAGTTCTATCGCCGCCACAATCAGGCCCACCTCGCCCCGGGACATCATCCCCACGCCCAGGCGAAGGGCATCCAGAGGGGAGAACCCCCCGGCCAGTCCGCCCAGCCCACAGCCAATGACTTTGGAGAGCATCGCCGCCCCAATGAGCGCCAGTGCGCAACCGACCCCACTGACGCCAATGGCCCGCGCGTCCGCCTCCAGGCCGATGTTGACAAAGAAGATGGGCACAAGCCAGGCATAGGCCAGGGTGTGCATCCGGTCCCGGATGTACTGGTGGAGCGGCGAGCGGGCGAAGGCCAGGCCCGCCAGGAAAGCGCCGGTGATGGCAGCGATGCCCCCCAGCGCTTCCGCCGCCCATGCGAAGAATAACAGCGTGACCACCACCAGGGCCATGACTCCCTCGCTGACCGGGAGCCGCTCCACCCAGGTGGGCAGACGGGGAATCCAGCGCGCCCCCACCCAGATGGCGATGCCCAGGAAAAGCAGCATCCGCGCCAGGACCCAGAGGATGTTCCAGAAACCACCGCCCTCACCAATCAGGGCACTGGAGACGGATAACAACAGGATGACCAGAATGTCGTCCACGACGGCGGCGCCCAGGAGCGCCACCCCCACCCGGCTCCGCAGGACGCCCAGTTCTATCATCGTCTGGGCCGAGATGCTGACGCTGGTGGCTGCCAGCATCAGGCCGATGAGTATTCCCTCCAGCAGGGTGAAGTTGAAGAGGAGTGAGACCCCCAGCCCCAGGGCAATCGGGAAGAGGACGCCCAGGACACCAGCCCATACGGCAGGCCGCCCTGCCCGTCGCATCGCCCCCATATCTACCTCCAGACCGGCGATGAACATCAGGAAGAGGACGCCCAGGTGGGCCAGTTCGCGGAGGGTCTCCTCCAGGTGACTGCCCGAGAAGATGGGCCAGTGGAGCATGTTCAGCACCGTCGGGCCCAGGATGAGGCCGATGAGCAACTCCCCCAGCACCGCTGGCTGCCCCAACCGGGTGCTCAGGTAGCCGAAGGATTTGGCCGCGAAGATGATGATGGCCAGCGCCAGCAGAACGTTGAGCAGAAACGCGCCCATCCAACCTCCCTACATCCCCAATAACTGCTCCGCGGCCCGCAAACTCAGGGCAAAGAGGGGACCCGCAGCCAGGCCGATGAGGACCGTCAGGGCCGCCAGCCCCGCAACGGGCAGCCAGAGGGCCGGAGACGTCCCCCCGGCAGGCGGCGGGTCGTTTTCCCCCAACGGTTTCCAGAAGGCCTCGTTCCAGATTTTCATCATAGAGAAGAGGGTCAGCAGACTGACCCCCAGGGCGACCGCGACGATGGCGAACTGCCCCGTCTCCAGCCCGGCCCGGACCAGTGCCAGTTTGGCGAAGAAACCGGAGAGGGGCGGGAGCCCCGCCAGGGAAAGAGCAGGGATCAAAAACAAAGAGGCCAGCCCTGGGTGAGTGTGGTATAGTCCCCCCAGTTTGTTCAACTGATGAGTAGCCCGGAGTCGCAGGACCAGGCCGCTGATAAGGAAAAGGTTCGTTTTCACGATGATATGGTGGATGATATAGAAGAGGTAATTTATTATCCCTGCAAACAGCCAGATGTCAAGCCTGAACCGTTGCAGGGTGTGTCCCAATCCTGTCGGACTTTGCCGCTTTGTAGGACAACTGCGAGCAGTTGTCCTACAACTTTGGTACGCACCCCCGCTGCATGTCCCCTTGACAAATCCGCATTCTGCGTTATAATCCCACTTAGTGAAATAAACTCCCATTTTTTGGAACTGCTCCCCCGGAAAAGGAGGCCGCGCATGCGCCTGACCCTCATCGGCCATATGACCGTGCGCGTAGAACTGGACGGGCTGGCTCTCCTGACCGACCCCTGGTTCGGCCCGCGCACCTGGCTGGAACGCCGCCTGGCTCCCCGTATCCTTCCTCCCGCCTTCTCCCCCGAAGAGATCACCACCCTGGACGCGCTGCTGGTCTCCCATCACCACATAGACCACCTGGATGAGCCCGCACTGACGCTGGCCCGGCGTCTGGGATGCGCGGTCATCGGCTCCCAGGGTGCCGCCCGGCGGGCCCGACGGGCCGGAGTGCGGGAAGTGATCCCTCTGCGGGCCGGCGAAACGACCAGCCTGGGCCCCCTCACCATCCACGCCGTCCCCGCCGAGCATCCCCTGGCCTCCGACGCGGTGGGGTTTGTCGTCGCCGGCAGCCAGAGCGTCTACTTCAGCGGAGACACCCGCTGGACCCCCGCGCTCCGGGCCGCGCTTTCGCCCTTCCCCCTGGATGTGGCCCTGGTCCAGGCCGCCTGTGCCCACTACCCCTTCTTCGGCGATGACGGCATGTCCCTGCCGGAGGCCGCTGCCCTGGCCCGCGCCCTCCGCCCCCGCTGGACCGTCCCCCTGCATCTCCACTGCGCGGGAAAGTGGCTGGACCGGGAGGCCGGTATCCGGATAGAAATGGGGAACGCCGACCGGGTGCAGGTCGCGCTATCTGCCTGGGCGGACTCGCTCCGGGCCGAGGGGTTGGGCGTCCAAATCCTGGAACCGGGCAGGCCTGCGGAATACGTAAAGCGTGAAACGTAAAGCGTGAAACGTAAAACGTAAAGGAGGCAAAATGAGCACGATTGAAATCCCCCTGGAAGAGATGATCGCGCGCTACAAGCAGGTGCGCACCCCCGCCATCGCCGACATCCTGGACCAGAAGGGGCTCTTCCACCAGATTCTCCCGCCCCAGATTCAGGCCATCGCGCCGGGGATGCGGGTCGCCGGGCCGTCCCTGACCGTCAAGGGTACCCCGACGGTCATCCACAAGGACGAGTATCTCCAGGTGGCGGTGGAGGCCTATGCCGCCCTTCAGCCGGGCCAGGTGGTGGTCTTTGATACCTCCAACGACCCCGGCACCGCCCATTGGGGGGAGATGATCAGCACGACCACGAAGGCCAAAGGCTGCGGCGGCGCGGTCATAGACGGCGGCGTGCGGGACGTGGAGGCCATCGTGGAACTGGGCTTCCCGGTCTTTGCCCGCTACAAGACCCCCGCCGACATCCGCGGCCGCTGGCGCTACGTGGAGATCAACGTCCCCATCCGCATCGGCGACGTCCACATCCGCCCCGGCGACTGGGTGGTCGGCGATGCCAACGGCGTCGTCGTCATCCCCCAGAACCTGGTCGTGGAAGTCCTGCTGGAGGCGGAAAAGGTCATGGAGACGGAGCGGAAAATCTGGGAGGAACTGCGCGCGGGCGAACATCCCCTCAACGTCTTCCTAAAGTACGGGCGATTCTAATGGTTTGTAGGACAACTGCGAGCAGTTGTCCTACAAGACTATACGGAGGGGCGAATGAAAATTACCGACCTGATCGTCACCCCCGTCGCCATCCCGCTGGAGGTGCCGCTGGCCCACGCCTGGGGCGTCCACCTGGGCTTCGGGCGGGCCATCATCCAGGTCATTACCGATGAGGGACTGGTTGGCCTGGGCGAGACAACGCTCACTCCCAACGGCCGTCAAATGGAAGAGGTGCTTCGCTCCTGCAAAATACTCATCCTGGGCGAGGACCCCTTCAACCTGGAACGGCTGCGCTGGAAGGTCTCCAACCCCTTCTACGTCCGCATGTTCGGCCCCAATCTGACCAACGCCTACGCCGCCATTGAGTTCGCCTGCCTGGACATCCAGGGGCAGGCGGTGGGGCGGCCCGTCTGCGACCTTCTGGGCGGGCAGATGCGGGACCGGGTGCCGGTCTCAGCCTATATCTTCTACGAGACGCCGCCCGGCGGAGAGGAACGGCTTCCCTGGGAGGAGGCAGATGCCCGCATTGTGGAGAAGTGTGCCGAACTGGTGGAGGGGAAGGGTTGCCGGGCCATCAAATTCAAGGGCGGCGTCTATCCACCCCATCTGGAGGCGGAGACGGTGCGCCACCTGCGGGCGCGCTTCCCCGACGTCCCCATCCGGCTGGACCCCAACAGTTCCTGGGCGCTGACGACGGCGGTCCGCATCGCCCGCGAACTGGCCGACTGCGGCCTGGAGTATCTGGAGGACCCGGTCTGGGGCCTCTCCGCCATGGCAAAACTGAAGCGGCTGGCCCCGTGGATGCCGCTGGCGTCCAATATGGCCTGCTTCAGTTATGAGGACATCGCCCCGGCGACGTTCCTGGACGCGGTGGACGTGGTGCTGGCGGACCCGCACTGGTACGGCGGGTTGCGGGCCACTCGTGCCCTGGCCCAACTCTGCGAGACCTTCGGGCTGGATATGGGCATGCACTCGGGCACCGAGTTCGGCGTCTCCCTGGCGGCGGTGCTGCACCTGGCCGCGTCGCTCCCCAGCATCCACCACGCCCCCGACGTCCATTATCATTATCTGAGGGACGACGTCATCCAGGGCGGGCCGCTTCCCTACGAGGACGGCGCCATCCGCGTCCCGTCGGGGCCGGGCCTGGGGGTCAAACTGGACCCGGACAAACTGGCCCTGTACAACCAGATATACGAGTGGTACATTGCCGCGCAGGGGGCCCAGCCACGTCGGGAGCCGATCTATACGAAAGCGAGGTGGTAAAATGTCCCTTCATCTGGTGACCGGAGCCGCCGGTTTTCTGGGCCGGTATCTGGTGCGCGGCCTGCGGGCGCGGGGAGACCGGGTGCGCGCGCTGGACCTGCACCGTCCCGACGACGCCGACCCGGAGGTGGAGTGGATTGTCGCCGACATCCGGGACGCCGATGCGGTGCGGCGGGCCTGTGAGTGGGTGGAGGTCGTCCACCACCTGGCCGCGCTCATCCCGCAGCGCCGGGCCGACCCTGAAACCATGCGGGCGGTCAATGTGGGCGGGACGAAGAACGTGCTGGATGCCGCTCGCGCCGCTGGAGTCCGCCGGGTCGTTTTTCTCTCCAGCGTGGAAGTCTTCGGCGTGCCCGCCATTGTCCCCTGCCCGGAGGACGGCCCGCTGGCCCCGCTGGGGGAGTACGGGCGCAACAAGATTGCCGCCGAGACTCTCTGCCGGGAGGCGGCGGCCCAGGGGCTGAAGGTGGTCATCCTGCGACCGCCGACCATCGTCGGGCCGGGGCTGGAGGAGCCGTTCCTGGTGGGCCTCATGGCCGCCATCCGGGACGGCAGGCCGGTGACGCTCCTGGGCAATGGCCGCAACCGCTTCCAGTTCGTCCACGCCGAAGACGTCGTCTCCGCCTGCCTGTTAGTCGCCGACCACCCCGCCGCCGTGGGCGAGGTCTTCCATATCGGCAGCGCCGATGTGCCACCCATCCGCGAAATGGTGGAGACGGTCATCGCCCGTACCGGCTCCCCGTCCAGAATCCAGGCCATCCCGGTTTGGCTGGCGCGGCTGGCAATTGCCCTGCTGCGCCCGTTCGGCAAGGCGCCGCTGGAGCCGGAACATGTCGCCATCGCCGTCGCCGACTACGTCTTTGACATCTCCAAAGCCCGCCGGGTACTGGGGTGGGAGCCCCGGTGGGGGAATGTGGAGGCGGTGCTGGATACGTATTACGCGATGCGTGAAACGTGAAACGTAAAACGTGAATATGGAGAACGCCCAGACGGTTTTGCGGGCACTGGCGCTTCTGGAGGCGGTGGCGGAGGGGGTCCACGACCTGGAGGGGCTGAGCACCCGCGTCGGCCTCAGCCGCAGTACGGCCCACCGCCTGCTGAGCACACTGGTCCGGGCCGGATACCTGCGCCACTCCCCCCGGGCCGGGTACGGCCTGGGGCCCCGGCTGATAGAACTGGGCTTCCGCGCCCACGCCGGGCTGCACCTGCCCTCGCTGGCCCGTCCCTACCTGGAAGAGTTGTCCGAGGCCACCCGCGAGACGGTCCACCTGGGTGTCCTGGACGGGACCGAAGTCGTCTACATTGACAAAGTGCCGGGGAAGCGGGAACTGCAAATGGCCTCGTACATCGGCGCGCGGGTCCCGGCCCAGTCCACCGCCCTGGGCAAGGCGCTGGTCTCCACGCTACCGCCGGAGGAGTGGCTGAGGGCCTTCGTCCCGGGCCTGCGGCGGACGGAGCGCACCATCGCCGAACCGGACCGGTTTCTGGAGGAGATCGCGCGCGTGGCGCGGCAGGGGTATGCACTGGACCTGGAGGAGAACGAGCCGGGCATCCGCTGCGTCGCCGCGCCGGTGCGGGACGGGGCCGGGCGGGGGGTGGCCGCCGTCAGCATATCCAGCGCGGTCATCTATCTGACCGACGAGCGCATCCAGGAACTGGTTCCGCTGGTCCAGGCGACGGCCCGGCAGATTTCGCGCGAACTGGGGTGGACGGAGAATGAAACCTGATCGGCCGGGCAAGGTGGTGACTTTCGGCGAGGTGATGATGCGGCTCTCCCCGCCGGGCCGGCTGCGCCTGGGGCAGGCCCGCGTGCTGGAGGTCACCTTCGGTGGCAGCGAGGCCAACGTCGCGGCGGCGCTGGCCGGGTGGGGGGTGCCGGTGGAACACGTCACCGCGCTGCCGGAGAACGACCTGGGGCGGGCCTGCGCCCGCTTCCTGCGCCAGTTCGGCGTCGGCCTGGAGCATGTGGTCTGGGGCGGCGGACGTCTGGGGCTCTATTTCTACGAACGGGGCGCCGCCCATCGGCCCGACACCGTCCTCTACGACCGCGCCCACTCCGCCTTCGCCACGCTGGAACCGGGGAGGATTCCCTGGGCGGACGTCTTCGCCGACGCCGCCTGGTTCCACTGGAGCGGCATCTCTCCGGCGGTCTCCGCGTCGGCCGCTGGGACCTGCCGGGAGGCAGTACGGGCGGCGCGGGCGGCAGGCCTCACCGTCTCCTGCGACCTGAACTACCGGGGGCGGCTGTGGGACTGGGGGCGCTCCCCCGAAGAGGTGATGACCGAACTGGTCTCTCTCTGCGACGTGCTCATCGGCAATCCGGGGAGTCTGGCCGCCGTCTTCGGGCTGGATGCCGGAGAGGGGACGGAGGGGAACCGGGCCGTGAGCGGCGAACTGGCCCGTCGTTTCCCGGCCCTGCGGCTGATCGCCATCACCCGGCGCGGCGTCCGCTCGGCCAGTCACCACACCTGGACCGCGACCCTCTGGGAGCCCGACGGGTTCTACACCGCCCCCGTCTACGAGATCCTCCCGATTGTGGACCGAATGGGGGCCGGGGATGCGTTCACCGCCGGACTCATCTACGGCCTGCGGACGTTCGGGGAGGACCGGCAGCGGGCGCTGGACTTCGCCGTCGCCGCGTCCTGCCTGAAACACTCCGTCTGGAGCGACGTCAACCAGGTGACAGTGGCCGAGGTGGAGGCCGTTGTGAAAAACCACGAAGGACACGAAGGGCACAAAGGTTAATTATTTCCGTAACTTCGTGTCCTTCGTGCCCTTCGTGGATTCATTTGAGGAAATCTTGATGAGCCGGTTCAGCCGACTGGAGGTCTTTCAGGCAATCCTGAAGACGGGCCTGGTGCCGATTTTCTACCACCCGGACGGGGAGGTCGCGCGGGAGATTGTGCGGGCCTGCGCGGCGGGCGGCGCCCGGGTGGTGGAATTCACCCATCGCGGCGATTTCGCCCCGGACGTCTTCCGGGAACTGGCCCTCTGGGCCCGCTGGGAGGTCCCGGAGGTCATCCTGGGGGTGGGGTCGGTGGTGGATGCGCCGACGGCGGCCCTTTACCTGGCCCGCGGCGCCGACTTCGTGGTGAGTCCGGCCTGGATGCGGCCGGTTGCCCGGCTATGTAACCGCCGCCAGGTGGCCTGCATCCCTGGCGCGGGGACGGTGGGGGAGATTCTCCGTGCCTGCGAAGGGGGCGCGGAGGTGGTCAAACTCTTTCCAGCCCAGGTGCTGGGGCCGGCCTTCATCCGGGCGGTACGCGGCCCGTGCCCCTGGGTGCGCCTGATGCCGACGGGTGGAATCCGGCCAGCCGAGGTGGACGTCCGGGCTTGGCTGGAGGCCGGCGCGGCCGCGCTGGGCATGGGATCCGAACTGATCTGCCGGGAGTGGGTGGAGGCCGGGGATTGGGCCGCCATTGCCGGAACGGTCCAGCAGGTCCTGGGGTGGATCCGGGACTTTCGTTCCGTATCCCATTCAACAGGACACGGATGAACACGGTGGACGGATCGGCACGGATGAAATCCGTACCATCCGTGCCTATCCGTGTCGCCAAAAGTGTCCGGTGGCGAAAGGTGGGAAGAACCATGAAGCGAATGCGCTGGTACGACCACATCGGCATCAACCTGTTCTGGCTGGGCCTGAACGTCCGCAACACCGCTGTGGGGTCCGTCTTCACCCCCTACCTGGTGGCCCTGTTCGTCCCGGAGGCCACGCGGAACACCGCCCTGGGCTTCATCAGCACGGCCGGACTGGTCATCGCCATGCTGGTGCAGCCCGCCGCCGGCCTCCTGAGCGACCGCTCCACGTCCCGCTTCGGGAGACGGCGGCCTTTCATCTTCGTCGGCACGCTGCTTGACCTGGTCTTCCTGGTCGCCATCGCCCTCTCGGGGAACTTCTGGATGCTGTTGGTCGCCACCCTGCTCATCCAGTTTTCGGCCAACGTCTCCCACGGCCCCCTGCAGGGACTGATCCCGGACCTGGTGCCCGAGGACCAGCGGGGGCGGTCTTCCGCCGTCAAGGCGGCCTTTGAACTCATCCCCATCATCCTGGTCGGCCTCACCATCGCCCAGTTGGTCGGCAAGGGGCAACTGGGGTGGGCAGTTTTCGCCACCGGCGCGACGTTGCTGGCGACCATGCTGCTGACTATGGTGCTGGTCCGGGAGGAACCGCTCCGGGAGAAGCCCGCGACCTCCTTCAAGGGCCCCATGCTGCGGGTGCTGGGGATGCTGGCCGGGATCGCCCTGGGCGGGGTGGCGGGCCTGATCGGGGGCAGCGCGGTGGGGGGACTGCTGGGGCTGGCGGCCTGGCCGCTGGTCGGGAAGGAGACCGCCCGGGCCCTTGCCATCGGCGTCGGCGGGACGGCGGCCATGGCGGTGGCCGTGGTGGCGGGCGTCTGGTCCGGCGCGTATGCCACCCTGGGCGAGGACGCCCGTCGCCGCGCGTCGTTCACCTGGTGGGTGGTCAACCGGCTGCTCTTCCTGGCCGCCGCCACGTCCTTTCAGGGCTTCCTGCCCTTCTTCCTGATGTACGCCTTCGGCGTCAGCGCCGAGGAGGCCGCCGCGATGAACGGCAACCTGATGACCGTCATCGGTCTCCTCATTCTGCTCTCGGCGCTGGTGGGGGGCCCGGTCGCCGACCGCCTGGGCAAACGGCGGGTGGTCCTTTTCAGCGGACTGGTGGCAGCCGTCGGCGGCGCGGTTGCTCTGGGGGCCATCTGGGTGCCCAGCATGGCCATCCTCTACGGGGCGGGCGTCCTCATCGGCCTGGGGACGGGGCTCTTCATGACCGGCAACTGGGCCCTGGGGACGGACCTGGTGCCGCCGGAGGAGGCCGGACGGTATCTCGGCGTCTCCAATCTGGCCGGCGCCGGTGCCGGGATGATCGGCAAGGGCATCGGCGGGCCCGTCGCCGACGCCCTCAACGGCTACCTGCCCGGACTGGGGTACTTCGCCATCTTCGCCGCCTACGCGGTGCTCTTCGCCCTGAGCGCCCTCAGCCTGCGGTGGGTGCGGGCCTCAAAGTAGAGGGTATTTCACCGCAAAGGGCGCAAAGAGCGCGAAGAAATCTATCAAACCTTTGCGCCCTGCCCGTTGCGGTTACATTTCACGCGCGCCAACGGAGGACGGGTATGACCTTTGCCCTCTGGCTGCTGATCCCGGTCGCCCTGGTTCTGGGGGTAGGGCTGGGCCTTTCGTTCTACCTGACCCGCCGCCACTACCCGGCCGAAATCCACACCCCGGCGGAGTACGGCCTGGAGTTTGAGGAAGTGCCGTTGCGGACGGCGGACGGCCTGACCCTGCGCGGCTGGTGGATCCCTGCCCCCAACCCGGAGCGGGCGGTGGTCATCCTGCACGGGCACGGCGGCAGCATGGACGGCGACGTCCACCGCGCGCCGATGTTCCACCGGGCCGGGTTCGGGGTGCTGCTCCTGGATTTCCGTGCGCACGGCCGCAGCCCGGGCCGTCTGGCGACGTTCGGCTATCTGGAACGGTGGGACGTGCTGGCGGCGGTGGAGTTCCTCAAGAGCCGGGGGGTACAGCGCATCGGGCTACTGGGCTTCTCCTACGGCGGCATGGCGTCCATGCTGGCTGCCCCCATCTGCCCCGACGTCCATGCCGTGGTGACCGACGGGGGGCCGGCCCGCCTGCGGTCGGCCATCATCGGCCGGGGGGCCGAACTGGGCCTGCCGAAAGGGCTGACGGCCTTCCTGGCCTGGGTGACCATTGCCATCACCTCGGCCCGCCTGGGCGTGAACCTCTTCCGCTACGAGCCGGTGCGCTGGGTGGGGCAAATCGCCCCCCGCCCCATCCTCTTCATCCACGGCGACCTGGACCCATATTGTTTTGACTTTGACGACTTGTTCGCCGCCGCGCGCGAGCCGAAGGAGGTCTGGCGCCTGCCCGAAGTCGGGCACACCCAGGCCAGCGAGGTCTACCCGGAGGAGTTCTACCGCCGCGTGGTGGGGTTCTTTGACCGGTATCTCTGCGCCGACCTCGCCTCGCTGTCTCCCCGCTCCTGAACGAAGTTCATAAAAGAATATATTTTTCATTGCGGTGGCGAAGCCGCCGCAATGAAAAATATATTCCCTTTACACCCGCGGGCGAAAAAGCCAGGCTTGAGGGAGAGGGGCTGGGGAAGAAGTATGATGTGGCGGCGTCCAGAGGCCGCCGCCCCCAAACCCTATACCTCTCGGCGGTGGAAAGCGGTCACGTCCTCTGGCCTTGCCAGGCGGCGCAGCCAGGGCACCTGGTCAAAATCGGGGTCAAAACTGGCGATTGCCGGAATACTGCGCTCCCGGCAGGCCAGCGCAATCAACGCGTCGTTGAAATTCAGCGCACCCGCTGAAGAACGAATCAGCGCCAGCGCTTCTTCATAGAGGCGTGGCACATCGGGCAGTATCCAGGTAATCATCTCCTGAGGCACGCGGTGGCTCAGTCGGTCCAACAGCACACTAACTTCTGCAACAAGATTCTTCTCGTGCAGACGACGTATGGCAGCGCGGACGGCTTCGGCGACCGCGCAGTCAAAGTAAAAGAGTTCGCCGCCTGTCGCAAGAAGAGCGCTTTCCAGGGCCAGGGCCTGATCTCGCCAGAGATCGCGCGGATTGATAAGGGCCACCAGCACCGATGAGTCCACAGCGATGAGCACCTTACACCTCATCATAAAGGGCTTCTGTATCGGCCAGCGCGTCGCCTTCGTATCCTTCGGCGAGCAAATTTACCCACCTTCTGAGGCTTGAAGCCGGCACAGGCACCGTCGGATACAGATACGGCGCGCCCTGCGGTTTGGTGACCGTCTCCACTACCTGCCCTTTCTGCGCCAGTTCGTACACGAATCGGACGAACTGCTCTACAACAGCCAGGCTTTCCGGCGGCAGTTTTTCCAGCAAAGAAAGGATGCGGCTCTGGACCTGTTCTGCATACATGCTCATCGTGCCACCCCCTGCAATCAATTCTAACACGTTCTCCCGTTTTGACAATTCATGACCCTGCACCTGCACTTTCCCGACGACGGCTGGGAGCGCATCGCGCGCGATTGGTCCGCCTGGTGGGCCGGGGAACTGGACCGCCCGCTGGTGGTGCTGGAATGCGTGGAGCCGGAGGGCCGCCGCAAGCCGCACTTCGCCAGCACCTTCCTGAGCAACTTCCCGCCGGACATGCCCGCCGACGACATCCTGGACCTCTTCGTCCCACGCCTGGAGGCCACCCACTACCTGGGCGACGCCTTCCCCCGCTTCTGGCCGAACTTCGGTCCGGGCATCGTCGCCGCCTTCGCCGGGGCACAGGTCCACCCCGCCGCCGACACCACCTGGTTCACCCCCGCCCACACCGGCCCGATTGCCGACCTGCACGTCTCCGTGGACTGGGAAAACAGGTGGTGGAAACGGGTATGGGAGGTCACCCGGGCCGCCGTGGCCCGCTGGGGCGGGCAACTGACGGTGGGGTTCACCGACCTGGGCGGCAATCTGGACATCCTGGCCCACCTGCGCGGCACCTGGCAACTGATGATAGACCTGGCCCGGACGCCGGAGGAGGTGGACCGTCTGGTGGGGGAGACGACGGCGGCCTGGCTGGCCTGCTACAACCGTCTCTACGACCTGATCGCGCCAGCCGGGCGGGGCGTCACCCCCTGGGCGCCCTGCTGGTCGCCGGGGCGGGGCTACATGCTCCAGAGCGACATCTCCTACAACATCTCTCCGCAGATGTTCGCCCGCTTCGTCCTGCCGGACCTGGAAGCCTGCTGCGCAGCCCTGGACTACGCCTTCTACCACCTGGACGGGGTCGGGCAACTCCGCCATCTGGACCTGCTCCTCTCGCTCCCGCGGCTGCGCGGCATCCAGTGGGTGCCCGGCTACGGGAAGCCCGGGCCGGAGCAGTGGCTTCCGGTGCTGCGGCGCATCCGGGAAAGCGGCAAACTCTGCCAGGTGACGGTCTCGCCGGAGGGCGCGCTGACCATCATCCGGGCGCTGGGGGGCAAAGGTTTCTGCTTCATCATTGACGAACCGCCGCTGACCCCCGCCGGGGGCGCCGCCTTCCTGCGGGAATTGGATGAAACCACAAAGACACGAAGTTAATTGTTAATTTTTTAATCGTTAATTCCCGATGAACATCCCTGACCTGGCCCTGACACTCCTGACCGCTCCCCGTGTCCCGCCGGCGCTGCTGCGGGCAGTCGTTCGCATCGCCGTGGCGCTCCTGCGCTGGCGGCAGGCACGGGAGGACCGCCGCCAGGCCGCCGCGCCGCCGACCCACCCCCCTCCTGCCGGGCCAGTGTATCTGGTAGACGGCTACCACGGTGGCGTCGTCTTCTGGGACTGGCTGGCCCTGCCCGGCGGCGGCCTCTGGTACCTCTACAACTGGCCGCTGTGCCTGCGACCGGCCCTGGAACGGGCCCTGCGGGACGACCGTTTCCGGGCCACGCTGGACCTGGACGGCTGGACGTACGAGGACATGGCGGTCCGGGCGCCCGAGGCCATCCGGCAGATGCAGGAGGCGCTCCGGCTGGGCCGGTTGGAGGTCGTGAACGGCACCTATGGCCAGCCGCTGGCCCCATCCGTCAGCGGCGAGTCGTTCATCCGCCAACTCTTCTATGGCCTGGAGGCCATCGGGCGGGTGCTGGGGGCCGAGGTGACCGTCTTCTACTCCCAGGAGCCCGCGTATTTCCCCCAGTTGCCCCAGATTCTGCGGGGGTTTGGCTTTCGGGGGGTGATCCTGCGCACCCAGTGGGCGGCCTTCGGCACCGACCCGGCCTGCGACGCCGCCGTCGTCCGCTGGCAGGGGCCCGACGGGAGCACCATCCCCGCCGTCCCCCGCTACACCTTCCAGCGCTACGACCGCCTGCGGACCGAACATCCGGGCCTGCCGCACATGGCCCTGGCTGCCGGGGAGCGGGCGGACTGGGAACCGGAGAGCCTGGCGCCCTTTGAGCGGGCCGCCAGGGAGCGGGGCATCGCCCATCCCCTGGTCACCGACCTGAAGGACGTGAACCTGCCCGACGCCCCCCTACCCCACGCCCTGGCCCTGGCCGCGACCCCCAACGTCCGTTTCGTCACCCCCTCGGAGTACTTCGCCCTGGAGGGGGAGGAGGGTCCGACGGTGGCCTACACGCCGGACGACATCCCCAGCACCCTGCCGTGGGGCCTGCAGGCGGAGGGGCTGATGCGGGCCCGCGTGGCGGCGGAGCGCGCGCTGCTGACGGCGGAGCGGCTGGACGCGGTGGCGTATCTCCTGGGACGGGAAAGCCAGGAGGAGCACCTAGCGGAGGCGTGGAAAAATCTCTGCCTGGCCCAGCACCACGACCTGCACGTCTGCGGGCCGTGGCACTCCCGGCGGCACGGCTGCTCTATGGCCGAAGTGGGGGTGGAGTACGCCGAACGGGCCCGGCGGGCCGCCGGGGAGGTAACCCGGGCCGCGCTGGCCCATCTGGCGGAGGGGACAGGGGGCGACATCCTGGTCTTCAACCCGTCCCCCTGGCCCCGGCGGGAGTACGTGGAGGTTCCGGTAAATCGCAGGATAAATCCTGCGCTACAAATACTGGTTGACGATGCGGGAGAGGTGCCCTGTCAGTGGGTCCCTGCCGGAGACGGCGACTGGCGGGTGGGCTTTGCCCTGGACCTGCCCCCGCTGGGATACCGATGCCTGCGCTGGGTTCCGGACCAGATCGCAATGGAGACGGAACCGTTCCAGAACCCCTGGTACCGGGCAACTGTCCACCCCGACGGCAGTTTCCAATTGGAAGTGGACGGTCAACCGCTGATCACTGCCGGGGGTTACCTGACTGTCTGGCGGGACGGGGCGTGGTACGATTCCCGCTCCTCCGTCCGGCGGGTGGTAGTGGCTGAAGAGGGCCCGGTCTACTGCCGTTACCGGATAGCGGGAGAGGTCGCCGGCATCCCCTTCTGCCAAACCGTCACCCTCTACCGGACCCTGCCCCGCATAGACGGGCGCGTGGTGCTGGATTTCGGAGACGGGGTGTACCTGGGCCCTCAACTGGAGGATGACCGGCCCGAACAGGCAATGTCGGTGCAGGATGAGAAGAAACTGTGCCTGGCGTTCGCGACGCCGCTGAGTCGGGCCTGGTGTGATTCGCCGTTCCTGGTGGCCTGTACGGGCCAGGAGCGAATGGTCGGCCTGCACGGGGTCGGGCTGGAGGACGGGGACGGCGCGGGGGTGGCCCTCTTCCACCGGGGGACGCCGGGGTACCACCTGGACCGCCGGGAGGGGGTGCTGCGGAACGTGCTGGCCTGGGGGCCCCGGGAGTGGATATACGCCAGCGACAACTCGGTCACCCGGGGGCGCTCCCGCTACACGGCGCTGCGCGGGCGCCAGGAGTACGAGTACGCCATCCTGCCCTACACCCCCCGTGGGGCAAGACTCATCTTGCCCCGCGCGGCCCTGGACTTCCAACTCCCCTGCCGCTGGCAAATGTTGCAAGCCCTCTCAGGCCGCCCGGCAGTCCCCCGGTCGTTCCTGAGCGTGGAGCCCGAATCGGTCCTGGCGACGGCCCTCTTCGTCCACTGGGGCCGGGCCTACATCCGCCTGTGGAACGCGTCCGGGCAGGAGGCCGTCGCCGCCATCCGCACCCCGTGGGTCCGGGAATGGCATCCGGTGGACCTGCGGCTCCGGCGAGACGGCGCGCCACTCCCGTCCGACAACATTCCTCTGCCCCCTTGGGGCATCCGGACGTTGGAGATTTGACCTCTGCCCCCCCTTTTGCGTCCCCGCAAACTTCTGCTACAATAGACAACGGACGACAGACCATAGACCACGGACGACGGACCACAGACGAGAGATCGTTCTAGGAGAACGTGCCAGGCACTTCTGGAAATGCCTGTAACTACCTGCCCGGGGGCTTCTGGGCAAGCGCCATAAAAGACGGTGGCGGAGATACGCCTCTGTAGCGCAGGCCGCCAGGCCTGCATGCAGGCTGACAAAGTTCCATAGAATAACAAGAACATTCGTGGCCTGCGCTACGTTCAACGGCTTCGCCGCTGCCGCCGCAGGCCTCGGCCCGAAGGGCCTTCGGCCCGAGGGCGGCGGGGGTGGGATGAGGAAGCCTGAATAGTTACCATCTTTGTGCCTCTGTGTCTTTATGTGAGGAAAAACACGTCCTGATTTCCTCCTGATTTCCAATGGAACTGCACGCTGCGCTGGACGTCAAACCGGGAGACCTGGTTGCCTTTGTCGGGGCCGGAGGTAAGACGACGACCATCTGGCAGTCCCTCCGTTCCCTTGTCGCGCACGGGGAGCGCGTCGTGTTCACCACGACCACCCACATTTTCAAGCCCCGACAGGCCCCGTTGCTGATAGACTCGCTGCCGGACCCGGCCCTGGTCGCGTTTCTCCTGACCCGCTGGCCCGCCATCATCCTGGCCGCGGGTCTGGACGAGGAGGGGGACCCGCAAATGGCCGCGCGCTGCCCCTACCCGGCCACCCCGCGCAAACTGACCGGGCTGAAACCGGAAGTGGTCACCGACCTGGCCCGCCGGCTGCCGGGTATCACCTGGCTGGTGGAGGCGGACGGAGCGAAAGGCCGCGCCCTGAAAGCGCCCGCCGACCACGAACCGGTCATCCCCTCAGGAGCCCGACGGGTGGTCGTCGTGGGAAGTCTGGCCGCTCTGGGCCGCCCCCTGGACGACGAGACGGTCCACCGGGCCGACCGGGCCGCCGCACTGCTGCGAGTTCCCCCGGGCACCCCCATCACCCCCGATATGGTCGCCGGGTTGCTGGGCCACGCGCGCGGGGGGCTGAAGTCCATCCCGCCCCGGGCCGGCGTCGTGGCCCTGCTCACCCAGATAGAACCCACCCCCCGGCCCGAGGCGGCGACGGTCGCCCGCCAGTTGCTGGCCGGCCGGCGCATCCGCCGCGTCGTCCTGGCCCGTCTGCGCGCGGCCAACCCCGTCCTGGAGGTCTGGGAATGAACGTCGCCGGGGTCGTCCTGGCCGCGGGGGGTTCCACCCGCTTCGGCCAGCCCAAACAACTGCTGGACTGGAACGGCATCCCGCTGGTCGCCCACGTCGCCAATGTGGCGCTGGAGGCGGGGCTTTGGCCCGTCGTGGTCGTTCTGGGACACGCCGCCGAAGCGGTCCGGGCCGCCCTTGCCGGTCGCCCCGTCCACATCGCCACCAACTGGCGCTGGGAGGACGGGCTCAGTACCTCCGTCCAGACCGGCCTCAGTGCCCTCCCCCCCGACACCGACGCCGTTATCTTCCTCCAGTGCGACCAGCCCCGGGTGACCCCCGACCTCCTGCGCCAACTGGTCGCCCGTTTTGAGGAGACGGGCGCTCCCATCGTCTGTCCGGTCCACCAGGGCCGGCGCGCCTCCCCCACCCTGCTCGCCCGTCCCCTCTTCCGCGAACTGGCCGGGGTGACGGGCGACCAGGGCGGCCGCGCGCTCATCCTCCGCCACCCGGACGCGGTGGAGACCGTGGAAGTGGACGACCCGGACCTGCTGGCGGACGTAGACACGCCCGAAGAGTACGCGCGGCTGCGGGAACGGTACGCACCGCCACCAACCGCGTCGTTCCTGGCCTCCGTCCGTCACCTCATCGTGGATATGGACGGCGTCCTCTGGCGGGGCGACCAGCCTATGCCGGGCCTGACGGACTTCTTCGCCACCCTGCGGGCGCTGGAGGTCCGCTTCGTCCTGGCGACCAACAACGCCAGCAAACGGCCCGACGAGTATCAGGAGAAACTGGCCCGCTTCGGGGTGGAGGTCCCGCTGGAGACCATCCTCACCTCCGCCCAGGCGACGGCCGACTATCTGGCCTCCATCGCGCCGCCCGGGACCCCGGTCTACGCCATCGGGGGGAACGGGGTGCGGCACGCGCTGACGGAGCGGGGATTTGTCCTGGCCGAAGAGGACGTCCGGTACGTAGTGGTGGGCTGGGACCCCGACCTCCACTGGCAGAAAATGGCGAAGGCGGCCCTGCTCATCCAGCGGGGGGCGGTGCTCATCGGCACCAATCCGGACACCACCTACCCGACTCCGGCGGGACGGGTGCCGGGCAACGGCAGCAACCTGGCAGTCCTGGAGTTGACGACGGGGGTGAAGCCGGTGGTCATCGGCAAGCCGGAGCCGTGGCTCTACCGGGCCGCGATGGCCCGTATGGGCGGTTCTCCGGAGACGACCGCCGCCCTGGGCGACCGGCTGGATACGGACATCCTGGGCGGGCGGCGGGCGGGCCTGCGGACCATCCTGGTCCTCTCCGGCATCACCACGCCGGAGGAACTGGCCCGCTCACCCGTACGGCCCGACCTGGTCTGCGCCGACATCGGCGAACTGGCCCGCCTGTGGGGAGAGATCGGACGCGGATGAGCGGACACTGCCCCATCGTGATCGTTGCCCACGGCGACCTGGGCGAGGCGCTGGTACGGGCGGCGGAGATGATTATGGGCCCCCAGGCCGACCTCTTCGCGGTCTCGCTCTGGCCGGAAGATAGCCCCGCTGCCCTGGAGGAAAAACTGCTGGCCACCCTTCAGCAGGCGGGCCAGCGCCCGGCCCTGGTCCTGGTGGACCTGCTGGGGGGTACCCCCTTCAACGTGGTGGCCCGCCGTCTGCCCGAAGGACACATCGCCTGCGTGACGGGCGTCAATCTCCCGATGTTGCTGGACCTGCTGGCGGTCCGGGATGAGGGGCTCTCACCCGCCGAACTGGCCGCGCGGGCCGTGCGGTCGGGTCGGGACGGTATCGCGAAATACACGAAAAACGCGAAATGCGCGAAAGAACGCGAAAAAGGCGAAAAATAGTAACTACCTACCCAAGAACCGTTTCATAAAAACCACGAAGGACACGAAGGCCGCACAAAGGGCACGAAGGATGATATTTTATCCCTTTGTGTCCTTTGTGAGTACTTTGTGTCCTTTGTGGTAGGTAATTACGAAAAATAAAAAAATAGAGGTGTGCCCCTTCGTGCCTTTCGTGTCTTTCGCGCTTTTCGTGCCTTTCGCGCCTTTCGTGTCTTTCGTGTCTTTCAGAGGTGGGACATGGAACTGGCCAAAGAAGTCCTGAAACTGTTACTGGCCATGGTGGTTGGCGGCCTCATTGGCGCCGAACGGGAGTTTCGGGATAAGAGCGCGGGATTCCGCACCATCCTGCTCATCACCGTTGGCTCCACCCTGTTCACCATCTTCTCCCTGGGCATCGGTGTGGAGACCAACCCGACGCGCATCGCGGCCAACATCGTGACGGGCATTGGCTTTCTGGGCGCGGGGGCCATCCTGCGGGAAGGTCATCGGGTCACCGGCCTGACCACGGCGGCCACCATCTGGCTGGCTGCCGCACTGGGAATGGGCATTGGGGCGGGGAAATTCGCCCTGGTGGGAATCGCCACAGCGCTTACCCTGGTGGTGCTATGGGTTTTCCCCCGCTTTGAGAACTGGCTGGACCGCACCCGGGAGACCGTCACCTACGAAATCTCCCTGCCCGTTCAATCCCCCCGGCGAAAGACCCTGCTGGAGACCTTCCAATCCCACGGAGTCCGGGTTTACCACCACCGTGAAATCAAGGTGGGTGACGCCCTGATCACCACCCTGCGCACGACGGGCCGTATGGAAGACCACCAGAAACTGGTGGAAGCGCTGCTGCAGGACCCCGAGGTGATAGAGGTCAAGTATTAGTCGTCCTCCCCTACCACCACAAATTCCCGCTGCATCGGCACTGTGCTCGCCGGAATGAGCGTCGGCGGATAGCGCGGATCGGTCGCCCCGGTCGGAACCGACGGCATCGCGGGCGGCTGGACCACCACCACCGGCGGGTAGGGGCCGGCCCAGGCCTGGGGAGTCCCGGGCTTGCGCCGCGTCACCCAGATGATGAGCAGACTGGGCGGGATGCTGGCCGCCACCCCGCAGACCGCCCCCGCTATCACCGCCATCGCCTGATCGCTCAGCCGCTGCCCGACCATCACCGCCAGCGTCAGCCCGAAGGCGGCGGTGAAAATCAGCAGCACCACCCCCAGCCGCTTCGCCACCCGGCTCTCCAGACTCGGCGCCGGCGGGGGACCGTAACTTCCATACCCATACGGCGGCATCCCCTCCATACTCACCCCCTACCTCCTACTCCCTACTCCCTACTCCCTACTCCCTACTCCCTACTTCCTACTCCGTACTCCGTACTTCCTACTCCGTACTTCGTACTCCATACTCCGTCATCGGGCCAGCAGCGGACGCATCTGCCAATCCACCGCCACCCTCATCCGCTGCCCTCCCTGCTCCCCCATCCGCTGATTCGCCGATTCTCCGACTCGCTGATTCTGTATCTCCGCCACCACCTGCGACACCTCTTCGGGCGCGATGTAGGCGGCCTGGAAGCGGTGCAGTTGCCCCTCCGCCACCGCAATGAAGTCCCCCCGGCCCAGCAGCCGCTCCGCCCCCGTCCCCTTCCACCCCGTCGCCACCCGCGCATCCTCGGGGCTGGTCACCTTCCCCACCAGCCGCACCGGGAAGTTCGCCTTCACCAGACTCCCGATGACCGCCGCCGTCGGCTTCTGGGTCGCCGCTATGACGTGGATACCGGCCTCCCGCCCCCGCTGCAGGAGCCGCGTCAGCGGCCGCTCCGCCTCCGCCCCCGCCACCATCAGCAGGTCCGCCAGTTCATCTATGACCAGGATACAAGTAGACAAGGGAGAAGTAGACAAGGGGTTGGCCTCTCCCCTTGTATCCTTATATCCTTGTCTACTCTTGTATCCTTGTCTACTCTGCACCTCCATCAGCCGCACCAGACTCCCCAGGGCCTCCACCGCCTCCGCCGGGTCGCGGATGACCGGCCGGGCCAGGTGCGGCAACCCCTCCAGGTCCCGAAACGCGCTCCCTTTGGGGTCAATCAGGACAAGGCGCAAGTCGCAAGTCGCAGGTCGCAGGGGAGCAGGATCGCAGGTCGCAGGGCACATTGCGACGTGCTCCGTGCGACCTGCTCCATTGAAATACGCCAGAGAGAGGACCATCGCCCGCAGCAGCGCCGTCTTGCCGCTGCCGGTGGTGCCCGCCACCAGGATGTGGGCCACATCCGGGGAGGGGAGCCGGATGAGGAGCGGGACGCCGTCCTCGGCGATGCCCAGAACGGCGGTGACCGGCGGGACGTTGCGCATCCCCCGCAGGAGCGGGATCAGCCGCACCGGATGCGGGTCGTCCCGGGGCACCTCCACGGCAATGGTGGCGCCCTGGCGGGCCACCCGCACCGTGGGCGCATCCAGCGCCGCCGCCAGTTCCTCCGCCAGGCCGGTGATAGAGGCGATGCGGGCGCCCAGGGCGGGGACGACCTGGAAGCGAATCCAGCGCGGGGTGACCGTCCCGCCGGTGACGCGGGCGGGGACCTTGTGGTGGGCCAGGACCGCCTCAATGCGGTCGGCCTGGTATTCCAGCATCTGGCGCATCGGGCTCCCTCCGGGCATCTTCTAACCGCAGAGAGCGCCGAGGACGCGGAGAAAACGGGAATCTCTGCGTTCTCCGCGTTCTCTGCGATGATGAGATTAGAACACCCGTTCTAATTTTAGCACGGATACGCCAGTGCCGTCAAGGGGGTTAACCCAAACTTATCTGCAAATTTATCCCAAAATTCGCAAATGGGGAAAAAACCACGAAGGACAAAGGGGTACACCAGCCGTAAAAATCCGCGTTCATCCGCGTGAATCTGCGTCCTGTTGCTCTAATTCCTGCTGCAGGGCCGCCCACTCCTCGGGGGTATTCACATTGCGGAAAGAACGGAGATCGGGGTCCAGGGGAAAAATGTCTTCCGGGGCGACGTAGCGGACCCGCACCTGGGGGAAAAACGAGATGATGCGCCGCTGGCCGGAGCGAATGGCCTCCTCCATCGGCCCCAGGCATGTACGCCGGTAGGCCGCGTGGAGCGTCTCCACCTGCTCCCCCCGTCGGAGCGCGACCACGTCGTATCCCTCCGCCCAGGCGACGAAGGCCCGCAGGAGGGCCGGATTCAGAAACGGCATGTCGCAGCCCACGGCCAGGATCAGGTCGTGCTGGGCGGCGGCCAGCCCGGCGTGCAGGCCGCCCAGCACCCCCACCCCGGGGAAGACGTCGGGGACGACCCGGACACCCAGGCCCGCGTACCGGGGGATGTCGTTGGCCACGATGAGGGTCTCCGCGCAGACCTCCCCCATTCGCTCCAGGACATGCGCGATGAGCGGCCGTCCGCTTAGGTCCAGGAACGCCTTATCCCGTCCCATCCGGCGGCTGGCCCCGCCCGCCAGCACCACGCCCGTCACCGGCAACCGCCCCACCGCTCCCCGCTCCCTGCGACCTGCTCCCTGCGACCTGCGACTTGCGACATGCGCCCTGCGACTTGCGACATGCGACCTGCGACCCGTCACTCCACCTCTATGCTCTCCACCAGCAACTCCCGGCCTCCCACCGCCATCGGCCGCAGCGCGCCGCACTGGGGACAGGTCCAGTCCGCCCCGTTCGGCTCGTACTCCGTCCCACAGTCCAGACACCGGAAGCGGGCCGGCACACGCCGGAACGTCAACTCCGCCCCTTCCGCCGGGGTCCCCTTGCTGACAAAGTCAAAATAGAACTGAATGTACTCCCCGACCAGCCCCGACAGTTCCCCGATGACCAGATTCACCTTCAAAATACGACTCGCCCCGGCCCCCTGCGCGTGGGCCAGGGCGATGTCCAGAATGGATTGGGTGACCGAAAGTTCGTGCATTCCGTTTTCCGTTTTACGTTCTACGTTTTACGTTTCACGTTTTACGTTTTACGTTTCACTCACCGGCTCCACCCGCACCGCGCAGACCTTGTACTCCGGGATTTTAGCGACGGGGTCCAGCGCGGCGTGGGTGAGGGCATTGGCCGCCGCTTCCGCGTAGTGGAAGGGGATGAAGACGACGCCGGGCCGGATGCGCTCCGTGAGCCGCACCGCGACCTCAATCTCGCCCCGACGGCTGATCACCCGCACCCGCCGCGCGCCGTCCAGCCCGATGCGGGCCGCATCCTCCGGGTTCATCTCCACGTACGGCTCCGGCGCCTCCTGCTCCAGTTTGGGCGACCGTCGGGTCATCGTGCCGGTGTGGTACTGGAACATCACGCGGCCGGTGGTCAGGATGAACGGGTACTCCTCGTCGGGCAGTTCCGCCGCCTCCTGGAACTCCACCGCGTGGAAGCGGCCCAGGCCCCGGGTGAACTTCTCTTTGTGCAGGTACGGGGTGCCGGGGTGGTCCACGCTCGGCACGGGCCACTGCAGGAAGCCCTCCCGGTCCAGCCGCTCGTAGGTAACGCCGCCGTAACTGGGCGCGACGCGGGCGATTTCCGCCATCACCTCCTCGGGCGAGGCGAAGTCAAAACCGGCCGCGCCCAGGCGCCCGGCCAGCAAGCAGACGATTTCCCAGTCGGCCTTTGCCTGGCCCGGTGGGTCCACCGCCTTCCGCACCCGTTGGATGCGCCGGTCGGTCGCGGTGAAGGTGCCGTCCTTTTCGGCGAACGTCGCCCCCGGCAGGACGACGTGGGCCAGTTGCGCCGTCTCGGTCAGGAAAATGTCCTGGACGACCAGGAACTCCAGTTTCTCCAGGCACTCCCGCGCGTGGTGGATGTCGGGGTCGGAGAGGAGCGGGTTCTCGCCCATCACGTAGAGGCCCCGCAGGCGTCCCTCCCCGGCCGCGTTGACCATCTCCACGACGGTCAGCCCAACCCGGTCGGAGAGGCCCTCCACGCCCCAGGCGGCCTCAAATCTGGCCTTCGCCTCCGGCGAGGTCACCGGCTGGTAGGCCGGGTAGACGTTGGGGAGACCGCCCACGTCGCAGGCGCCCTGGACGTTGTTCTGGCCCCGCAGGGGGTTGACGCCACCGCCGGGGACCCCCAGGTTGCCGGTGAGCATGGCCAGATTGGCGACGCTCTTGACGTTGTCCGTCCCGGTGGTGTGCTGGGTGATGCCCATTGCGTAGAGAATGGCGGCGGGCCTGTTCTGGGCGTACATCCGCGCGGCGGCGCGCAGGTCGTCGGCGGGGATGCCCGTGATCGCCTCCACCCGCTCCGGCGGGTACTGCTGGACCACCCGCCACATCTCCTCAAACCCCTCCGTCCGTTTCTCAATGAACTCCTGGTCGGCCAGTTCCTCGGTGACGATGACGTACATCAGGCCGTTGAGCCAGGCGACGTCGGTGCCGGGGCGGGGGCGCAGATAGAGGTCGGCCAGTCGGCCGATCTGGACCTCGCGCGGGTCAATGACGACCACTTTCGCCCCTCGCTCTTTGGCCTTCAGGACGTGGCTGGCGATGAGGGGGTGGGCCTCGGTGGTGTTGGAGCCGGTGATCAGGAAGCAGCGGGTGTGCTCGCTGAACTCCGGGGTGGAGTTGGTCATCGCGCCACTCCCGAATGCGGCGGCCAGACCGGCCACCGTGGGGGCGTGTCAGAGGCGGGCACAGTGGTCCACGTTGTTGGTCTTGAAGAAGACGCGGGCCAGTTTCTGGGCCAGGTAGTTCTCCTCGTTGGTGCACTTGGCGGAGACCAGGAAGCCCAGGGCATCGGGGCCGTACGTGTCGCGGATGTGGGCCAGCCGCTCCGCGACCCGGTCCAGCGCCTCGTCCCACGACGCCTCCCGGAAGCGGTCGCCCTCCCGGATGAGGGGAGTCGTCAGCCGGTCCGGGTGGCGGACGAAGGCGGTGGCGTTCCAGCCCTTGATGCACAGTTTTCCCCCGCTGACGGGGTGCTCCTTCGCCGGCAGCACGCCGACGATTTCGCCGTCCAGAACCTGAATATAGAGGCCGCATCCGGCCCCGCAGTAGGGGCAGGTGGTAAGGACGTTGTGGTAGTCCATCACTTCCTCCCTCAGGATGAAGAGGGTGCTGTTCGTGTGGATGCTTCCAGAACCGTTATGCCAACCAATCGGTTTCCCCTGTACCGCAGCAAGATGCCGTCCTCGGTCATGACGCTGTCTGTGGCCTTCTGCGGGCGTTCAAAACTGATATACAGCACATCCGCTTCGGCGTCGTAATCCACCCAGAAGCGCCGGGCAGGGATGTGGAATCCGTGTTCATCCGTACCCATCCGCGTTTACCCGTGTCCTATTCACACACAAAGACACAGAGGCACACGTGTCTTTGTGGTTATCCTCCTACGCCGTTGCGAGAGATAATGCGGTCAACCGTTCCACCCTGTCGCCAAGTTCCCCCAGCATCTCCTGGATCGCGCGTACGGTTTCCTCGTCAAAAAGCACCTCTCCGCATTGATCGCACACCCATGCAGGCACATCATCAATGATCAGGTGATACCCCCGGCGGGTGGCCGTATAACTGACCTTCTTCTGTACCAGTTCACCCTGACAGTAAAGGCATTTCATAGGATTTTATCTCCTTTTCCTGGTTCGCCAATCCGACTCCCACAGGGCTTCGTGGGGGATGTAGACCGTAATAATAGCCAGATACTCGGATTTCGGGGCACAAACCACGTGGATTGGACGTCCACCATATCCCCAACCCAGCATCAGGCAACTGTGCCCCCGTGCATCTTCAGGGTAATCCTCTATCACCTCGCCATGGAAGACGACTTGTCTGACCTCCTCAGTGGAAATCATCCGCTCAGGAGCATTCATTTGATGCAAGGCATGCGGCAGAAACAGGATTCGCCGCGCAGCCGATTTTCTAACCTCCTCCAGAATGTTCTTGTCAGCAGCCATATTTACTTATCCACCATCGCCCCCGCCGCCAGCGTCAGGGAAAGGGGCGGAGGGGCGAAGAGGTCGGCGCCGGGTTCGTACCCCAGCATCTGGGCCACATCCCGCCGCAGAAGGTCGTAGAGGACGGTCAGCGGGATGTGGGCCGGGCAGGCCAACTCGCACTGGCGGCAGGCCACGCAGCGGGCCGCCATGTGCATGGCGCGGATGAGGTGGAAGGACGGGAAGGGCGGGGCCAGCACCCCCGGCTCCACCCAGAGGGGGTCCTCCAGCGCGCAGGCCTCGCAGAAGCACTCCGGGCAGATGTTGCGGCAGCCGTAGCACTTGATGCATTTGGCGAACTGCTCCCGCCAGAAGGCCCAGCGCTCCGTCAGCCCCATCTGTTCGTATCTGGCGATGATCGGATTGGGGGAACCGGCGGGGGCCGGTGAGCCCAGGGCCACCGCCTGCGGCCAGCCCTCCGTCTTCGGGAAGGGGGCATTGCAGTGGCACTCTTCCGCCTCCTCCGCGGTGCAGGCCACCCCCAGGATATAGAGGCGGTCGGGGTCCACCTGCTGGCGTTTGGCCATCTCCACCAGTGCGCGCAGGTCGCAGGCGCGGGCGACGACGCCGAAGCGGGCCTGCGGGTAGCGCTTCTGCAGCAGGGAGACCACCGACGCCAGGGGATAGCGGGGGGAGAGGACCAGTTCGGAGAGGTCATCCCCCGGACGGAACAGGTACGGCGCGGTGCCCACGACCGTCCGCCGCAGGCCGACGATGCCGTCCAGTTCGGGCAGTTTCTCCGCCACATGGGCGCGCAGAGCATCCATCCGGTCGTTGGGGGTCATAGACGACTCCTGATTTGATGAGTCAAACCGCAAAGGGCGCAAAGGTTTCTTTGGAATCTCTTCGGCGATTCCCACTCTACTCGCTCAGTCGCTCCGGGTGGTCCTGTAGCCAGCGCCGGTAGGCTTTAACAATCTACCGCCTCTCCCAGGATCAGTGCGATGCGCTCTCGCTCCAGCGGAGCCAGGTCGCCCGCGCGACGCAGGACGTAAAGGTCGTACTCATCGGCGTCGTCCTCGTCGCGGGCATAGAGCCGCTCCCCGCGGATAATCTCCACCGCCAGGAAGGGGTCCGCGTCGTCCAGCGAGACCAGGTCCACCCGGTGGACGTCAAAGAAGTCCTCCAGCGCGATGGCCAGACGGACCTTGTCGTGGACAGAGAGGCGAACGCCCCGCGCGGGCTTCACCCCGACGTCCACATCGGACGGTCCAGGGGGCAAGGTCAGGACCTCTCCCTCCATCCACGCCCGGACCTCTCCGGCCCGGCTGCCGAAGACGTAGAGGATGTCCACCCCGAAGGTCTCGCAGATTCGCTGGAGATCAGAATACCGGTTGGGCATAGCCCCTTTGCTTCATGCTGGAACAACCGCCTCAACTTGGCGTCCAGAAACACCCGTATCTCAGGCCGGGGCTGTGGCACCGTAGGTCTCCCGATAGAGCGCGCGCCGGTCCTCTTCCAGTTCCCGCAGCAACTGCTCTTCCGTCAGGCCCTGCCGACGGGCGGCATGCCCCAGACGACGGGAGAACTCCAGAAAGTATCGCTCATCCACTCGTCCCTCCCGCACCGGCACAATCATCACCACCGGCAGCCCGTCCCGCTCCACGATGAAGGTCTCACCGTCCCGGTAGACCCGCCGGATGACCTCCCCGAACCGGTTCTTCGCCTCCGTCGCCGAAATGACCGTGGGCATCCTCCACCTCCCCAGATTGGCTAACGTAATCCAATTATAGCCAACGTTATGCCAATCTGGCAAGTTGATTTATCTTGCGCTACAGGCCCAGTTCCTTCTTGATGGGCCCCAGGGCGCGGACGGTCTCCACGAACTCGGCGGTCACCTGGGCAAACTTCGGCGCCTCCGCCGAGGAGACCCAGTCCAGCCGCAGCCGGTCCGGGTGGATGCCCACGTAGGCCAGCAGGTTGCGCAGGAGCGGGATGCGTTTGGCCGTGCGGTGGTTGCCGCTGATGTAGTGGCAGTCGCCGATGTGGCAGCCCAGCACCAGGACGCCGTCGGCGCCGGCGCGGAAGGCCCGCAGGATCATCTCCGGCGAGACCCGCCCGGAGCACATCACCCGGATGGGCAGGACGTTCGGCGGCGACTTCATCCGCGCGATGCCCGCGTTATCCGCCCCGGCGTAGGAGCACCAGTTACAGAGAAATGCGACGATTCGGGGTTCAAAGGGTTCGCTCATAGCAATCCCTCTATCTGCGCCACAATCTGTTCGTCGGTGAAGTGAAGGCCGGCGATGGCGTGGGACGGGCAGGTGGCAACGCAGGTGCCGCAGCCCTGGCAGAGGGCCGGGTTGACCTCCGCCTTCCCCCGCAGGTTGCGGGCGATGGCCGAGTACGGGCAGGCCAGGATGCACTCGCCACACCCCACACACTTCGCCTCGTCCACCACGGCGACCGTCGGCGAGATGGTCACCTCGCCCTGGTTGAAGAGACGGACGACCTGCATGGCCGCCGCGTCGGCATGGGAGACGGTGTCGGGGATGTCGCGGGGGCCCTGGCAGCAGCCCGCCAGGAAGATGCCGGCCGTCGCCGTCTCCGCGGGGCGCAGTTTGGGGTGCGCCTCGGCAAACCAGCCGTCGGGGGTCCGGCCCAGGCCGAAGATGGCCGCCACCCGGTCGGCATCGGGCTGGGGCTCTATCGCCGATGCCAGAATCACCATGTCCACATCCACCGAGACCAGCCGCCCCAGGTCGGCGTCCTCGCCCTTGACCCGCAGTTTGCCGTCGGGCAGGACCTCCACTTCGGCCCCCCGGCCCCGGACGAAGATGACCCCCTCCTCCTGCACCCGCTCGTAGAACTCCTCGTACGCCTTGCCGAAGGCGCGCATGTCCATATAGAACTGGTAGACCTGCGCACCGGTGTGGTCCCGCACCTGATGCGCGTGCTTCAGGGAGTACATGCAGCAGAACCGGGAGCAATAGGGATGGGCGTTGACGTCCCGGCTGCCGACGCAGTGGATGATGGCGACCCGCTCCGGCTTCTTCCCCTCGGCGGTGACGATGTGCCCGCCGGTGGGGCCGCCCGCGCTCACCAGTCGCTCAAACTGCAACCCCGTGATGATGTTGGGGGAGAGGCCGTAGGAGTACTGGGGGAGTTTCCGGGGGTCCCACATCCCGTAGCCCGTGGCGACCACGACCGCCCCTACCTGCACGTCCAGCAACTGGTCCTGCTGGTTGTAGTCAATGGCCCCCGCCGGGCAGACCTTCTCGCAGAGTTTGCAGCGGCCTTTGGTGAAGAAGAGACAGTTCTCCCGATCAATCACCGGGATGTTGGGGATGGCCTGGGAGAAGGGGCGATAGATAGCCTTCCGTTTGCCCATTCCGGCCTCGTAGGCGGTATCCACCACCTTCGTGGGGCACTTTTCCTGGCAGAGGCCACAGCCGGTGCATTTCTCCTCGTCCACCGACCGCGCCCGCTTGCGGATACGGACGGTGAAGTTGCCCACGTAGCCGGAGACGGCCTCTACTTCGCTGTAGGTCAGCAGGGTGATGTTGGGATGCCGACCGGCATCCATCATTTTGGGGCCGAGAATTCAGGTACTACAGTCCAACGTGGGGAAGGTCTTATCCAGTTGGGCCATCCGCCCGCCGATAGAGGGCTCCCGTTCCACCAGATAGACCGGGTAGCCCGCGTCGGCGATGGAGAGGGCGGCCTGGATGCCCGCGATGCCCCCGCCGACGACCAGGGCGGCCTTCGTCACCGGCTCCCGGCGGGGCTCCAGCGGGGCCTGGTAGGGCACCCGGAAGACGGCGGAGCGCACCAGCCGCATGGCCTTCTCCGTAGCCGCCTCCCGGTCGTCGGTGATCCAGGAGACATGCTCGCGGATGTTGGCCATCTGGAAGAAGTAGGGGTTGAGGCCGGCCGCCTCCACCGCCCGCTGGAAGGTGACCTCATGCATCCGCGGGGTACAGGACGCCACCACGATGCGGTTCAGGCCCAGGTTGCGGATGTCCTCCTGGATCATCAACTGGCCCGGCTCGGAGCACATGTACTTGTAGACACGGGCGACGACGACGCCGGGAAGTCTGGCCGCCATCTCCGCCACAGCGTTCGTGTCCACCGTCGCCGAGATATTGACGCCGCACTCGCAGATGTAGACGCCGATTCGGGGTTGCTCCATAGCGATAACTCCTGTTTTGCGGATCAACCGCAGAGACGCAGAGGGCGCAGAGGTTTTTTAGATTGTCTTTGCGTCCTTTGCGTTCTTTGCGGTTAAAAACTCACCGGCGTGACGTGCCGCTGGAGGCCCAGGACCTCCCTCGGCAGGCCGAAGGCCAGGCCCATCAGTTGGGGCAGATAGAGGACGGGGATGCGTACCGTCCGGCCCAGCAGACGGGAAACTTTATCCTGATAGGCGTCCAGGTTCATATGGCACATCGGGCAGACGGTCACGATGCAGTCGGCGCCCTCGCAGGCCGCCAGCACCGCGCCCGCCATCGTCAGGCCGACCTCCGGCTTGGTCATCAGCAGCGACGTCCCGCAGCAGGACGCCTCGCGGGGGTGCCGGTGGACCCTGACCCCCAGCGCCTCCAGCAATGGGAGCATGGAGGTGGGGCGCTGCCCGTTGTCAAAGGGACTGTAGGGGCGGACGGTCTGGCAGCCGTAGTAGGGGGCGACGGTCAGCCCCTCCAGGGGCTTCTGCACCCGCGCCCGCACCGCCTCCGGCCCGAAGTCGTTGGCCAGGACGTCCAGGATGTGACGGGCCGTCAACGTCCCCTGGTAGGTCAGGTTCTCCACCTCCAGGGCCTGGTTGACTTTGTCGTGGAGTGAACGGTCAGCCGCCAGAGTGGCGGCGGTCCGGCGGAAGTTGGTGTAGCAGGCACTGCAGACGACGAGCAGGTCCCGGCCGTCGGCCTGCTGCTCCGCCAGCGCCAGATTGCGGGCCGGAAGGACCAGGCCCAGCAGGTCGCTCATCACCGGGGCGACGCTGGCCCCACAGCAGGTCCAATCCTCCAGTTCCTCCACGTCGGCGCCCAGGGCCCGGAGCACCGCCAGAGAGGAATCCCGGTACTCCAGCGCCGTCCCCTCCTGTGAGCAGCCGGGGTAGAAAATGTACCTCATCGTTTCCCCTCCAGTTCAGCCACCCGCGCAAACAGGCGGTCCAGCCGGCCCTCTCCGCCCAGTCGGGGCCATTCCAGGCCGATTTTGCCCCGGGCCAGCATGGTGAGGCCCAGGCGGGCAAAACCCAGCGCGGCCAGCGGGTTGGAGGCCAGGAAGTAGCGGGCCATAAACTCCACCTCCCGCATCCGCCCGTAGCGGCGCATCACGTCGGCGAACGTCCGGTAGAAGGCCCCGCTCTGCGGAGAGGAGACGATGCCCCGTTCTATCGCCAGTTCCTTCAGACGGACAATGGTCTCCGTGAGGGGAATCCCGCGCGGGCAGCGGACGTGGCAGGTGTAGCAGAGGCTGCAGAGCCAGATGCTTTTGGAACGGAGCACCTCTTCGGTCATCCCCAACTGGACCATGCGCCACATCCGGCGCGGGGAGAGGTCCATCGCGGGCGCAGCGGGGCAGGAGGCGGTACAGGTCCCACACTGGATACAGGAGAGCATCTTCTCCCACCGACCGGGGGTCACCTGCTGAGCCAGACTCCGGTCCGCGTGGGTCAGGTCCAGGATTTCGGAGTTAACGGACATCCCTCCCTCCAGGGTCAATTCTGACAGGGGCAACCGCAGGAAGTGATACTCCACACACCGTACCCTGTCAATTGAATCGCAGGGAACACAGAGAAAAATCTCTGCGTCTTCTGCGTTCTCTGCAGTGAACTCAACCCCGCAGGACCGTGGCGAAATCGGCAGGGGTCACGCCGGGGCTCTCCACGCCGTGCTCGGCGTAGAAGCGGGCGACGACGTTCTCCACCTCCTCCACCCGCACGCCCACCAGCGCCCGCTCCAGGTCGGCCAGCCGGTCCGCGGGGTAGAAGAAAAAGTCGCCGGAGAGGGAGATGTCGGCGATGACGCCCTCCCGGACCTCCGCGACGGCCCGGATGAGCCCGCCGGGGGCCTTGTAGGCCTTGTGCCAGACCTGAACGCCGGAGCGAATGGTGACCTCGCGGCCGATCTGGGGCCGCCCCCGGCGATAGAGCCACTCATCGGTGAGCATCCGCCCGGCCAGCCGGTCCGCCTCGGCCCGCCACCGGGCATCCACCGCCGTCTCCACCTCCAGCGGGCCCAGAATCTCCGCGAACTTCTCCGCCAGCAGGTCCCAGAGTTCCTCCCGCGGCGGCGCCGTGCCCAGTTCCCGCCGAATGGTGGAGAGGTTGTCCTGCAGGGTCTTGTAGACCTTATCCCGGAACTTCTCGTCGGGCACTTTCAGCACCCGCACCATCGTCTCGTAGTCAAAATCCACAATCAGGTTGCCGACAAAGACGATGTAGTCGCCGATTTCGGCCACGCCGTTGCCCGAAATCTTGCGGCCGTTGGCGATGATGTCGTTGACCGGCTTGTACTCGGCGGGGATGCCCAGCGCCCGGTAGGCGGCAATGGGGGCCTGGAGAAACTTCCGGTAGAACGCCGCCTTGTCCTTCGGGACCAGCGGGTTGTCCTTGTGGATGACCAACTGGTAGAAGAGTTGCTCACCGTCCAGATAGACGGCGCCTCCGCCGACCTCCCGCCGGAAGACCGGGATGCCGTGCTCACGGCAGTACTCCAGGTCCACCTCCTGCTCCACATCCTGGAAATAGCCGATACAGACGTAGGGAGAGGCGGGGGAGAGGAGATTCAGCCCCTCCCGCCCGATGCGGGGAAGGGCGTGGTAGAGGAGTTGCGAATCGGCCCAGGGGACAGTGCCGAGACGGTAGAGTTTCATGGTCACCTCCGGAGAAATCCTGGTGTGCGATCAGCGATCAGCGATAAGCGATATGCGATATGCGATACGCGATACGCGATCCACGCTCACCGCCCCATCCGCTCCCGCAGCGGGGGCAGGGCGCGGACCTGTTCGGTGAACTCCCGCACCGTCTGGGCGAAGAGTTCGCCTTCAGATGAAGAGACCCACTTCACCAGAAACCGCTCCGGTTCAATGCCGGTAAATTCCAGCAGGGCCCGGAGGACCGGCATCCGTCGGGCGGTCCGGTGGTTGCCGGTCGCGTAGTGGCAATCGCCGATGTGACAGCCCAGGACCATCACGCCGTCGGCACCCTCTTTGAAGGCGCGAATGACCAGTTCGGGAGCAACCCGCCCGGAGCAGGGGACGCGGATGATTTTCAGGTTGGGGGGATATTTGAGCCGGGTAGCGCCCGCCAGGTCCGCCCCGGCGTAACTGCACCAGTTGCAGAGGAAACCGATGATCTTCGGCTCGTAGCCAGCCATACGGAACCTCCGGGGGAGATTTCCATCCAGGGGATGTATCCCTGGCTTACGTCCCCCCGATGATAGCCCAGAAAGTCCGGATTGTCAAGCGCAGGAGAATTGTAGGACAACTGCTCGCAGTTGTCCTACAAGCGGCCATACCCGACAACATCGGGACACACCCCGAATGGCAAGAAGGGCGATTTTCGTCGGCATGAATGAGTCTCCTGCAAAAAGGTCATTTCACCGCCGAGACGCAGAGTACGCAGAGATTATACTGGTGTAGAACTCTGCGCTCTCGGCGTCTCTGCGGTGAGTTTTTGCAGGGAAGTCATGAATGTTGATTTGCCGATTTCCAGATACGGTAGGATAATATGAGAGTCACCCGACCTGTGGAGCCGCGCATGAGCCAGCCAGTGGACATAGACCTCCTGTTGAGCCAGGTACGGACGGCCCTCGCCGCCGGAGACTGGGAACACCGTGAGGCTGATAGAGGCCCTCCGCCCGCCCGACCAGGCCGACCTCTTCGGCGAACTGCCGCCGGAGGAGCAGGACGCCCTCCTGCCGCGCCTGGATGTAGAGGACTCGGCGGACATTCTGGAGGAACTGGAGGATAGCGAAGCGGCCGAACTGGCCTCGCGCCTGGATACGGAGGCCCTGGCCCGCATCCTGGACGAAATGGAGCCCGATGAGGCCGCCGACCTGCTGGGCGACATCCCCCCCGCCCAGGCCATCCAGGCCCTCTCCGCGATGGAAGAGGCCGACGAGGTGGAGCCGCTCCTGGCCCACCCCGACGAGACCGCCGGCGGCCTGATGACCACCCCACTGGTCACTCTCCGCCAGGAGATGACCGCCGAAGAGGCCATCGCCTACCTGCGGGCCCTGGCCCCCGATTCCGAAACCGTCTACTACCTCTTCGTGGTGGACGAGGAGAACCGTCTGGTCGGTGTGGTCTCCCTGCGGCAACTCATTGTGGCCCCACCTACCGCGCGCATCCGGGAGATCATGGACACCGAAGTCATCCACGTCCACGCCGGCGCCGACCAGGAAGAGGCCGCCCGCCTGATGTCCCGCTACGGCCTGCTGGCGCTGCCCGTCGTGGACGACGAAGGCCGACTCCTGGGCCTCATCACCCACGACGACCTGGTGGACGCCACCGGACTGGTCATCTACTTCCTGATCGCCCGCGCGATTATGGGACTGTAATTAGTGATGACCGAACCGCAAACCTGGACCCTTGTCACCAGCGAAGACGACCTGCAGGCCATGATGCAGGCCCTGCGGGCCCAGTCGGCCATCGCCGTAGACACCGAATCCAACTCCCTCTACGCGTACCGGGAACGGGTCTGCCTGATCCAGATTTCCGTCCCCGGCGCCGACTACATCGTGGACCCGCTGGCAGGGCTGGACCTCTCCCCGCTGGGTGAAGTGTTCGCCGACCCCGGCATCCAGAAAGTCTTCCACGCGGCGGAGCAGGACATCGCCGGCCTGAAGCGGGACTTCGGGTTTCGCTTCGCCAATCTGTTTGACACGATGCGGGCGGCGCGCATCCTGGGCTGGCCGCGCGCGGGACTGGCCGACCTGCTCCGGGAGCACTTCGGCATCCACACCGACAAACGGTACCAGCGGTACAACTGGGGACAGCGGCCCCTCAGCCCGGACGCGCTGCAGTACGCCGCGTGGGACACCCGCTACCTGCTCCTCCTGCGGGACCGACAGGTCCGGGAACTGGAGCGACGGGGCCGGATGCGGCAGGCCGCCGAATCCTTCGCCCGTCTGGCCCAGACCCCACCCGCCCGGCCCCACTACGGTCCCGACGCCTTCTGGCGGGTCCGGGCGGTCCACTCCCTGGACGACCGGGAGCGGGCCGTCCTCTGGCAACTCTACCTCTGGCGGGACCGCCTGGCCCAGGAGCGGGACCGCCCCCCGTTCCGGATTATGGGGGACGAAGTCCTGGTCCGGCTGGCGCGAGTTCGTCCCCGAACCCTGGGCGAACTGGCCGCGCTGGGGCGGTTTCCTGCGTACTGGCTCCGTCGCCACGGGCCGGAGATTCTGGAAGCGGTGGCCCGGGGGGAAAACGGGCCGGTGCCGACCCCGCCCTGCCCCTCCTATTCGGCCGACGTGCGGGCACGGTACCAGGCGCTGCGGGACTGGCGCCGTCGGGTGGCCCTGGCGCGCGGGGTGGACCCCGACGTCATCCTGCCCAATGCCGTCCTGCAGACCCTGGCCGAGCGCAACCCCCAGAACCTGCGCGACCTGGAAGAGGTGGACGGGCTGGGGCCGTGGGCCCGGGAAACCTGGGGGCCGGAAATCCTGCAGGTCCTGCGAGAATGTTCTACCCTGTGACTCTTTCTGAGGAGGTGACCCATGCCCATCGCAAATCTTTGGAGAGAACTGCCGCCGGGGCCGGATGCCCCGCGGGTCATCTACGTGGTGGTGGAAATCCCCAAACGCTCCCGGAACAAGTACGAGTACGACGAACAGGGCGGCTTCATCAAACTGGACCGGGTGCTCTACTCATCCCTCCACTACCCCGGCGACTACGGCTTCATCCCCCGCACCCTCCACGAGGACGGCGACCCGCTGGACGTGCTGGTGATGACCAACGAGCCGACCTTCTCCGGCTGCGTCATTGAAGCCCGACCGCTGGGCATCTTCCACCTGCTGGACCGGGGCCGGATAGACGACAAAATCCTGGCCGTCCCCCATACGGACCCGTTGTTCAGCCGTTATCATTCCCTGGAGGACGTCCCTGCCCACTTCCTGGAGGAGGTGAGCCACTTCTTCAGCGTCTACAAAGACCTGGAACAGGCAGAGGTGAAGGCCCTGGGGTGGGAAGGCCTGGACCGGGCGTACCAGGAGATAGAGCGGGCCATCCAGATGTACGGGGAGATGCTGAGGTCCAGACGATAGACCACAGACGACAGACGATAGACGATAGACCACAGACGACAGACGATAGACGATAGACCACAGACGACAAGAGGTAACTGTTCAGCCTCACCCCTCCCCCAGCGGCTTCGCCGCTGCCGCCGCAGGCCTCGGCCCGAAGGGCCTTCGGCCCGAGGGCGGCGGGGGTGGGGTGAGGAAGCCTGAATAGTTACGACAAGAGTAGCGCAGGCTTTCAGCCTGCACAGTGGTCTGTGGTCCGTGGTCTGTGGTCAGTGGTCAGTGGTCTGTGGTCAGTGGTCCGTGGTCTGTGGTCAGTGGTCTGCATAACGTCATCCCAATTCGGGGACGGATAACACTAACCGCCCCGGTTTCCTCCCGGTATACTGAACAACCGAAGGAGAAGAAGCCGTGGGACGGGTACGTGTGCTGATCATAGACGACCACGATGCCGTTCGTCAGGCGCTGGAGGCCCGCCTGCGCTCCGCCGAAGGGGTGGAGATTGTCGGCTGCACGGGTTGCTGGCAGGAAGGAGTTCTTCTGGCCGTGGAGAGAGCCCCCGACGTCGTCATCCTGGAGACCAAGCGCTCCGACGGGCAGGGGTTGGCCGCTCTGCGCCGCCTGAAGGCGGAATGCCCGGGCGTCCAGGCCGTCGTCCTCACCTCTTACCCCGACCCGGAGGAACGGCGACAGGCGCTCCAGGCCGGGGCGTCCCGCTACATCCTGAAAGAGATTGACTCCTCCCAACTGGTTCAGGAAATCCGGTCCCTCCTGCGCCCCCGGGCCGCGATATAGACCCAGTCATTCCCCAAAAGGCGCGTGCTGGTCCACTAACATCCTTGCCGGGTAGCACTGACATTATCACGTGGGGCGTTCGTAGCGAGGCACGAAACGCATGGAGCGCCGTTTTTGTGACAAAAGGGCGCTTTCGGCCCTAAAACGTCACGACGCTTTGCTCTGTGACTGACCAGGAACGACTTTCTGCGGTGCTATCCACTGCCAGACAAAAATGACGATTCTCCGTGTTCTCTGCGTCCTCTCTGCGGTTGTAATTACCTACCACAAAGGACACAAAGTACTCACAAAGGACACAAAGGGATAAAATATCGTCCTTTGTGCCCTTTGGGCGGCCTTCGTGTCCTTCGTGGTTTTTATGAAACGGTTCTTGGGTAGGTAGTTACCTGCGGTTAAAATAAAAAGCCGCCCGAACGGAACAGTTCGGGCGGCGATGCCGGAGGTGGGAGTTGAACCCACATGACCGTACGGTCACTGCGCCCTGAACGCAGCGCGTCTGCCAGTTCCGCCACTCCGGCTAATGCGCTTATATTTTACCGCAAGCGCTTATTTTGTCAAGAAAGGGGGTGTGTCGTGATTGTCCAACTGCTGGTAAAACTGGGATAAAATGGCACTCAGGCAAAATCCGCACTTTGCTTGCTGCGTTGGGCTGTACCCTCACCCCTCCCCCAGCCCCTCTCCTCTTCCGCCCGCTTTTCGCGGCGGGAGAGGGGAAGGGAAGTCCATCCGCGTTCATCCGCGTCCTATTTCCGATGAAGTCCTATTGGCCTGCGGCCCAGGAAGGGTAACTCCAGTCGGCGCTGAACTGTCACCAAACTGCAATCAAACCGTACTAAAGTACTGTTGCTGAAAATCACCGACTGGGTTATAATATTGTAAGAGATTTCTTTGCGACCATTTTTGCCCCGGAGGTGAATGGGGCCATCCCGTTCGGGCCGGGCTGGAACTGCGGACGACAACGCCCTTCCCAGATTCCAGGCCCGGCGCTTTCTATCGCCTGCCGGGAGGGAGCATGAAACCGGAGAGGGACCTCAATCAGGAAACATCGGCCCATCGGCGGACGGACCGGGGACAGGGCCTGGTGGAATTCGCCCTGATCCTGACGGTGCTCCTGCTGTTCATCATGGGCATCCTGGACTTCGGGCGGGCCCTGTTCATCTATACGTCCCTCTTCAACGCCGCCCGGGAAGGGGCCCGCTGGGGCGCCGTCCACCCCTGGAACCCCGACGGGGCGATCAACCGGGCCCTTCAATATGCCGCGCTGGTGGACCCGAACGACGTGACGGTGACCGTCCTGTGCGACAGCGGCCCCGGGACCCCCCTCTTCAACTGCCTGGGGCCGGGCGGCACCGGGCCGGACGGCAAGGCCGGCATCGGCCAGCGGGTCGTCGTCTCCCTGAACTACAACCTGCCGCTCATCTCGCCCATCATCGCCGCCTTCGCGCCCAACGGCCTCCCCATCCGCACCATCGCCGCCCGCACCATCGCCTCCTACGGAGAGGAGTATACTCCGCCCAGCCCCGGTGGAGGCGGCGGCAGCGAGACCTCCTGCGCCGACGGCCTGGACAACGACGGCGACGGAGGGGTGGACTGCGACGACCCGGATTGCTGGGGTGACCCCGAATGTCTCGCCAGTGAGGACTGTGCCAACGGCGTGGATGACGACGGCGACGGCCTGGTGGACTGCAACGACACCGACTGTCTCTTCGACCCCGCCTGCCAGGCCCCGCCCGCCGAAATCTGCGATAACGGCAGGGACGACGACGGCGACGGCCTGGCCGACTGCTACGACCCGGATTGCGCCAGTGCCCCCAACTGCCAGTCCGCCGAAATCTGTGATAACGGCACGGACGATGACGGCGACGGCCAGGTGGACTGCGCCGACGCGGATTGCTCCGCCCACCCGGCCTGTGTCGTGCTCCTCAGCAAGCCCCTCTGCGCCGGGGCAACCCAGGTGACGGGCTCCGCCCAGCGCGGGCAGACCGTCCAACTGCGCAACGTGAACACCGGCTACATGGCCACCACGGTGGCCGGGAGCGACAACACCTTTACCTTCTCCGTCCCCGCGCTGCAGGCGGGACATATGGTGGCGGTCTCCGCGTACGGCAAGACGGACTGGGACATCGTGCGGGATTGCTCCGTCACGCCCACGCCCTCCCCCACCCCGACCCAAACGCCGACGCCTGTGCCGCCCACCCCCACCCCCTCCACCGCGTACATCACCCTCTCCCCCACCTGCGGCGGGCCGGGCACCGGCATCACCATCACCGTCCAGGGCTACAACTGGACCTACCAGAACAAGAACGACCACATCACCATCTCCTGGGACGGTACGTCGGTGGGGACCGTATCTGCCAGCAACCTGCCTGCCCGCTGGACAACGGTCATCACCGTCACCGTGGCGGAGGGGACGCACACCGTCCGGGCGCAGAACCGGAAAGCCAACGTGACCGCGACGTTCATCTCCCCATGCCCGGTTTCGGGGCCGAACCTGGTGGTGAGCGGTCTGCGCCTGCTGGCCACGCCGCCCATCACCACGTACTACCCCCTCCAGTTCCAGACGGTGGTGCGCAACACCGGCGACCAGCCGGTCAACTCCATGTTCTGGGTGGACCTCTACGCCGATAGTTCGCCGCCCTTCAGCGGGACCCAGCCCATCGGCTGGAGCGCGGTCAGCGGGCTGGCCGTCAGCGGGACCATCACGCTGACCATCAACACCTCCGGCTTCGCCGTCACGGGGACCCACCCGGTCTACGCCTGGGCCGACTCCTGGAACCAGATTGCCGAGACCCGGGAGACCGACAACATCACCGGGCCCATCACCGTTTCGGTGACCGCCGTGGGCCCGACCCCCACCCCCAGCCCCACCCCGGGCCCCACCACCGGGATCATCGCGGGGACGGTCTATCTGGTCAGGGGCAACGTCACTCCCATCAGCCGCGCCACGGTGGAGGTCTGGCTGGGCTCCACCCTGATTGCCTCCACCCTCTCCGGAGAGAACGGAGCGTACCAGTTGACCGACATCCCGGCCGGGAGTGGCTATACCGTGGTGGGCTGGGTGGTCATTGACGGCCAGTACTACACCGACCAGGTCACCAATGTGACCGTCGTCGGCGGAGGGATTACGTCGGTACTTCTATTCCTGCGGTGAGGCAAATGAACCCGAAACCGATCGTTGGATCCCTTCTTCTGGCAACGGTCGGGGTGGTCCTCCTGCTGGGGCTCCTGGCCCCGGAGGCCGCCGCCGGGACGACCCCGCCGGTCAACCTCTCCGGGAGCGGGTCCGGGGCTCGTTTCCCCGCCCTCGCGCGCGCGGCCGACGGGACTCTCTGCGCAGCCTGGTCCGACAACCGGGACGGTGCCTGGAACATTTACTCCGCGTGCTCCATCCACAACGGACAGTTGTGGGAGACTCCTGTACGGGTGGCCTCTACCTCACTGGAGTCCACCTATCCGGTCGTTCTCTTCTCCGGCACCGTGCCCCTGGTGTTCTGGACAGAGAACAACGCTAATAAGGTCTTCACGATATATCAGAAAACGGACACCGACGTTGAGGTGGCTGTACCTGGCATTCTCCTGCCCATCCCCCGGCCGTCGGTAGCGCGCGCGGCCGACGGATCTCTCCATCTGGTCTTCGCGAACCAGAGCGCTTCAGGCGTGCCAGGGGACATCTACTACACCCGCCGCCCGGCCACCGGGGAGTGGCTCTCCGCCACGGTCATTTTCACGCATACTCCGTTCGGAAGTGGAAGTATGGATCCCCGGATCGCGGTGGGCCCAGAGGGAACCCTGCACGTTGTCTGGCGGGAGACCCCATCCCTCTCAGGGGACGAAATCCGGTATATGACGGGCACGGTGGGCGCGGGCGGCGCGGTCACCTGGTCACCGTCGGTGACGGCCTCGGACGTCGTCTCCCTGGCCTGGCAGCCGGACATCGCGGTCGCGCCCAACGGGAGCGTCCACATCGTGTGGACAGAGAAGTCGGGCGAGAACCGATACCTGGCCTATGCCCGGTTCTCGGCCAGAGGCGAGAGGATTCCTCCCCGGCGGCTGGGGGGACCCTTCTCGGTTAATCAAAACAACCCGTATCACCTGGCCCCGGCCATCGCGGCCACCGGGGAACGGGTCTGCATTGCCTGGAACTCCGTGCCCGGAGGGGCGTCTGCGGAGGACGTGTTTCTGATCTGCTCTGAGGACGGCGGGGAGACCTGGTCGCCGCCGGAGAACCTCTCCCGCACGCCGGCGATGTCCCTGCGTCCTTCCATCGCCATCGCGCCGGACGGCAGCGTCCATGTCGTCTGGCAGGAATTTTCCGGTACGAACTACGACACCGACTATCGGGTGTACTACACCCGCTGGCTTCCGCACAGCGTCTACCTGCCGCTGGTGATGCGGAACGCGCGGTAACCGTAGCGCAGGATTTCTCCTGCAGCCTGCGTCGTTCGTAGTCAGCCACGAAGCATAGCGGAGTGGCGTCCAACAACCTGTAGCGCAGGCTGTTCGCCTGCGACACAGGCCGGGCGGCCTGCGCTACCCAATGAGATGAAGATTCGGCAAACCCTGGTCCTTCTGCTGGTGGCGACGCTGGCGGTCACCCTCCTGCTGCTCCTGTGGGCGTGGACGGGCGGGCCGGGCGGCGGTTCGGGGGGGCTGGTTCCCTCCCCGGCCTCCCCCGCCGCCTCTCTGCCGACGGCGGAGGAGGCCCTGGGGCCGGCGAAGGAGGCCGCGCGCCGCTGGCAGCCGGACGCCCAACTGGTGGGCGTCTCCGCCACCTGGAGCCGGGCCCGCCGGGAAAGTTTGCTGGCCGGCCCCGGTGGCTGGTCCTTTCTCTTCTACTCCTCCGCGGCCGGGGAAATCCGGTACGTCGGTGTGGGGCCCGCCGGGGCCTCCCTGGACCGTTCGTTTCCGGCCCCCACCCCCCCGGAGACCGTGCCGGAGGAGAAGTGGCGGTTCGCCGCGGCCGACGCCCTGCTCTTCTTCCTGGCCAGCGGGGGGGAGCGGTACCTGCGGGACCACCCCTCCGCCGCCGTCAACCTCCGGCTGGGAGCAGAGGCGGGCCGGGCGGTGTGGACCGTTCTGGCGGTAGAGGGAGATAAAGAACCGTTCATCGTGCGGATAGACGCCAGCACCGGGGAACGGTTGCCGTAGGGGGAAAGATGAAAGCGCACATCCGAAGCCAGAGAGGCCAGAGCCTGGTAGAATTTGCCCTGGTGCTCCCCCTGCTGATTCTCCTGCTGGGGGGCGTGCTGGAACTGGGGCGGCTCTTCTTCGCCTACGTCGCCGTCACCGACGCGGCGGCGGAGGGGGCGACCTACGCGTCCATCTACCCCAGCGCCAGCGTTCAACGGATTACCGAACGGGCTCAGGCGGCCAGCGGCGGCCTGATCCAGTTGGACCCGTCTATGGTTCAGGTAGACCGCCCGGTGCTGACCGCCGGGTCGCCCATCACGGTGACCGTCACCTATCCGTTTACACTGGTCACTCCCCTGCTGGGAGACCTGATTCCCGGCCGCACCATCCCCCTTCGGGGGGTTGCCGTGGGAGTGATTCTCAGCAATCCATCACCATAAGGAGGTGAACTATGAACGCCAGAACACATCAGGAGCGGGGCCAGACGGTGGTTCTGGTCGCCCTGGCGCTGGTGGCGCTGATCGCGATGCTGGGGCTGGCGATTGATGGGGGAACGGTCTATCTGGAGCGCCGCCGGATGCAGAACGCCGCCGACGGCGCCGCCCTGGCCGGCGCGCGCCGTCTCTCCCAGGCCATCTGCACCACCAACCCCAACCCCGCCACCACCGACGCCGAAATCTACAACGTGGTCCAGGACTTCGTCGCCCGCAACGGGGGGGCCGATGCCCGGTTTGAGGCCCACTATGTGGGCTTCGCCGGCAACCGGGTGGTGGAGTACAGCCCGCCGGTCCTGGTAGGAGGCGGAACAATTCCCCAGTACGCTGCGGGCATCGTGGTCACGACCACCATCACCCAGCCGACCTATTTCCTGGGCCTGGTGGGGGCCTCTACGGGCAGGGCCTCGGCCTCGGCGACGGCGGTCACCGGGCCGCCGCTACTGGTGGGCGGAGGGCTGCGGCCCTTCGGGGTGCCGGCCCCGGTGGTGGCCCAGTTGAACCCGGGGGACTGGCTCAAAGTGGACTTTGACAACAACGGCGGGACCATCCGCTGGGTCAGCGGCGAGGCCCAGCACCGGGGGTGGATGAACCTGGGGTACGTCTGGAACCAGCGGGAGAACCCCAACTGGCCGCGCGCGGTGGACCCCAACGCCGGGGCCAATGACCTGAAGAACTGGATGGAGAACGGCTGGAACGGCACCCTCTACGCCGACTGCGCCTGGGGCGCCGGATGCCGGACGGGGGATTACATCCACGCCAAGCCGGGCGCGGATGCCAGCGCCGTCTGCGCGGCACCGCTGAACACGGTCTTCTACGTCCCCGTCTACGACGAGGTGCCCAACTGCCCGACCCAGATTCCGGCCCCCAAGCCCGCCTGCCCGACCCAGGGGAGCAGTTACTGCTACCACATCGTCGGCTTTGCGGCGGTCAAGATCACGGCCTGCTCTCAGGGGCAGAAGGAGATTACGGCGGAGTTGGTGGAGTACATTTCGGGGGAGGGGGTGCCCAGCCCCAATGCGGGCTTCGGCCCGGGCTCCAATGCCTGTGCCAGCCACGTGATGGTGGTCTCCCTCTGGAGATAGGGCGTCCCCTCTCACCGCAGAGAGCGGTTTTTTGCTCTTCACCGCAGAGAACGCAGAGGACGCAGAGATTCTGTCCGTAATTTTCTTTGCGCCCTTTGCGTCCTCTGCGGTTTTTTCCAGAAGGACTCCCGGCTGGCGGGGTGTGTCCCAATTTCGTCGGGCATGGCCGCTTTGTAGGACAACTGCTCGCAGTTGTCCTACAACTTTGGGACACACCCGGCTGGCGGTCGGGCTTGACAAATGGGGCAAATTGCACTATAGTACTTTTGTACATCTCCCTGTCCCTCCTGCCCCGGAAACCGTAAGGAGCCATTATGAGAGACCGACGTACCCTGATACTGGTCGCCATCATCATCCTGGCCATTGCCCTTCTGGTGGGGTACTTTCTGGTCAACAGGCCGAAACCCACCCCGTCGGCCGAAATGACCCCCACCGTGGAGGTCGTCCCGGCCGTCCCGGTGGTCATCGCCCGCAACAACCTGGACCGGGGGATGACCATCGGAGAGGGGATGGTAGAGACCCGCCTGTGGCCCCAAAACCAGTTGCCGCCCCTCTATTTCCAGGACGTGAACGAGGTCTACGGGAAAATCGTGCGGGTGCCCATCGCCCAGGGGATGCCCATCATGCCGACCATGCTGACCGAAGAGATGCCCGCCCCAGGCGAGAAGGGCTCCGACCTGGCGCTCCAGATTCCTCCGGGGAAGCGGGCGATGGCCATCCCGGTGGATATGCTGAGCGCGGTGGCCTGGTACATCCGGCCCGGCGACCGGGTGGACGTTCTGGCCTCGTGGAACGTGGTGGACCTGGATCAGGACTTCCAGAGCCCCCTCCCGAATAACTGGATCATCCTCCAGTGCGAAGAGGGAATGACCTGCCAGGGCGTCATGGGGCGAATGGAGGTCCTGCCCACCGGTCAGCCCGTGATGGTCTATCCCAGCGGCCCGGGCCGGACCGGCTACATTGCCCTGATGACCATCCAGAACGCGCTGGTGATCGGGGTGGGGCCGTATCAGCCCACCCCGGAGGTGATCTTCCCGCAGCCGGTGGTCACGCCGACCCAGCCCACCGGCCCGACAGGTCCCACCGCGATCCAGCCGACCCCGACGCCAGCCCCGCCGGTGAAGGGAGGGGATGTGGTGGTCCTGCTGCTGGACGCTCAGGACACCCTGGTACTGAAGAGCATTCTGGAGTTAAAAGCCAGCATTACCCTGGTCCTGCGGGGGGTGAACGATAACGATGCAGCCAGCACGACGCCGGTGACTCTGGAGTATCTGGTCAACCGGTACGGGACCAGCCGACCGCCCAAGTTGCCTTTCGGGGTGGAAGCCCCCGAGATTGGCCCGTTGCCGGAAGCCTATCGGAACTGGGCGATTCAAAGCGTGGGGCCCACTCCGCAGTAAATCCGAGGAATCGTTCCGATGGGGCAGTCCGAAAAAATCCGCGTCCTGATCGTAGATGACATCGCCGAGACCCGGGAGAACCTGCGCAAACTGCTCTCCTTCGCCCCGGATATAGAGGTCGTGGGCACCGCCGCCACCGGCGAGGAGGGGGTTAAACTGGCGCAGGAACTGGTCCCGCATGTGGTGATTATGGACATCAACCTGCCCGGGATGGACGGGATCACCGCCACCGAGCAGATTGTGCGGGAAGTGCCCACCACCCAGATTATCATCCTCTCCGTTCAGGGGGAGACCGGCTACATGCGCCGGGCGATGGCCGCGGGCGCGCGCGACTTTCTGGTCAAGCCCCCCAGCGGAGACGAATTGATGGCGACCATCCGCCGGGTCTACGAAATCGGGCAGGCGCAGGCCGCGCGGATGGCCCCCATCCCCACCGCAGCCGCCCCCGGCGTGCCCGGGCGTCCGGCCGCAGGCCGCCAGGGGCAACTGATTGTCATCTTCTCCCCCAAAGGCGGGGTGGGCTGCACCACCGTCGCCGTCAACCTGGCCGTCGCCCTCCAGACCCGCCTGGGGGCCAGCCAGAAGGTGGCCATCATGGACGGCAGTTTCCAGTTCGGCGACGTGGGGGTCATGCTCAACCTGCAGGCTACCCGCAGCATCGCCGACCTGGCCGTACGGGTGGAGGAACTGGACACCGACCTGCTGACCAGCGTCCTGACCCCCCACCCTTCGGGCGTCAAGGCCCTGCTGGCGCCACCCCACCCGGAGGCCGCCGATGCTGTCATCGGCGCCGACGGCGGTATGGCCGAAGGCAGTCGCCGCATCGGGGCCATCCTGGACGGCCTCCTGCGGGAATTTGACATCGTGGTGGTGGATACCTGGAGTCTGCTCAACGAGTTGACCCTCACCTTCCTGGACCGGGCGGACCTGATCCTGCTGGTCGTCACCCCGCTGATTCCGGACATCAAGGACGCCCGCCATTTTCTGGAACTGGCGGACCGGCTGGGGTATCCCCGGGAGAAAATCGGCCTGGTCATCAACCACTCAGACCGGAAGACTGGCCTGCGGCTGGATCAGATTGAGCGGGCGCTGATCCCCGCGCTGGCCCACATTCCCTACGACGAACGGGCAGGCGTTGTCGCGGCGAACCGGGGCCTGCCGGTTGCGATAGAAGAGGCCAGCCGGCCCATTGGCCAGGCTTTTGTCCACCTGGCCGCGGGCGTCCTGGAGCGGCTGAGCCAGTTCCGGAAGGCGCAGGAGGAGGAAGAGGAGGTCTCGGTGGAGGTCAGCCGTCGCCTCCTGGGCCGGGCGCTGGGAATCTGAGCGGACGATAGAGGACAGACCACAGACCACAGACCACAGACCACAGACCACAGACCACAGACGACGGACGACAGACCACCGACCACTGACGACAGACGACGGGCGATGCGCGATAAGCGATCGGCGATACGCGATAAGCGATACGCGATCCGCGAGGTGCAAGATGTCGCTTTTGAGGAGAATTGAGAAAGGAACCCAACCACCGACGGCACCGGCGGGGCCGGCAGGGCCGGCGGGGCCGGGCGCGCTGACGCCCCGCCCGACGACAGCCCCATCCCCCCTGCGGGACACCTATCGCGACCTGAAGACCCGCATCCAGAACAAACTGATAGACGAACTGGACCCGACGATGGATGTCAGCCGGCAGGACGAGGTCCGGCGCACCATCCGGGATATGTTTGAGAACATCCTGGCCGAGGAGCGGATTGTCCTCAGCCGGGCGGAGAAGGAGCGGCTCTTTGAGCAGATTGTGGCGGAGATTCTGGGGCTGGGGCCCCTGGAGCCGTTCCTGGCAGACCCCACCGTGACCGAAATCATGGTCAACGGGCCCAAGAACATCTATGTGGAGCGGTTCGGGAAGATTGAGCGCACCACGGCCGCGTTTGAGTCCGAGGAGCACCTGATGCGCATCATAGAGCGCATCATCGCGCCTCTGGGCCGGCGGATAGATGAGAGCGTCCCCTATCAGGATGCCCGCCTGCCCGACGGCTCGCGCGTCAACGCCATCATCCCGCCCCTCTCCCTGATCGGCCCGGTCCTGACCATCCGGAAGTTCTTCAAGATTCCGTTGACCGCCGAGAAATTGATAGAACTGGGCTCCATCACGCCGGAGGCGATGGAGTTCCTCAAGGCCTGCGTGCAGGCGAAGTTGAACATCGTGGTCTCCGGCGGCACCGGCACCGGGAAGACGACCTTCCTCAACGTGCTCTCCGGTTTCATTCCCAACGATGAGCGCATCATCACCATTGAGAACGCGGCGGAGTTGCAGTTGCAGCAGGAGCACGTGGTCACCCTGGAATCCCGCCCGCCCAACATTGAGGGCCGGGGGGAGGTGACCATTCGCGACCTGGTCATCAACAGTCTGCGGATGCGGCCGGACCGGATTATCGTTGGCGAGTGCCGGGGCCCGGAGGCGTTTGACATGCTCCAGGCGATGAACACCGGCCACGAGGGTTCTATGACCACCATCCACGCCAACTCCCCACGGGATGCGCTGGCCCGCCTGGAGAACATGATTCTGATGGCCGGGATGGACCTCCCCCATCGGGCCATCCGGGAGCAGATTGCCAGCGCGCTGGACCTCATCGTCCAGTTGGAGCGTCTGCGGGATGGCAGCCGGAAAGTGGTAAGCATCACGGCAATAGAAGGGATGGAGGGCGACGTGATCACGATGGCGGAGATTTTCAAGTTTGAGATCGCCGGGATAGAGAACGGGAAGGTCATCGGTCGTCTCCGGCCCACGGGCATCCGGCCGAAGTTTATGGATAAAATTGAGGCGGCCGGCATCCATCTCCCGCCCACGATTTTCGGCGTCGGAGAGCGGCTCCGGCGGTAAACGGTTCGGTATTGTGGGGCATGGTAGCGCAGGATGGATCCTGCGCACCCACCCTGGGTGTGCACCGGCCCGAAGCACATCGGCCGGGAGGAGTAGAGTATGGAGAACCTGTTGCTGATTTTGGGTATCTTACTGCTCATCGGAGCCCTCGTCTACCTGTTCCTGGGCGGTCGGCGAAAAGACGAGGTCAGCGAGCGGCTGGACCGCTATGCCCTGGGTGTGGAGGAAAAGAAGAAGGAGCGGGGGAAACCCGGCCCCCGGGTCTCGCCGCTGGGAGAGCGCCTGGATAAGGCGCTGGCGGAGCGGGGCTTCGCCCGCAACCTGCGCACCCAACTGGCCCGGGCCAACCTGAAACTGACCGCCGGGGAATTCATCGCGGCCACGATTATCTGCATGATTCTGTTCCCTGCGATCGTGTTCGTCCTGCGCCGCAATATCCCTCTGTCCCTGCTGGCGGCCGTGCTGGGCTTCTTCGCTCCCCGCTGGTATGTGTCTTACCTCCAGGGGAAGCGTCTGAAAGCCTTTAACGACCAGTTGGGGGATATTATCAGCATGATGGTCAACGGCATCCGGGCAGGCTATAGCGTCCTCCAGGCGATGGAAGCGGTGGCCAAAGAGATGGACGAGCCCGCTTCGGAGGAATTCGGTCGGGTGGTCAAGGAAGTCCAGTTGGGGCTTTCCCTGGAGCAGGCGCTGGATAACCTCCTTCGCCGGGTCCCTTCCGACGACCTGGACATGACGGTGACGGCCATCAAGGTCCAGCAGGAAGTGGGAGGCAACCTGGCCGAAGTGCTGGATACCATCAGTTTCACCATTCGGGAACGGGTGCGGATCAAAGGGGAGATTCGTGCTCTGACGGCCCAGGCCCGGGCCTCAGGCTATGTGGTCAGCCTTTTGCCCATTGGGGTGGCCCTGCTGGTCTATACGATTAACCCCAGGTTTATGGGGGCCATGTTTAAGGATCCGTGTGGCTGGATGATGCTGGGGGTAGCGGGAGCAGGGATTATCTCTGGTTTCTTCATCACCCGGAAGATCGCGGATATTGAGGTGTAGAAAATGGGCCCTCTACTGATTCTGATCGGGTTGGTGTTGGTCCTGGGGGTGGCTGTGATTCTCGTCGGCATGCGGGCGCCGAAACGAGAGGACGCTCTGGAAGCCCGCCTGGCTGAACTGGGCGCGATGGGCCGAACCGCGACGCTGGAAGAGATAGAACTCTCCCTTCCGTTCAGCGAGCGGGTTATTCGGCCCATCCTCCGGAGCGTGGCCGCCCTGATCGGGCGCATGACCCCCTCCCAGACGCTGACGCGCACCCGCCGATACCTGGAACTGGCCGGACTGGCTCAGAAAATCGGGCCCGCGGAGTTCGTCGCTGCCCGTTATATCATTGCAGGCGTTCTGGGCGGCCTGACCATTCTGCTGATGGGGCGCATGGCCATCCCGATGTCGCGGAAACTGCTCCTGATAGTGGTCGCTTTCGCTCTGGGCTATTACCTGCCCGGCTCCTGGCTGGGGTCTAAAATCCGCCAGCGGCAGAAGGAAATCCTGAAATCCCTCCCCGACGCGCTGGACCTGCTCACGATCTGCGTAGAAGCGGGCCTGTCATTTGACGCGGCAATGGCCAAAGTGGTGGAGAAATGGGATAACGAACTGAGCCGGGCCTTCGCTCGCGTCCTTCAGGAGATTCAACTGGGGAAACTCCGGCGCGAGGCACTGCGGAATATGGCCGATACAATGGACATCCGCGACGTCTCCAACTTCGTCGCCGCGCTGATTCAGGCTGACCAGTTGGGCGTCAGCATCGCCAAAGTCCTCCGCATCCAGTCCGACCAGATGCGGGTCCGCCGACGACAACGCGCCGAGGAATTGGCCCGCCAGGCCCCGATTAAAATGATTATCCCCATCGTGTTTCTGATCTTCCCTGCTCTGTTCATTATCCTGTTGGGCCCGGGTGTGCTGACCGTGATACGGAGCGGCGCGCTCAGGGCGTTCGGCGGCGGATAAAACCCGAAACCCGGTGGGCCTTGTCCGGCATCCACCTCTCTGGCGGGGGCAGGAAGGAGATCACAATGTACTCCAGGCCACCGCGCGTCCTGTTTCCGGAAACTCTGATAGGGCCATTGCTGAATCTCCTCTTCCCTCCCCGCTGTGTGGTCTGCCGCCGGGTGGGTACATGGCTGTGCCCGGAATGTGCGAACCGGCTTCCCCGCCTCACCGGCCCGGTCTGCCAGTGCTGCGGGGCCCCCATCCCCCACGGGACGCTCTGTGCATCCTGCCAGGAAGCCCCCCTGCGCCTGGAGGGAATCCGGTCCGTCGCCCCCTTTCGCGGGCCGGTACGGGCGGCCATCCATTATCTGAAATACCGCCACGCCCGCGAACTGGCAGACCCTCTGGGAGAACTGATGGCCCGATACTGGCAGCAGAATCCCCTGCCCGCAGAGGTCATCGTGCCGGTGCCCCTCCATTCCTCCCGCCTGCGAAGGCGCGGCTACAATCAGGCCGCCCTGCTGGCCTGGGCGCTGGGCCGCCGGGTCGGCCTGCCGGTGGACGAGGATGCCCTCTACCGGGTGCGGGCCACTGCCTCCCAGATGCGCCTGCCCGCTGCCGACCGGCGCCGCAACGTGGAGGACGCTTTCCGCTGTGCCGATGACCGGATGAGAGGCCGCCGGGTCCTGCTGGTGGATGACGTCTGCACGACCGGCGCCACCCTGGAGGCCTGCGCCGACGCCCTGCGGGAGGGCGGAGCCTGCCAGGTCTGGGCGCTCACCCTGGCGCGGACCGTCAATAAGAATGACCAATGACAGAATGACCAATGGCAGAATGACCAATGGCAGAATGACCAATGACCAGTCTACCGTAACTACCTGCCCTGACCCGTTTACAGATAATGTAGCGTAGGCTTTAGCCTGCGAATACAGGCCTGGCGGCCTGCGGGGTATACTTGCCAGCGTCTTTGACGGCGCTTGCTCGGAGTCCCCCGGGTAGGTAGTTACCTAAATTTCGCCCAAAATAATGGCCGTTTCCTCCGGAGCCAGAAGGGCCGCCAACCCAGGCCCTAACTCTCCGGCCACCGGGTCTCCCCGGTTCAGCACAATTTGGACGATTTT
>Ga0272448_1000327_pt1 | contig 74321 bp, 53 predicted proteins | sample YNPCB0191_FD_202220 | JGI IMG/M metagenome (GOLD analysis project Ga0272448, IMG submission 202220) | Hot spring sediment microbial communities from Yellowstone National Park, WY, United States - YNP-CB-019-1 | ecosystem: Environmental > Aquatic > Thermal springs > Hot (42-90C) > Sediment...
AGACCCATTTTTCAAGCAATCCAGCGAGTCGTACTTCATTCAACTGGTGGATTTTGCCGCTTATGCCCTGCTGCGACGAGAGGTGCCGGTGGCATCGAAAACGAAGTATGGGCTGGACCAGGCGTTTGCAAGTTTGTCATCCATTCTTGTGAGAGAGGCACGACCTGGTGATCCCGAAGGCATTATTCGGCCATGAAAAATCCCCGCACGAGACGGGGATTTTTCGGAGCAGAGCCTACCTCCGCCACCAAGGGCGGGTTCGGTCCTGCGTTACAATCAATAGCCCAAGCCGCTGGTCATGCAAGCCTAAAATCGCGCGCATCCTGGCGGCGGAGGGTGGCACAGGCATTCCTGCCTGTGCATCCGCTGCATCACAGACAAGAATGTCTGTGTCACAGTGGGAGCGGGAGATCGGCGAGCGGGTGTACCGGCTGTACGGCCTGGCGGCGGCGGAGATCAAGATGGTGGACATAAACAGGGTCAACTCCTGACAAGTGACAGATGAAAGAAAGTGCACAACCAAGAAGCAAGATCGAGCGATGCGTTGCCGTTGGCGCGATTGGTTCTGATGTCAAGAGTCAGGAGTTGCCGCCGACAATTTGTGGCCGCGTTTGTCGGGCACCCATAAAGGGTGCGGCTACCGAACAACTGTTCAATAGCGGAGGGTATTCCGAATGATGAACCGTCGCCAGTTTCTGAAGAGCGTTTCAACTGCGTTGGCGGCTCCGATGATTCTGCCCGGCTCCGTGCTGGGGTTGAATGGCGGCGTCGCGCCGAGTAATCGCATCGTCTTCGCCAACATCGGCATTGGCAACCGCGCGCGTCATGTCATGCCGAGTTTTCTGGCGCAGAGGGACGTGATTTTCACAGCGGTCAGCGATTGCCGCGCCGACCGTATGAAATCGGCCAAAGCGTTGATTGACCAACACTACGGCAACACGGATTGCCGGATGTATCCCGATTTCCGCGAACTGCTCGCGCAAAAGGATATTGACGCGGTGTTCATCGCCACGGGCGACCGCTGGCACACGACTGCCTCCATTTACGCGGCGCGCGCGGGCAAGGACATTTACAGCGAGAAGCCGATCTCGATGTGCATCAGCGAAGGGCGCGCGCTCGTGGAGACTTGCCGCCGGTACGGCACGATCTATCAAGCGGGCACGCAGCGGCGCTCGACGGCATCCTACCGGTTCGCGGTCGAAATGGTGCGACAAGGGCGGATCGGGCGGTTGCACACAGTAGAAATGCAGGTGTGGACGGGGCCGGCGATTCCCCATGACAAGCCGGCTCCCGTTCCGGCGGGCTGGGATTACGACACGTGGCTCGGTCCGGTGCAGTGGCGACCGTTTGTGCCCAAACGGGTCGAAGGCGCCAACTGGAATTATTTTTGGGACACCGGTGAAGGCCCCATCACCGGCATGGGCTGTCATTACACCGACCAGATGCAGTGGGCGCTCGGCCGCGATCACACCGGTCCGGTGGAGTTTGAGGGACATTGCGAGTGGCCGGACCCGTCGAAGTACATGAGCGAGACGCCCATCACCGCCGAGGTGCGTTGCCGGTATGCCGACGGCATCGTGGGCGTCATGTATTCGCGAAAAGCTTTCAAGGATCGTTACATTCGCTACATCGGCGACGAAGGCTGGATTCAGGTGGACGACGAAACCAACGAAGTCACGGCCGAACCGAAGTCCATCCTCGGTTTGCGCGGCGCTGCCGGCGTCAGTTGGAGCCAACCCGACGATCACATTCGCAACCTGCTCGATTGTATCCGCAGCCGTCGCCCGACCATTTGTCATCCGGAGGCGGCGCATCGTGCGCAGACGATCTGTCAGGCCATGAATCTTTGCCTGCGACTCGGCCGCAGGCTACGCTGGGACCCGCTGAAGGAACAATTTGACTGCGACGAAGCCAACCGGATGCGCTACCGCGAGCCGCGTCCGCCGTGGACCATTTGAGAAACGTTATGAAAATACGACTACTCGCCACCCGTTGTAGCCGCGAGCCTGCTCGCGGTCTTGGGGGAACAAGCGATTTCGGCACATGCCGCGAGCAGGCTCGCGGGTACACAACTAGTTTCCAAACACGCTCTAATAGATGTTGTAGTCGCGGCGCTCAGTCGCCGCGTTGCCCCGACTGCACTGTTTCCCGTCCCCACGCCGGCGGAGCGGCATGGCTACAGCGCGGGGTTTTGTGGGCAGCTCTCTTGTTGGCGTTGCCGTTGCAAGCCGCAGACCTGTCGCAACTCGTCGTTGACGCGGCGAAATACGAGTCCGGCCAGAGTGTCGAGCCGCTGCGGAAATTTGAGGAGCTTGTCCGCGACTCGGCCCGCAAGCCCGCGTTGCGCGCCGACCTCGAAGCCGCGATGATCAAGTTGCTCGCGCCAGCCGCCACTTTCGAGGCGCGACGGTTCGCCTGCCAGCAACTCGCGGTCATCGGCAGCGACGCCTCGTTGCCCGCGCTGGCCGAGTTGCTCAAGAACGAGGAGACTGCCGGCATTGCCTGTCTTGCGCTCGGCAGCCGGCGATCTCCCCAGATTGCCGAAGTTCTCCGTAATGCCCTGCCTGCCGCTCGTGGGCGGGCACGACTCCAAATCATCAGCGCGCTGGGCCATCAGCAGGATCAACGCGCTGTCAAAAAGCTCGCCGAGCTGGCGCAGGATTCCGATCCCGCCCTCGCCAGCGCGGCCATCCTCGCGCTCGGCAAAATCGGCGGCGACGAAGCGCACGGCGTCATTGCCGCGTTGCGCAAAGAGAACAGACCCGCCGTCGCGTTTGCAGTTGCGGAAGCGACGCTGCGCGTGGCGGAGCAAACCGGCTCCGTGACGCTTTACGAGGAAATGCTCGCGCCGTCGCAGCCAGCACACATCCGACGCGGCGCGTTCAGCGCGTTGTTGCGGCTCGACAAAGACGGCGGCGAGAAACGCATCCTCGCGACGCTTCGCAGCGGGGACCCGTTATTGGAGCCGATTGCCATCGCCGCAGTCGGCAGCCTGAAGTCGCGCGGCGCCTCGGAGAGGTTTGCGAAAGAAATGGCCTCTCTCATTCCGCAGCAGCAGGCATGGATGATCGAGGCGCTGGCCACGCGCGGTGATGCCGCTGCGCGCGCCGCCATTCGCAAGGCGGTCGGGTCGTCCAATGCCATTGTGCGGCTGGCAGCGATTGAGGCGATGGGCCGGCTGAACGATAGCGCGTCCACCTCTTTGCTTTGCTCGGCGCTGGCGCAGGCACGGGATGCCGATGAGCGGCAGGAGATTGTCAACGCACTTGGCCAGATCACGGGCGCAGCGGCCGACAAAACCATTCTCGCTGAACTGAAACGCGCCAGCGGGGAGGCGCGACGGGAATTGATCGGTCTGGCAGGCCGACGAGGCAACCGCGCTGCGGTTCCGGTCCTGTTCGAGGAAACCGGTAGCGAAGACCCGGCGATGGCGAAGGCGGCCTTTCAGGCACTCGCCAAGGTTGCCGATGCCAATGACCTTCCGCAGTTGCTGGCGAAATTGACGAGTCTGAAGACCGACACGCTCCGCGATGCCTCCGAGAACGCTGCGATGCGCGTGTTGGCGAAGATTGCCGACCCAGCCCGTCGCACCGCCGCATTGGAGGCTGCGATGGCGAAGGCGACGGATTGTGAAGCGCGCTGCTCGCTGCTGCGGTTGATGCCGGCCTGCGGTTGCCCAAAGGCGCTGGCGGCATTGACCGGCGCATTGAAGGACAACGAAGCGCGCATCCGCGAGACCGCCATGCGCGCGCTGGCGGATTGGCCCGACATGGCGGCGTGGGAGCCGCTGACGGGGATTTGCCGGGAGCAGGGCAACGAAACGTTCCGCGCGCTGGCGTTGCGCGGCCTTGTGCGGCTCGCCGCCGCCGGCAATGCGACACCCGATGCGACGCTCATTGACCGTTACCGCCAGTTGCTCGACATCGCCCGCACCGAGAACGAACGCAAACTGGTTCTCGGCGCAATCGCGGGCGTGGCGCATCCCGATGCGTTGCCGCTGGTGTATCCCCTGCTGGAGGTGCCCGGCGTGCGCGCCGAAGCCGTGCAGGCGGTCAACCGGATTGCGTATGCTGTCAGGACGACGCATCCTGAAGCTCAGCGCGAAGCGGCGCAACGGCTGAAAGCAAGCGCCATGAAGAAATGAAGCTAACGCGGACGGTGTTCGCCTTTGCGAACGATGATGTCCTTCTGGCGTTCTTTGCGATGCAGGTCTTTCTCGACGTGCAACGGCTCGCGTGTGAACGGGTCCATCTCAGTGTAGTACATCAGCGTGGAGTAGGTGGAAGGTGTGGGCGTGAAAATCTGGACCTGTTCGGGATTGAGTCGCAGTTTCTGGCTGGCGAACTGTTTCAGTTCCCGCATGTGTTCTTCGGTGCAACCGGGATGCGCGGCAATCAGATAGTAAGTCAAAAACTGTTGCCTGCCCGCCGCCTGCGAAAGCCCGTCGAACTGTTTCTTGAAACGCAGCAGGGACTCGATGCCGGGCTTGCCCATTTTGGCGAGGACGAAATCGTTGGTGTGTTCGGGCGCAACCTTCAATTGTCCGCTGACGTGGTGCGTCACCAGCTCCCGCAGATACTCGTCATTGTTCAGCATGTCGTAGCGGATACCGGAGGCGACAAACGCTTTCTTCACGCCCGGCAACGCTCGCACCCGGCGCAGCACACCCAGGATGGGGCGGTAGTCCACTGGCAACTGCGCACAGACAGTAGGGTAAATGCAGCGTTTCTTGGGACAACCGCCGTGCTTGAGTTTGCGACCGCACTCGAAGCCATACATGTTCGCCGTCGGGCCGCCGAGGTCGTGGATGTAACCTTTGAACTGCGGATGACGGGTGAGTTGTTCCGCCTCGCGCACGATGCTGTCGGCGCTTCGTGACCGAACGGTGCGTCCCTCGTGTACGGCAATGGCGCAAAAGTTGCACTCACCGTAACAGCCCCGATGTGTCGCGATGGAGAATCGGATCGTCTCCAACGCCTTTACCGGTCCCTGTCGCTCGTAGAACGGATGTTGTGCCCGCTCGAAGTCCAGCGCGTAGATGGCGTCCAATTCGTTCGTTGTTTCCGGGTAGGGTGGGGGATTGTGCACCAACCATCGGTCACCGTGTTGCTGGCACAATCCCTTCCCGGTGACCGGATCGTTGTTCCGGTAAAAAACGTGAAACATTTCGATAAACGCCAGTCTGTCCTGCGCCACGGTTTCGTAGCTTGGCAACTCGATGTAGTCGTCTCGTTTCTCTCTGGCGATGTAACACAGTCCGCGAATGCCGCGCGGGTCTTTCCCGTCGCGCAGTGCTTCGGCAAATTCCAGCGTGGATTTTTCCGCCATGCCATACAGGATGAAATCAGCTTTTGCGTCGAACAACAACGAGCGACGCACCTTGTCGTCCCAGTAATCGTAGTGCGGCACGCGCCGCAGGCTCGCTTCGATGCCGCCGAGGACAATCGGTTTGGCCGGCTTCGAGAAGCGACGAATCCAGTTCGCATACACGATGCTGGCGCGGTCGGGGCGACGAGTGTTCAGGCCGCCCGGCGTGTAATCGTCGCTTTTGCGACGTTTCTTCAGCGCGGTGTAATTGGCCACCATCGAGTCCACGCTACCGGCGGTCACGCCCCAGAAAAGGCGCGGTGCACCCAGTCGCCCGATCTCGTCGGCAGTCGGTTGCGCGATGATGCCGACACGAAAGCCGGCCTTGAGGAGCATCTTGCCGATCACGGCCACGCCGATGTGCGGGCTGTCAATGTAGCTGTCGCCGCTGACCAGGATGACATCGAGCGCATCCCAGCCAAGACGTTGCACTTCCTCCAGCGTGGTCGGCAAAAACATGGTGTCAGTATAGCGCAAACAGCGTCGGAGCGAAACGATTTCATATTTGAACTTTTTTTATTCAAATGCGAATTGACATTTCCGCCAGCCACTTTACACTGCTTCTTCGTGAAAACGGCTCCGCCCAGCAACGGCAAACACACCATTCCCGCCGTCGTGAAGGCGATGGAACTGGTGCGCGTGCTGGCCGAGGAAGAAGGCGAGACGACCACCAAGGCGCTGGCGCTCCGCCTCGGCATTCCGCGAACCACCTGTTACCGGATTCTGCGCTCGCTGATGACGCGGGATTGGATTCGCGCCGTGGACAACGGCGGGCATGAGTTATCGCTGGGGCTGTTGCCGGTGCTCAACCCGCTGCGCCCCATCGAGGTGCTCGCCGATGCGGTGGAGCCGTTCTTGGAAAAGTTGGCGCTCGAAACGCAGCTCACGGCAAAAGTCTCCGTGCGACAGGGCGACTACGCGGTAACGGTCGCGCGGTGCGAATCGCCGCAGGAAACATCCGTCGCGGTGCGCATCGGGGCATCGTTTCATCTGGCCTATGGTTCATCGGGAGCGGTGTTGCTGAGCGAACTGGAGGCCGACGAAGTCGCGGCGATTCTCGACCGCGCGCCCGAAGAATGCTGGAAACATCAAAGCCGCGAAGATGTGCTCAAGCGTTTGCGCGAGTTGAAAGCCAAAGGCTGGTGCAGTGACATGGGAGCATTCCGTCCCAGTTGTCATGCGGTCTCGGCGCCGGTGCGCGGCGCGCAGGACAAGATCGTGGCGGCGATGACGGTGATCGGTTTTCCGCACGAAGTCACCGCAGCGCGTCTGCCGGGTCTTGCTCGCGCTGTCATCGAAGCGGCGCAGGACGCCGGGCGGGCGCTGCGGCGTCTGACGACCAGTCGGAGGACGCGCACATGAGACACATTGCCGTCGCTGGTGTGCTGGTGTTGCTCGCGGCTTGCGCCACGGTTCCATTGGAACCGCGTCGCGTCGTGATCCCCAAACTTTCCGGTGCGGTTGCAGTGGATGGACGGCTCAACGAATCGGTGTGGCAGCGCGCAGCGGTGCTCAGGCCGTTTTTCCCCAATCGGGGCGACGGACGGGATTCGAAGGGCACCGAAGTCCGCGTGTGGTATGACGACACCGCGCTGTATCTCGGTTGGATTTGCGTGGATCGTGACATTCAAGCCACGTTGACCCGGCGCGACAGCCGGTTCTGGGACGAAGAGGTGGTGGAGTTTTTTGTCACGCCTGACAAGCTGGAGCGATATATCGAGTTGCAATGGAATCCGCTGGGCGGCGTGTTCGATGCGATCATTCACAATCAACTTGGTCCGGATGGCTTCTCGCAAAAGTTCACCGGCGACTGGTCGTACACCGCCAACGGCATGCGGAGCGCCGTTCGAGTGGACGGCACGGTCGGCAACAGTGCTGACACGGATCGCCGCTGGGTGGTCGAGGCCGTGGTGCCGTTTGCGGATTTAGGTGTTCCAACGCCCAAGCCCGGCGATGTCAGGCGCGCCAATTTCTACCGGTTTTCGCGCGGCAAAAATAATCCTGAATTGCAACTGAGCTGGTCGCCCACGCGGCGACCAGGTTTTCACGAACCATCACGTTTTGGTTATCTGGAGCTCGGACGATGAAACCGCTTTGCACCGGGCTGCTCGCATCCGTCGTATCACTGACAAGCGCAATGGGAGCGCCGCCATTGCCCGCCGCCTACGTCGCGCCGATGTCGCATCTCGATTTGACGTTTGAGGGCACGGTGGAAGAATGTCTTTCGCGCGGCGGCAAGGTTTTTGCCGGTGCGTTGGAGCTTTTGGACAAGCAGCCCGACTTTCGATTCCTCATCGAATATGTGATGTTCTTGGAAGCGTACCGCGCGACGCACCCCACGCAAGCCGCGCGGCTGGACGAGCACATCCGCAACGGCCGCGTCGAACTCGGCGCGGAGTGGAGCGGTCTTTACGTGATTCAGGAAGACGAGGAAGACCTGATCCGCAACATTCTCTACGCGAAAACCTATGCGCGCAAACGCTACCACCTTGAACTGGAGACGCTACAGCTCACCGACATCCCCGGCGTGATTCCGCAGTTGCCGCAAGTCTGCGCCGGGCTTGGCATCCGCAATCTGGTGTTGACCCGCTGCGGGCCGCCGGACGCGTTGTTCTGGTATGAAGCTCCCGGTGGCGCGCGCGTGTTGACGTGGAGTGCCAAAGGATACAATCGGGCGTTCACCCTCGGCATTCATCTCAACGTGGCAGAAATGCGCAAACGCGGTCTGGCCGACCGGCTGGCGGAAACGGTTCGCAGCGGTGTGCCGCCCTTGTTTTATTATGGCAGCGACCAATGGTTGCCGCCGCCCGGTTTGTCGTCGGCCGTGAAGGCATGGAACGCGGAAGCGTCTGCGCAACAGCAGTTGGCCATTGCCACGCCGACGGCGTATTTCCGTGCGGTCCGCGCGGCGGGCATCGCCGACAAAGCGCCGGTGCTGCGCGGTGAGTTGCCCTCGGTGTGGCTGTATCTGGAACCTGCCCACGCGCATGTCAGCCGTTGGGACGCAGTGGCCGTGCGGGCGTTGGACACTGCGGAACGATTGTCCACAATCGCCTGGCTCCACGCGGGACCACCGTATCCGCGAACCGAACTGGACGCGCTCTGGAAATCGCTGTTGCTGGCGCGCGACCACAACTACGGCGGGCAGGGCGCCGCCGGCGGTCAAGCGCGCAAGTTTGCCGAACGCCGCAACGTCCGACATCGCGCTCAGGTGTTGGCATCGCAGGCGATCGCTGTGATTGCCGAGCGCGTGCGGGCGCCGCGCGCGAGCATACCGATCGTCGTGTTCAACACCATGAACTGGGATCGCACAGATGTCGTTCACGCGCACGCCAGCCGCTATCAGGAACATGTCATTCCGCCGGGCAGCGGGATGGTGTTGCGCGATCCGGATGGGAAACCGGTCCCGTTCCAGATCACAGCGGATCGGCGCGGGACACTGGGCGAACTTGATTTTGCGTTCGTCGCGCGGAACGTGCCGGCGCTCGGCTATGCCTGTTACACGCTGGAACCGGCGAAAACACCGGTCATGCCGCGCGGACCGCAACTCTGGTTCGAGGCCGGCGCGCCGGAGCCGGTTCGCGTGAACGACCCGGAATTAACGTTGGACAACGGGAAGGTGCGCCTCAGAATCGAGCGAGCCACCGGGCTGGCCACAATCAACGATATTGTCGTGGGCTTGGGGCTTGTGGGGCGAGAGGAACTCCCCGAAGTGTGTCGTCGTCCGCCGCTGGGATTGTCGCTGGACGATCCTGCGCGCGAGAAGATCGTCGCGTTTACACCCGATGCCGTGTGCCGGTTGGCCGACGGTGCGGTGCTGACAACCGTTGCCGTGCGCGGCAGCGCGCTCAGCACGCCGGCGGAGGTGCGATACTCGGTTTCCCGCGACCTGCCGTGGGTGGATGTCGAAGTGCGGTTGGATTGGGACTTGCGGCGGTTTGGGCGGATCGAGCTTGTGTATCAAGTGCCACGGAAAAGCGCGCGCGCCGCGTACGGCCTGCCGTTCGGCGCCGGCGCATTCGGAGCGGAACAACTGATGCCGGGCAGCGGCCCCGGAGGCAGCGACGAAGGCGAGCGCAGTTCGTGGGAACGAACACGCGAGATTTGTCGCTGGCTCGATGTCGGCGATGACTCGCACGGCGTGGCAATGGCAACCTCGCATCGTTGGACGCGCGTGGATGACACGGACACGGGCGTCGCTGTGCGATGTTGTTTGGTGCGCGGCGGTCGGATGCGGCCCGCCGATCCGGGGATGGACGGCACGGATTTGCGGGCGGGACTGGTTTTCAACTTCCGATTTGTTCCGCACACCAACTCGTGGCAGGCGGCGCGAATTCCGCGTGTTGGCTGGGAGGCCACGCAACCGCTGCTGGCGTACACGGTCAACGATACGTGGAGTCCGAAGTCGCTCCCGCAGCGGCGGTCGCTGGTGACGGCGGCGACGCGCAGCGGCAAAGGCGATGCATTGATGACCTGCCTGAAACAGGCCGAGGACGGCAAAGGAGTGGTGGCGCGTTGGTATGAGAGCACGGGAAGCGCATGTGAAATTCAGTTTACAGCGGCCGCAGCGACCGTCAAACCGCAGCGTGTGGATTTGCAGGAACAACCGCTCGCCGTGGATGACTCGACCAAAATCAACGGCTGGGAAATTGTCACCTTTCGCAGCCCAATCGGGGCCGGTGCGATCAAATAAAAGGAAATTATGAGCGAAAACAACCTGCTGCAACAAGAAGCCAAGATGATGAAACTGGAGAAACTCATCGCTCAGCGCGAGAGCGTCTCCAACAAACCGTTTCCCGTGCCCGTGAAGGAACTGCTCCACCGATACGAGCAGCTTTACACGGGCGCCATCAGCGATGTGCTCCGCGAGTTCTGTCTGCTGGATCAGGCGCTGCCGGGATATTTGCGACCGTTGCGCGACAGCGATGTCGTGGCGGGGATCGCGTTCACAGTGAAGAGCGCGCCGAATGTAAAGATCACCGGCGAGATGACCTTCCGCGCGCAGATGCTCGATGCGATGCACGAAGACGCTTTCGTCGTGTGGGATACCTCCAACGACGAGAAGGCCACGCTGTGGGGCGGCGTGATGACTGCGACCGCGTACAGCAAGGGCGTTCGCGCGGCGTGCATTGATGGCGGTATCCGCGACACGAGGCAGATTTTGGAGAAGCCGTTTCCGGTTTACTACAAATACCGGATCCCGAACGGTTCGCTGGGCCGCTGCCTGATCACGCACTACCAGATTCCGATCAAGATCGGCGATGTGGTCATCAAGCCCGGTGACGTGATCTTCGCCGATTGCGACGGCGTCGTTTGCGTGCCGCGCGACATTGCTTACGACGTGCTGTTGCGCGCCGAGGAAATCCGCGCCAACGAGAAGAAAATCTTCGGCTGGGTCGCCGAGGGACAGTCCATCCACGAAATCACAGAGAAAGGCGGGTATTTCTAAAATGAAATGGCTCTTTTCCATCTTGTTGGGTTGCGCGACGGTGTGTGCGCAAGACCCCGCATCGCTTCCCGCGCGGCCAGCGCCGAACTGGTTGACGCGCGGCGTGATGTATCAGGTCTGGCTGCGGAGCTTCACGCCGGAAGGAACGCTGCGGGCGGCGACGAAACGGTTGCCGCCAGTGGCCGATCTCGGCGCGAACATCATTTATCTCAGCCCGGTCTGTCTTCAGGACGCCGATATGCGACAGGAGTTTTGGAGCAAGCGCCAAAAAGCCTCCGGCACGAACAACCCGCGCAACCCGTATCGCATCAAGGATTACAATCGCATTGACCCGGAATACGGAACGGAGCGGGACCTGCGCGAGTTCATTGCCACGGCCCACAAGCATGGCCTGCGGGTATTGATGGACCTTGTGTATTATCACTGCGGACCGACCTCGGTGCTGATGAAACATCCGGAGTTTTTCAAGCGCGACGCCGCGGGGAAAATCTCGACCGGCGAATGGAATTTCCCGGTGCTCGATTTCAGCAATCGCCAGCTCCGCGAGTATCTGTGGGCGAACATGGCGCATTGGGTGAAGGACTTCGACGTGGATGGTTTCCGTTGCGATGTGTCCGACAAAGTGCCGCTGGATTTCTGGGAGGAAGCGCGTGCCCGTCTGGAACCGCTCCGACCCGATCTGGTGATGCTGGCCGAAGGACGCCGCAAAGAGGACCAACTCAAGGCGTTTGATGTGAACTACAGTTTCCCGTGGGAGTTCGCCGCGGTGATGGTGTTTCACCGGGGCGAACCGGCCTCCTCGTTGCGGAAGCTATGGGAAAAGATGCACGCAGAATATCCGAAAGGCGCGCGGTTTATTCGCTACACCGAGAACCATGACATTGTGAATGATCAACGGCGCGCCGAAGTCATTTGCGGAGAACGCGGTGCCGCCGTCATGGCCGTCGTCAACTTCACACTCGACGGCGTGCCGTTCCTTTACAACGGCCAAGAGATCGGCGACACCTCGCCCCAGAGCATTTACGCCCGTTGGCCGGTGCGCTGGGAAGCGGGTTGCTTGCCGAAGTCGAAAGCGAAGTATGCTTTCTACCAGAGGCTTTGCCAATTGCGTCGCACGGAGCCGTCGCTGACCAACAGTGAAGTGGTTTGGCTCGACACGGATCAGCCGGACTCGGTTCTCGCGTTTCGGCGCAACGAGATTGTCACCGTGGCCAGCCTCTCGAATCGGAAGCTCAAGGTGAAAGTCGAATTGCCGTCGAAGTGCTCTTTGTTGATGACCAACGGTGTCAAGGTCGCCGGCGGAACTTTGGACATGGATGCCTTCGGGTATCTCGTCGGGAAGGGGTCATAGTCGAACGAGATGTCGTACATGAGCTGCCGAACGTTTTCGCATTTGCCGCTGTTGTTGGCTGGTTTGTCTCCTGCATTGGCATTGGCTGCTGGGGAGTGGCCGCAATTTCGCGGGCCAAATGCGCGCGGCTTGGACGAGAGCCGCGCGTTGCCGACGCGCTGGAATGTGGAAACGGGCCAGAACATTTGCTGGCAAACGGCGATTCCGGGGTTGGCGCACGCCAGCCCCATCGTGTGGGGCGACTACGTTTACGTGGCGACGGCGGCGAAGAAGGGAGAAGCGGAATTGAAAGTTGGATTGTACGGCGATATTGCCCCGGTGGAGGAGCGCGACCAGCATCAATGGCGGTTGCTTGCTTTGGACGAAACCACCGGCAAGATCCTGTGGAACACGCTGGCGCACGAAGGCGTGCCGAAAGTGAAACGTCATCCGAAGAGCAGCCATTGCAATTCCACGCCGGCCACCGATGGTCGGCGCATCGTTGCGATTTTCGGTTCGGAAGGATTGTTTTGTTTCGACACGGACGGCAAGCTGTTGTGGAAAAAGGGCCTCGGCCCGATGGATGCGGGTTTCTTTCTTGCGCGCGCCGCGCAATGGGGCTTTGCCAGTTCTGCGGTCATCCATGACGACAAGGTCATCGTACTTTGTGACGTGCTGACGGATCCCTTCCTTGCAGTGTTTGATCTCGCTGATGGGCGCGAACTCTGGCGGGTGCCGCGCAAGGATGTGCCCACGTGGGGCACGCCCACGCTTGTGGAGGCGAATGGCCGTCAACAGATTGTCGTCAACGGCTGGCGCGAAAGCGGCGGCTACGATTTCCTCACAGGCCGCAATCTCTGGAAGCTGAGCGGCGGCGGCGATATTCCCGTGCCCACGCCGATTTTCGCGCTCAATTTGATTTACCTCACCAGCGCGCATGGACAATGCAATCCCATTCGCGCCATCCGACCCACCGCCAGCGGCGACATCACGCCGCCTGATCCCGCACAGACCAATGACTTCATCGTCTGGGCGCATGCGCACCGCGGCAATTACATGCAAACGCCCATTGTGGTGGGCGACCTCCTGTTTGCTTGTTTCGATAATGGTGTGTTGACCTGTTTCGACGCCAAGACCGGCGCGATCAAATACAGTGAACGATTGACCGCGCGCGGCGAAGGATTCAGCGCGTCGCCGGTCTCCGATGGGCGACATTTGTATTTTGCCAGCGAGTTGGGAAACGTGTTCGTCGTAGCGGCCAGCGAGCGTTTCGTAGTGGTCGCCAACAATGCGCTTCGCAGCAAATGCATGGCCACACCGGCCATCAGCCACGGTTTGCTGCTTTTCCGTACGCAGGACAAACTCATCGCCATCGGCGCAAAGGATTGATCATCACATGACACTAACAGACAGCTTTGTCGAACTTCTCGGAGGCGACCGGGTCTTGCGCGAACGCGAAGACCTCATCGTGTATGCCTACGACGGCACGGCGGCCCTGAGCCAATTGCCGATGTGCGTTGTGTTGCCGGTCACGACGCAGGAAGTCGCCGAGGTCATCAAACTCGCTGCGGCGCAGAAGACGCCGGTGGTCACGCGCGGCTCAGGTACCGGACTCAGCGGCGGCAGCGTGCCGGTGCCGGGCGCGGTCGTGTTGTGTCTGACCCAAATGGACAAGGTGCTCGAACTGGATGAGCGGAACCTCACCATGCTGGTCGAAGCGGGCGTTACGACGCAGACCGTTGCCGAGCGAGCGGAAGCGGCGGGGTTATTGTATCCGCCTGATCCGGGTTCGATGAAGATTTCCACCATCGGCGGCAACGTGGCGGAAAACTCCGGCGGCCTGCGCGGCCTCAAGTACGGCATCACGCGCGATTACGTGATCGGCATGGAAGTCGTGCTGGCCAGCGGCGAGATTCTCTGGCTCGGCGGCAAATGCGTGAAGGACGTGGCCGGCTATTCGTTGCGCGATCTGTTCATCGGCTCGGAAGGGACACTTGGCGTCATCACAAAGGTGCTCCTGAAACTGGTGCCGAAACCGCAGTCGAAAAAGACGTTGCTCGCCACGTTCGCGCGTATGGACGCCGCAGCAGAAACCGTCTCCGCCATCGTGGCGGCGAAGATCATTCCCTGCACGCTGGAGTTTCTCGACAAGACAACGATCCGTTGCGTGGAGGAGTTTGCGCACATCGGTCTGCCGCTGGATGCAGAAGCGATTCTGTTGATGGAGACTGATGGTCATCCTACCGTTGTGGAAGATGAGGCGCGCGCGATGGAAGCCATAGCCCGCGAGCGTGGTGCAACCAGCGTGCAAGTGGCGCAAACGGCCGCCGAGGCAGAGCGACTGGCGACGGCTCGGCGCGCGTCGTTCTCGGCGCTGGCGCGCGTCTCGCCAACAACAATTCTCGAAGACGCCACCGTGCCGCGCAGCGAACTGGCGGCGATGGTCAACTTCATCCAAGAAGTAGGGAAACGTCACAACCTCCGCATCGGCACGTTCGGGCACATGGGCGACGGCAACTTGCATCCGACGTTCCTAACCGATGAGCGCAACACCGACGAAATGAAACGTGTCGAGGAGGCGATGCGCGAGATTTTCGAGTTTGCCGTTCAACTCGGCGGCACGATCACCGGTGAACACGGCATCGGACTGGCGAAGAAACGGTTTCTGCCGAAGGCGGTTGGGGAGGGAAGCGTGGCGTTGATGCGCCAGATCAAACGGACGCTCGACCCGCACAATATCCTGAATCCCGGAAAGGTGTTCGACTGATGCACCTCAAGCAGATGGATTACTCGATCCTGTTGCAGTGCATCCATTGCGGACTTTGCCTGCCCACCTGCCCGACGTATGCCGAAACGAAGCTGGAGCGGCACAGTCCGCGCGGACGGATTGCGTTGATGCGCGCCATTGCGAAGGGCGAATTGCCGTTGACGCGCACGTTTGGAGAGGAGCTTTATTTTTGTCTCGGTTGCCTCGCTTGCCAGACCGCCTGTCCGGCCGGTGTGGATTACGCCAAGCTGTTTGAAAGCGCCCGCGCCGACATTGAGGAAGCGATGGTGCTCGCCAATCCGCTGCGCAACCTCGTGCGCGGCGTCATCGTCGGTTTTATCTTCTACCACCCGCGCGTTCTGCGCGCGCTCGGTCGGGTGTTGTATCTGTATCAGGCTTCCGGTTTGGAGCGGCTCGTGCGGGAATGGAAACTGACAAGACTGTTGCCGCGACGATTGCGCGAACTGGAGCCGTTGATGCCGCGCATTCAGCGTCATTTCTCCGACGCGCTCATCCGCGAAGTCGAGACGCCGGCGAACAAGAAATATCGAGTTGGGCTGCTCACCGGTTGCGTGCAGGACCTAATTTACTCCCACGTGAACCGCGACACCGCTGATGTTTTGATCGCCAACGGCTGCGAAGTCGTCACGCCGCGAAAGCAGTATTGTTGCGGCTCCCTCCACGCGCACAACGGAGAGCTGGCGCGCGCCCGCGAACTGGCCCGGCGCAACATTGACGCTTTTGATCTCGACTCGCTCGATGCCATCATCACCAACGCAGGCGGGTGCGGCTCGCACTTGAAAACCTATGGCGAGCTGCTGCGTGACGACCCGCAGTATGCCGCTCGCGCCCGTCAATGGTCGGCAAAGTTGAAAGACATTCACGAATGGCTTGCGCAGATCGGCATCCGACCGCCACGAGCGACGCTTCCGCCGCGCCGCGTAACGTATCACGAGTCGTGTCATTTGTGTCATGGACAAAAGATCACGCGCGAGCCGCGCGAGATATTGAAGCTGATTCCCGGCCTCGAACTGGTGGAGTTGCCCGAATCGAACTGGTGTTGCGGCAGCGCCGGCATCTACAACATCACTCAGCCGGAGATGTCGCGGAAATTGCTGGCGCGGAAGTCGCAGAACATCGCGACAACGGGCGCATCTGTGGTTGCCAGCGCCAATCCCGGTTGCTCCGTGCAACTGGAATCCGTTGCCCGCGCGTTTCGCGTTGAGCATCCCGTGTCGCTGCTCGCCGAAGCGTATCGGGCGGAAACGAAAGGACGCCGTTGATGCGACTCGGAACGTTGCGGATATGGATTTTGTGTTTGCTGTTTTTGTCCACGGCGATCAACTACCTCGACCGTCAGGCGTTGTCGGTGCTGTTGCCAACGTTGCGCACAGACTTGGGGCTGAGCAGCGCCGATTACGGCGCCATCACGATGGTGTTTATGCTCGCCTATACGGTTGCGCAACTGGGCGCGGGCGTGATCATTGACAACATCGGCGTGCGCCGCAGTTTCAGTTGTTTTGTCGTGAGCTGGTCGCTGTCGGCGCTGGCGCACGCGCTGGCGCGCGGGGCTGTCAGTCTCGGCATTTTCCGTTGTCTGCTGGCGTTGAGCGAAGCGGGGAACTGGCCCGCCGGCTCGAAAGCGGTGGCGCGCTGGTTTCCGCCGCATCGGCGCGGGATGGGGATGGCGGTGTTTGACAGCGGAGCGGCCATCGGCGCGGTGTTGGCGCCGCCGCTGGTGGCGCTGTTGGCGTTGCATTTTGGCTGGCGCGCGGCCTTTGCCGGGACGGCGCTGCTTGGATTTATCTGGTGGCTGGGTTGGCTGGCAATTTATCATGAACCGGAACAACATCCGTGGCTGTCGGCGGAGGATCGCGCCACGGTATTGGCGGAAGTCGGCGCGCTGCCGAAACAGAGCCGCGGATGGGGCGGCGCGCTGCGCGAAATCATCGGGACTCGTCCCGTTTGGGGAATGATGCTGACGCGCTTGCTGGCGACACCGGTCTGGTGGTTTTATGTGTTCTGGTTGCCGGATTATCTGAGCGTGGCGCGCGGATTCTCACTGAAACAGATCGGGTTCTACGGTTGGATTCCCTACCTGGCGGTGGACTTTGGGAAGGTGTTTGGCGGTGTGATGTCGGACTGGCTTTTGAAACGCGGCTTGGGGTCGGCCATTGCCCGCAAGAGTGTGATGGTGACTGGCGGCGTGATGATGAGCGCCGGGTTGATGGTGGTGGGCGCGCCGTCGCCCGTGGTGGCCATCGCGTGGGTGTGCGTGGCGACATTCGGTTTCGGGATGTGGAGCGCGAACATCTACGCGTTGCACGCGGATATTTTCCCCGGTCAGACGCTGGCCACGGCGGTCGGATTGACGGGAATGGGGTCGAGCATCGGCGGCGCGGTGTTCACGTATGCGGCCGGATTGATTGTGGACAAAGCGGGATATGCGCCGGTGTTCTGGACTGTCGGTGTCATCCCGTTGCTGGCGTGTGTGACGCTGGTGTTTTGTGTTGGACGACTGAAACAGGAGAACAAGGCGAATGAAAACGAACTGCTTCCAAAATAAAGTTGCCGTTGTCACCGGCGCGGGCGGCACGCTGTGCTCGGCGGTGTCGGTGGAGTTGGCGCGGCGCGGCGCGAAGGTGGCCCTGCTTGGCCGCACGATGGAGAAGCTGGAGCGAGTGGCCGAAACGATTCGCGCCGCTGGCGGCATGGCATTGCCGATGAGCGCGGATGTGACGGACGCGCGCTCGGTGGAGGCGGCGCACCAACGGATCGTCGAAGAACTCGGTCTGTGCGCGTTGCTGGTCAACGGCGCGGGTGGCAACCGCAACGACGCGGTGACAACCACGACGGAGTTTCAACCGGCGGAGATTGCCGACAAGTTGTCGGAAGGCATGAGGGGGTTTTTCAATCTCGATCCTGCCCGGTTGCTGGATGTCATCACGGTGAACACCATCGGCACCATCATTCCGTGTCAGGTGTTCGGACGCGACATGGCGCGGCAAGGGCGCGGCGCGATTGTAAATTTTGCCTCGATGAACAGCTTCCGGCCGCTCACGAAGAATCTCGCCTACTCGCTCGCCAAAGCGGGCGTGGTGAATCTCACTCAATGGCTGGCGGTCTATCTCGCGCCGGCCGGTATTCGCGTGAATGCAGTGGCGCCCGGTTTCTTCGCCAACGAACGGAGCCGCAAGATTCTAATGACCGAAGACGGTGGCCTGACGCCGCGCGGTCAGAACGTGATGGCGCACACGCCAATGAAACGTTTCGGCGAACCGCCGGACCTGCTCGGCGCGGTCTGCTGGTTGTTGAATGATGAAGAGGCCGGTTTCGTCACTGGAATCACCGTCGCCGTGGACGGCGGGTTCTCCGCCTCGTCGGGAGTTTGAAAATGAATTACTTGCTTCGACTGTTCCTGTTTTTGCCTGCGTTGGCGTTGGCGGCGCCGTTGCCGCCGCATCCGCGATTGTTGCTGGATCGGCAGGACATTCAGGCGCTTCAACAACGCATCGCGCAGCCATCGTGGAAGGAACGCTGGTCGGCTTACAAGAAGGCGGTGGACAAGAGTCTCTCGCAGCCGGTGGAACTTCCGCCGCGCGGCGGCAACTGGAGCCACAATTACGTTTGTCCGCAGCACGCGGCGCGGCTCCGTCAGGGCAAACGCATCGGGCCGTGGGAATGGGAACACCGTTGCCCGGTCGGCAATCACATCCTGCGCGGTGATCCCTCTCAGGCGCATCTCGATTTCGACGGCAACGCCATCATGGACGTTCACGGCAATTACGCGCAATTGTTGCGGGATGCGGGTGTCGTGTTTCAAGTCACCGGCGACCGGCGTTACGCCGAGAAAGCGCGCGAAATTCTTCTCGCATATGCCGCGAAATATCTTACGTATCCCCGTCACGACAACTATGGCCGCCCGAAAGGCGGCGGGCGCGTGGCCTCGCAGTCCCTCAGCGAGGCCTCGTGGTTGATTCCCGTCGCGCAGGGCGCCGATCTCATTTGGGAGACGCTCACCGCCGAGCAAAAACGATTCGTCGAGGAAAAACTGTTTCGTCCCGCCCTCAACGAGGTGATTCTTCCGAGCACCCACGGTATCCACAACATCCGCTGCTGGCTCAATTCCGCGATTGGCTCTGTGGGATACCTGCTCGGCGATGAACGGTTGATTCAGATTGCCATTGATGATCCGAAGCGCGGCTTTCGCCAGCAGATGCTGCAAGGCGTGCGCGATGACGGCATGTGGTATGAAGGGGCCAGCGGATACCACTTCTACACCATTCGCGGGTTATGGCCGTTGTCGGAAGCGGCTCGTCATTGCGGCCTCAACCTTTATGAAGCGCGCTACAAAAGTTTGTTTGACGGTCCGTTGGCGCTCGCCATGCCCAATCTCACCCTGCCGAATTTCAACGACAGCGGCGTCGTGTCGTTGACCGCGCAGGCTGATTACTACGAACTGGCCTATGCGCGCTGGCGCGATCCGCTCTACGTGCCGCTGCTGGCAGCAGGACGACGACGCGGCGAACTGGCCTTGTGGTATGGCGTTCCGGAACTCCCGAAAGCCGATCTCGACGTCACACGCGGCTCCCGCAACAGTCCCCCCTCCGGCTACGCCATCCTCGAACGCGGTCCCGGCAAGGATGCCACGTGGCTCTGTGTCAAATACGGCCCGCACGGCGGCGGCCATGGTCACAATGACAAAAATCATTTCATCCTCTATTCACGCGGGCGCATTGTGATGCCCGACGCCGGCACCCACGCCTACGGTTCGCCGCTGCACAAAAGTTGGGACAAGACCACGCTGGCGCACAACACGCTGGTCGTGGACGAACAATCCCAAGCGCAGGCCGAAGGCAAATGCCTGGCGTTCGGCGCAGCGAGCGGCGTGGACTACGTCATCACCGATGCCGGCAACATTTACAAAGGCATCCGCTTCGTGCGCACCGTGGCGCTGTTGAATGAAAACCACGCAGTCATCGTGGATCACGTGCGCGCCGACAATGAGCACATCTTCGACATCGTTTCTCACCTGAACGGAAAATGGCAAGCACTCCCCGACGGGCAGCCGTGGTCGCCGCCCGAGGCGCCCGGCTACAAGCACATCGCCGGCGCGACCACTCGCACTACCAGCGCGTCCATCACGGTTGCTGCCGACGCTGCGCTGACGCTGGCGGGCGGCGTGCCGACGGAGATCATCACCGGCACCGGGGTCGGCGCGAGCACCGAGAATCGTGTCCCGCTCGTGTTGTTCCGGCGCAAGGCGAAGGAAACGACTTTTGTTTGGGCGGTTTCCCTCGATGGCAAGCCTGTGACGCTCGACACCGGTGCCACCGTGACGGTGCGGTCCGGTGACCAACATTGGGATTTGGTGGTCAACCCCGATCAGGCGTCATTCAGTGTGAAATCGTCTCCGAATTCGAGAAAGGTGAAATAGTGAAAAGCCGCAAACATTTATACACAACAATCGTCATCGCCGTGTGCAGTGTGGCGCTGGCGGGGCCGAAAATTGACACGTCGCCGGACCGCGCGAGAACGCCGTTGGATCCGGGACTGAAACGGATCGGCGCCATCAAGCCGCGCAGCGCAAATGAGATTGACGGATCCAACTGGACGCTCGGTTGCGAGACGCTCGACCGCGATTTTGCAGATTACGAGGAGTATAAGGAATATCTCGTGCCGCTCGGCATCAAAACCATCCGCCTGCAAGGCGGCTGGGCCAAAACGGAGAAGGTGAAGGGCGTTTATGATTTTGGCTGGCTGGACAAGATCATTGACGATGCCATCGGTCGCGGCCTGAACATCCTGTTGGAAACCGACTACGGCAATCCGATCTACGAAGGCGGTGGCGGCGCGGATTTGGCCGGCGGTTTCCCGACTTTTGAGGCCGCGTTGGCTGCGTGGGATCGCTGGGTCGAGGCGATGGCGAAACGGTACAAGGGCAAGGTGCGCGACTGGGCGATGTGGAACGAACCGGACATCAACAAGAAACACAAGCCCGAAGACATCGCGGCCTTCAACATCCGCACCGCAGAGATCATCAAGCGCGTGATTCCCGACGCGCGCATCGCCGGGTTGTCGCTGGCCAGTTCCAACCCGAAACTGTTGGAGAGTTGCCTGAAGGCGCTGGCAGAGAAGGGGAAGGTGGACCTGTTCCACTGGTTCATCTACCACGGCTACGCCTACAACCCCGACAGCTCGTATCAGAACGTCGAGGAGTTGAAGGCGACGCTGGCGAAATACTCGACGAAAGCAAAAATGCGGCAGGGTGAAAATGGCTGTCCATCGGAAACAGCGACGAAATTCGCGCTCTCGAATCATCCGTGGACTGAGTACAGCCAGGCCAAATGGAATTTGCGTCGGATGCTCGGCGACCTCGGACACGATGTCGAGTCGGCGGTGTTCACCATCTGCGATTTCAATCACACCGGCCGCGAGATCAACCGCAAAGGATTGCTTCATGCGACCGCTGACAAGAAGGTGGACGGGATCAAGCTCGCCTACTATGCGGTCCAGAACTGCGTGGCGGTGTTCGACAACACGCTCGAGCGCATCAAGGAACCAAGCGTCGCGGTGATGTCCGACAAGTCAACCGCCAGCTTCGCCTATCGGAACAAGAAGACCGGTCAAAGCCTCGTCGTGTTCTGGGACAACTCCGGCACGCCCGACGATTCGTTCGTGACGCGCCCTTCGCAGGTGGTTGTAAGAGGCATTGGCATCAAATTGCCTGTCTGGGTGGACTTGGTCTCCGGCCGCATTTACGAAATCCCCGCCAACCGCATCATCAAGGCCGGCGAGTTCACCATTTTCAAAGACATCCCGCTGTACGACGCTCCCGTGTTGCTGGCCGAGAAAGGATTGGTGCTGAAGTGAGCCGGATGATCATTCTTGGGGTGTTGCTGACGATGCGAGCAGCGGCATTCGAGTTGATCAGGTCGGTGCAGGTGCCGCCCAGCGAGCCGGAGTGCGTGCGGTTGGCGGTGGCGGACCTTGTCAGTGATGTTCAGAAGATTACTGGCAAGACCCTGCAAGTTGTTGACGCCGACGGCGCGGTTGTGTTGGTGTCGCTCAACCGGCCAGCGTCGGCAACGTTGTTGGAAAAGATCGCGCCGGGATTTGGCGACGGGATCAAGGGCAAGTGGGAAGCCTACCGGGTCGAGACAGTCGGCGACCGGCTCATCATCGCGGGCAGCGACGAGCGCGGCACAATATTCGGGCTGTATGCGTTCATCGAGAAGTATCTCGGCGTTGACCCGCTCTGGTACTGGGCGTCGCGCCCGCCAAAGAAACGCGCGAAGCTGGCCTGGGACAACGTCAAAATCAATTCTGGCGAGCCGACCTTCAAGTTTCGCGGCTGGTTTATCAATGACGAAGACCTGCTGACGGGGTGGAAACTGAGCAACGAACGGCGGCGATTGGTGCACTATTATTTTCACCTGCCGATTGCTGACGAGGTGTACGAGAAAGTTTTCGAGGCGGCACTGCGTTTGCGCTGCAACCTGATTATCCCCGGCTCCTACATTGATTTGGAAGCGGCGTGTGACCGCAAAATCGTCGAGGCGGCAACACGACGCGGGCTTTTTGTTTCGCAGCATCACACTCAGCCGCTCGGCGTCAGCGCGTTCTGTTTCCGCAACTACTGGCACGACCGCGGACAGAAGCCGGAGTTCTCCTACACGAAAAACGCACGAGCGATGGAAACGGTATGGGAGCATTATGCCAGGTTGTGGGCCAGGTATCCGAACATCATCTGGCAGCTCGGATTGCGCGGCGCAGCCGACCGCGCGTTTTGGACGGCAGACTTGCACGCGCCCAAGACCGACCGCGAACGTGGCGATCTCATTTCACGCGCCATCGCACGTCAGTGGGAACTAGTGCGCAACGTCACCGGCGGGACGCCGCCAGCGACGGCCACGCTCTGGGCCGAAGGTTCCGACCTGCACGCCAAAGAACACTTGAAATTCCCCGATGGCGTTGCGGTCGTGTTTGCCGATGAAGGGTCAACACAGGAAATGCAGGCGGATTTCCACACCATCGCGCGCCAACCGGGGCGTAATTATGGCGTTTATTACCACGCGGCATTCTGGGGAGACGGTCCGCACTTGGTGCAGGGCGTTTCTCTCGACAAGATCGCCCGCAACTACGCCGCCATCATCGGAAAGGGTGACACCTACTACAGCATTCTCAACGTCGGCAACATTCGCGAAGTGATCCTTCAGATCGAAGCCATCGCAGAAATCACACGGAGCGGCGCGGACTTTGCCCACGACGCATTTCTGCGGCGTTGGTGTGCGCGCCGGTTTGGCGAGGCGGTGGCCGATGATGTCGCCCGGGTGTATCAGGCATTTTTTGCTGCGTTTGTGCCGCTGTCCGAAAAGGGCAACCGACTCATGCTGGACGGCATTCCCCGCGGTATCGGCAAGTCACTGCTGGCGACCGCACTCGACCGCGATATGTTTCCTGCCTACGGCGGTCGCGCAGAACTCTACAAAACACTGGACCGTTACCAACCGCTTGCAGCCGCCTCCGCGCGCAATTTCCGTGCGGTAACCGAACAGGCAAAGCGAACCCTGTCGCGCATCAGCGCGGATCGCCAACCGTTCTTCACCGACAACCTCTTGGTGCAGGCGGAAATCATGTCGGGCTTGTGCTTGTGGCTGGAGGAATTGTGCAAGGGCATCCGCGCGTTCATCACCCTCGATGTCAGCAAAGCCGCCGCGCACGCAGGCCGGGCCGCCGATGTGCTGGGGGGTGCGTTGGAGTATCGCAAGCGCGCCGAGTGGGGACCGTGGGCCAACTGGTATCGCGGCGACTGGCGCATGAACCTGCCCGCTCTACACGAGGACACCAGACGACTGGCGACCAAGTGGACAGAACTGGCAACGCTCGAACGAGACACACATTGAGAGGAAGGTCATGAAGTTGAAAAGCGCAACTGTATTGTTCCTGAGCCTATTGACGACCGGGTCCACGGCCTTCGAGTTGATCGGGCCGGTGCAGGTGCCGGCGAGCGAGCCGGAATGCGTGCGGCTGGCGGCGGCGGACCTTATCAGCGATGTGCAGAAGATTACCGACAAGACGCTGCAGGTTGGTGAAGGTGAAGGCACGGTTGTGTTGGTGTCGCTCAACCGGCCAGAGTCGGCGGCGTTGCTGGAAAAGATTGCGCCGGGCTTTGGCGACGGGATCAAGGGTAAGTGGGAAGCGTATCGAGTTGAGACTATCGGCGACCGGCTCATCATCGCAGGCAGTGACGAGCGCGGGACGATGTTCGGGCTGTATGCGTTTATCGAGAAGTATCTTGGGGTTGATCCGCTCTGGTACTGGTCGTCGCGCCCGCCAAAGAAACGCGCGAAGCTGGCCTGGGACAGCGTCAAGATCAGTTCTGGCGAGCCGACCTTCAAGTTTCGCGGCTGGTTCATCAACGACGAAGACCTGCTCACCGAGTTTCGGGACGGTGGTGGCCAGCGGCGGATCAACTATCGCTACTACCATCAGGTCGTTGCGCCGAGCGTCTCGGCGCGCGTGTTTGAGGCGGCGTTGCGGCTCCAGTTCAACACCATCATTCCGGCATCGTTTGTGGACATCCGCAATCCCGCCGAGGCACGGCTCATCGAGGATGCGGCGCGACGCGGGCTGTTCGTGACAACGCATCACGTCGAGCCGATGGGCGTGAGCGCGTTCGGGTTTGACAATTACTGGAAAGACCGGGGCATGACGGTGCGGTTTCAATACACGCAGCACGCTGACAAGTTCCACGAAATCTGGCGCGAGTATGCGGCGCGCTGGGCGAAGTTCGGCTCACAGGTGATCTGGCAACTCGGCCTTCGCGGCGTCGCCGACCAGCCCGTTTGGAAGGCCGATCCGAGCGCGCCGCAATCGGATGAAGGCCGCGGTAAGCTGATCTCCGATGCGATGGCCAAGCAATGGGAAATTATCCGCAGCGTTGACAAACGACAGCAACCTCTCGCCACGACCACGCTTTGGATGGAAGGCGCCGCGTTGCATGCTGCCGGGCACTTGAAATTCCCGTCGGGCGTCGCTGTGATTTTCTCTGACAACAGTCCGGGCTGGGAGTTGCAGCGGGATTTCTACGAGGTCAAACGCGAACCGGGCCGGCCTTACGGCATCTACTATCATCACCAACTCTGGGGCAGTGGCCCGCATCTGGTGCAGGGCGTCTCACCCTATCGCACACACAAGATTTTCAAAGAGGCCGTCAACCGAGGCGCGACCTACTACGCGATGCTGAATGTCGGAAACGTTCGCGAGTTCGTGCTCGGCCTCGATGCCAGCGCGCGGATGTTGCGGGACTTCAAGTCCTTTGACCCGCGAAAGTTTTTGACCGCTTGGTGCGAGCAGCGATTCGGGAAAGAAGCGAAAACGGCGGAGGCAGTGTATCGGACTCACTTCTCGACCTTCCTCGCCGACCCGAAAACGAGAAGGCGCGCGATGTTGGACGGCGAATGGAAGGCGGCTGGCGCGCGGCTGGCAACTGCATTGCTTGCGCGACTGGAAAAAGGCGGGAAGTCCAGTGGCACAGCAAAAGAACTGCTGAACAAACTGCGCCCGCAACTGGAGACGCAGTATCGGGTTGGACGTGAGGCAAGAGAGCTTCTGCCGCGCCTCGACGGAGAAGCGCGCGAGTTTTTTGAGAACAACCTTGTGGCGCAACACAAGATCATGCTTGGCCTGTTGCAGTTTGCGGAGTCAGTGGCACAGGCCGATCTCGCGCTGGACGCCGGTGACGTGGAGGAGGTCAAGCGTCACATTCAGGCGACCAAGGAAGCCACCGCGCTCATCGAGGCGGGCAAAGCGCTGGCCAGTCGGGGCGAGTTCAAAGACTGGTATCGCGGCGACCGCAAGATGAATTGCGCGCAGCTCAACGAGTTGAGCGCGAAGCTGGAAGCTGCGAGCCAAAGCCTGAAGCCCCGCAAGTCGGTGCTCGGCCACTACCCCTGCATCGGCAAGCTGGCGACGCGACACGCGCGCGACATCAAGTCGTCCATGTGGTCGGTGGGCGGTGAGACGCTGGATCGCGATTTCGCCATTTTTGCGAACTACAGACAGTATCTCGGCCCGCTTGGGGCGAAAGGCATCCGGTTTCAAGCGGGTTGGGCCAAGTGCGAGAAACAACGCGGCGTCTATGATTGGGCGTGGCTGGACGAGTGCATCAACGACGCGCTGGCGCAAGGCGTTCAGCCGTGGGTCGAGACTTCCTACGGCAACCCGATCTATCCCGACGGCGGCGGCACGGGGCTGGGCGCCGGTTTGCCGAAATCACCGGAGGCGCTCGCGGCGTGGGACAACTGGGTGCGTGCGTTGGTTCGCCGATACAAAGACCGTGTTCACGAATGGGAAGTCTGGAACGAACCCGACGGCGGCCACGGCATCACGCCGGAAGCGTTTGCGGAGTTTCATCTGCGTACGGCGGCGATCATCCGCTCCGGGCAACCGAAGGCGCGCATTTACGCGCTGGCGCTGGCGAACACGGGCAAGACGGAGTTTGCGGAGACGCTGCTCAAGTTGGCGAAGGAACGGGGCCAACTCGGGTTGATTGATGCGCTCACGATTCACGGTTATCCCGCCAATCCCGATGACACGCGCGCCGTGGATCGGTTTCGAGAACTGGCGGCGCGGTATGCCTCCCACATCGAAATTCGGCAGGGCGAAACGGGCGCGCCGAGCGGCGAAACAGTGGGCGCATTGCGTCATCTGCCGTGGACCGAGACGAAACAGGCAAAATGGGACCTGCGTCGGATGTTGGCCCATCATGGCAAAGACGTTCCCTTCAATCTGTTCACGCTCTGCGACCTGAAATACGCACAGCCGAAGATGACCGGCTTCAACCGCAAGGGACTGTTGCGCTGCAATGACGACCAGACCGTTGCAGGGCCGAAACTCGCGTACTTCGCCGCGCAACGCGTGTTTTCGATCTTCGATGACACGCTGGAGCGCATCCGCGATTTCCAGTTTCGCGCCGATACAACGGAATCTGTCGCTGCGTTTGCTTATCGCAAGAAAGACACCGGCGCGCCGGTGGTCACGGCTTGGCTGAATGGTCACCCGCCAACAGACTCCAATGCGAAGACACTGGTTGACATTACCTTCCCCGCGCTGCGGTTCCAGAATCCTGTCTATGCTGATTTGGTGACCGGCAAAGTGTATGCGCTTCCATCGTCGTTCAAACAGATTCCCCTCTACGATTCGCCGGTGCTGATTGCGGAAAAGGCGGCGCTGCCGATTGAAGTTGAACCTTGAGAGGCAAACAGAAACATGTGCTGCTGGTGCTCGGCTGGTATGACTACCGCCTGCACAAGGGCATCGCCGAATACGCGCAGGAACACGACTGGCATCTGTCGGCCAACCTCGCCCGTGAACGTGTTATTCCGTGGGGTTGGAAAGGCGATGGCGTGCTGGCGTGGCTCGGCGCCGGCGATGATCTGGCCGAGTTTGTCGAATCGCTGCGCTGCCCAACCGTGGACTTCAGCATGAGACGCGCGAGCCGGCGATATGCGCGTGTCATTCAGGATCACGCCCACGCTGCGGGTCTGGTGGCCGAACATTTTCTGGCGCGCGGGTTCCGTCATTTCGCGTTCTTCAGCGACAGCGACAACTGGTCGCATGAAGAACGCGGACGCGGTTTTGTGGCGGCGTTGAAAAACGCCGGCTTTGATTGTGTGTGGTTCAAGTGGCATCAGTCGGCGGCGTTTCGCAGCGGACGCGAGGAATGGTCGCGTCGCCGGGCTTGGTTGAGCGCGCAGTTGCGTCAATCGCCGAAACCGCTTGCCGTGTTCGCTGCCAACGACCAGCTCGCGGTGGATGTGCTTGACGCCTGCGAAGCGATAGGGCTGCTCGTGCCGGAACAGGTCGCCATCGTCGGTGCCGGAAACTACTTGATGGCGACCGAGGCGATGCGGACGCCGATCACCAGTGTGGACCCCAATTTCGAGAGGCAAGGTTACGAAGGCGCGGCGTTGCTGGACCGTCTGATGCGCGGCGCGCCAGTGCCACGCGAACCGATCCGCATTCCTGCGTCGCGTGTAATCGCCCGGAAAAGCAGCGATATTCTTGCTGTGAACGATCCCCGCATCGGGCGCGCTTTGCGGTTCATTCTCGATCATTTCGCCGAACCGATTGGCGTGGATGACATGGCGCGCGCCGCCGCCGTGTCGCGCCGCGCATTGCATCAGGCGTTTCTGGATCATTTGGGACGCGCGCCCGGCGAACAACTCCGCCGCGTGCGGCTCGAACACGCCAAGAAACTGCTCGCCGAGACCGATGAGAAAATCACAACCATCGCCGAAGCGAGCGGCTATCAAAGCGCCAACAGCTTTTGTATCGCGTTCACGAAGACGGAGGGATGTTCGCCCGCCGCCTATCGCGAATCCATTCGTCGCCGGGGGTGAACGCACAATTTTCAAACTGTTTTGCACAAAAGCGTGGTGCAACATCCGGTCCCGACGGCTAATATCGGAGACATGAATCGCTCACGACGATCCTTCATCAAGTTGAGCGCCGGTGCGGTCGCGCTGGCAGCGTTGCGGCCCGCGTGGCTCTGGGCAGATGAGCCGTTTGCCGGGTTCGGATTGACGGCTGCTGGCAAGCTCAAGCCGCGGCCGTCATTGGCAATCAAAGCATCGCCGTTGGGTGTGGGTTACGAGACGCTGGACCGCCAGCACTTCGACCCGGTCAAGACCTACCCGCACGCCGCGCAACTCGGCGTGAAATGGGCGCGCTGCCAGACCGGTTGGGCGCGCACGGAAAAGACGAGAGGCCAATACGATTTCGGCTGGCTCGACGAGGTCGTGGATGGCTTGTTGAAGATCGGCATTCAGCCGTGGTTTAATCTCGGCTACGGCAACCCGCTCTACACGCCGCAGGCCGACGCGACAGCGGTTGGCTGGGTGCCGGTGTTCGACGAGGCGGCGATGGACGGCTGGAAGAAATTCACGGCCAAGATCGCCGAGCATTTCAAGGGGCGTGTGCGGCACTACGAGATTTGGAACGAGCCGAACATTACCGGTTTTTGGAAACCCGGTAAACCCGATGCCGTCGCTTACACGAAGTTGGTGAAGGAGACCGCGCCCATCATTCGCCAGCGTGTGCCCGATGCGGTCATTATTGGCTGTGCCTTGGCCGGGGTAAAACTGGACTACCTGAAGGGCTGCCTCGAAGCCGGGCTTGCCGCGCATGTGGACAGAATCTCCTATCACCCGTATCGCGAAGTGCCGGAGGCAAACTACGAGAAAGATGTTCGCGGTATGCGTGAATTGCTGTCTCAATATAACGCTTCGCACATCAAACTCTGGCAGGGCGAGTGCGGTTGTCCGTCGCAGAAAGGCGGCGCGGGCGCGCTGAGCAAAACCGACTGGAACGAAACGCGCCAGGCGAAATGGCTGGTGCGGCGCATCCTCAGCGACCTGCGGTTGGAGGTCGAACTGACCTCGTATTTCCTCATCGTGGACCTGGTCGGCTATCGCGGCAGCACCAACTGGAAAGGCTTGCTGCGGGGCACCGACTACACACCGAAACCGGCGTTCTTTGCCTATCAGAACCTCTGCGCGCTGTTCGACGCCGGCACGAGCAAGGCCGATCTGCCCGTGAAAGTGGCGGCCGAAACTGAGGTCGTGACCGCAAGTTTTCTTCGCTGTAGTGAGCCGCTCTTTGTGTACTGGAGACCCGCTGACTTGACGAAAGACGTGCCGTGGCGGAAGGTGCGTGTGGAAGTCGGTGGAAAATTCAAGGCGCCGATGTTGCTCGACCCGTTGAGCGGGCGAATTTACAAAATCACTTCGTTCGATGCGTTGCCGCTTGCGGATTACCCATTGATCATTGCCGACAAAACCGTCCTTGATCTCCAACAGTAGAAACGAAAGATGAACCTCACTCTCACGATCCAAAAAGCCCTGCTGCGGTTCACCGCCCTCGTGCTCTTCACGGGACTGCCCGGAGCCTTGCTGCCCGGAGTGGCGGCAGAAAAGTTTTCCTGGCTCATGGGTTACGGGCAACCACCTCTGTGTCCTATTATGATCTATCTCTCTGGCAATGCCGGTTTCGTCTATATGGCATTGGGGATCGTGGTCTGGATGATCTCCAATGATCCCCATCGCTATCGTCCACTGGTAGCCACTTTGGCATGGATCCTCGTTGTGGGTGGACCTGCTTACCTGTCGATTGACCTTCAAGCAGCGCTTCCAGCGTGGTGGGTGGCTCTGGATAGCCTCGCCTGTCTGCTGGTTGGCGGCGGCTTGTTGTGGACACTGCACTCCGGAACACAGAAATCAGAACCGTAACGAGTTTCCACGTGACTCACCACCTTCGAAAACTGCCACCACACTCATCCATTAGACCCCGTTGGCCGCTCGGCTCACTCCCGTGAAGTCATCTGAATCATGAAACCCACCCCCCGCCTCCCCGCCGCCCTGCTGCTCGCGCCGCTGTGGGCGGCGTTGAGTGCGACGGCTGAACCGACAGTGACGGTGTCGGTCAACGCCCGGCAGCTCATCGCAACCAATGATCACTTCTGGGCCAACGCCGTCTTTCACCCCACGGAGTTTCTCGATAGCGACTGGGGTAGGGAACATCTCGCGTTGCTGCGCTCCAGTGGCGTGACGCTGAAGTTCGTCCGCATTTACAACCAACCCGAAGACGCTGCGTACTTGAAGGACGACGGCACGATTGGTTACCGGTGGGATCAGTTCGACCGTCGCGCCGACATGATTCTGTCGCACGGATGCCGGTTGCTGGTGTCGTTTTACTCGATGCCGCCGCAGATTGCCGCCGATCCGGGCATTCATAAGAAGCGCCCATTCCTCGACGGCAAGAAAATCTACATCGGCCCGCCGAAGGATTATCGGCAATGGCAGGAGATGTGCGCTGATTTCACGCGGCATGTGATCGCGCGGTACGGCGAAGATCGCGCGGCGCAGTGGCGGTTCACCTGTTGGAACGAACCCGACCTGAGCGGATTCTGGCACAAGGCAGATCTCTTGGAATATCGCAAGCTCTACGACTCCTTTGCTGCGGGCGTGAAATCGGTCTGTCCCCGAATCCCCATCGGCGGGCCTGTCTTTTCCAGCACGGAGACGTTCAGGCACCCCGAACATTTCCGCGATTTTCTCAAACACATTGCCGAGAAAGGCACACCGATAGATTATCTCGCCGTTCACACCTACGGCGGTAGCGGCGGCGGGGGCAGCACGTACGACAAGTATCCGAGCGTTGACTACCTGATGGAACAGCAGCGGCGGCTGGTAAAGATGCGCGACGAATTTCCGCAACTGCGGTCGCTGCCGATTGTGCCACAAGAATGGGGCGTCACTTCCGGTGGATCGCGTGGTATGGACAAGAATCCTTCAGCCGAGGTGCGCAACTCCCAATACGCCGCCGCCTTCCTCGCCACGATGGTGGCCCGCCAACTCGAATGGCGGCTTACTGACCATCCTCGCGTCGAGGACCTCTTCATTTGTCTTTCGGGTTACGAGGTCGAGCGCCGACGCGACTTTGAGGGGAAACGCACCGTGCAGACCGTGAACGGGTTCGACAAGCCGTTGCTGAACGGCTATCGCGCGCTGGCCAAACTCGGCGACGAACTGTTGTCCTGCCGCACATTGCCGCACGAGAAGCATCTTTCGGCGATCGCTGCGCGCGACGGTCAGCGTCAAATCGCGGTCGTTGTAACTCATTTCCGCAATGACCGTTTGGACAACAGTGGCCCGTCAGCGCCGGTGAAGATCGAGTTGGACACCCATTGGCCTGACGGCACGCGCGCGGAATTGCGTCACTGGCGGATAGACGAGCAGCACAGCAACGCCTACACGATCTTCCGTCAACTGGGCCGCCCATCGCCGCCCACGCCGCCGCAGAGCGCACAGATCAAAAAACGAATGGGCTTGGAACAATTGGAGCCGTCGCGCACGGTCACAATCCGCGGGAAGCTCCAAGTGCAATTCGATCTGCCCTGCAATGCCGTGTCGCTGGTGGAAGTGGTCAAACGACAGTGAAAGGGAACAACAAGATGAAACAGATGTTTCTCATCACCACCGCCCTGCCGCTGGCGTCACTGGCAGCGGCGCCCACCAACACGACCAAGGCTGCCGCGGCAGCGGCGCTGAAGAAGGAAGTGGCGCAGTACACCGTGACGATCACCAGTTCCAAGGATGGCACGCCACAAAAGGCCATCTTCTATTGTCCGCCGGAAGCGAAGAGCGCGCCGGTGCCGTTGTTGGTCGCCCTGCACTCATGGAGCGGCGACTATAAACAAGGCGTCGAACACATGAAACACGGCCAACAACGCAAGTGGATTGTGATTGCGCCTGATTTCCGCGGCCCGAACAATCGCCCCGAAGCCTGCGCGTCCGACCTCGCTGTGCAGGACGTGCTCGACGCCGTCGAGTACGCGCGCCACCACGCCTGCGTGGACGACGAACGGATCTACGTTGTCGGCGGCTCCGGTGGTGGACACATGTCGTTGATGATGGCCGCGCGCGCGCCGCAACTCTGGGCGGCTGTCAGCGCATGGTGTCCGATTACCGATCTTGCCGCGTGGCACGCGGAGAGTGTTACTCGCAAACAACGCTATGCCGAAATGCTGGAGAAATGTTGCGGCGGCCCGCCCGGCCCGCTGACGGAGGCCGAGTATCGCAAACGCTCGCCGCTGTTTCATCTGGCCGCTGCCAAGGGTCTGCCGCTCGACATCAACACCGGCATTTACGACGGTCACACCGGTTCGGTTCCAATAAGCCATTCGCTGCGCGCGTTCAACGTTCTCGCCGGAAAAGACCGCCAAGTGAGCGACGACGAAATTGCGTTCATGGTGCGGGAGCACAAAGTGCCGCCCGCGCTGGCTGCCGAGCGCGAGGATGATCCGGAACGGCAGAAGCCGGTCCTGTTCCGCCGAGTCGCCGGTGCGGCGCGCCTGACGGTTTTCGACGGTGGACACGAAATCGAATTGTCCGCCGCGCTCGATTGGTTGTCGCGTCAACGTCGCGGCGCTCCCGCCAATCATTGCGTGGGCAAGGGTGTCAGTCGCCCAACCGCCGCACAGCAGGTTCCGAAATGAAGAACCTGTTTTCTTTATGGACACGCGCGCTTCTGGCCTCGGGGGGACAAGCGGTGGTTGAGGCGGGAGAGAATTTGATTCTCAATGGCGCCTTTGAGGCTGAGCAGATTGAGTTCCCGGAATTCTGGAGCGCCAGTTCGACCAAGAACGTTGTGTTCTTGCGCACGGGCGGACCGGAAGGGAAGAAGGCCGCCATCGGTCTGACCAGCGACGGATCGGTGTTCGGAACTGTGAGCGTCCGCCAACAGGGGATGACGCTGCTGGCGGGAGGCACCTACAAACTCAGTGGCTCCATCAAGACCAAGGGTTTCAAGAGCCGAGGCGGGGGATTGATTATTCACAATGCCGGTTGGGTGAACGCGGTTGGAATCACAACGCTTCCGTCGGATTCCGACTGGCAGCTGTACGAGAAGACGTTCAAGTTGTTTCCCTCCAAGGACAGGACCTGCGGAGTTGCGATGGATGCGAGCAGGCTGAGCGGCGAAGCGTATTTTGCGGATGTGAAGTTGGAAGCGATCAGCGAGGATGCGCGTAAAGGTTCGCGCTCGCAGCTTGCGATCACGAGGACGCCTCGGCTGATTCCCGTCGAGCCGCTGCTTAACAAAATCCCACTCGCCAATCCGCAACTGACATTCAAATTCTTCGGTGCGCTGCCGGAGAAGATGGAGATGTACGAGTGCTCCGTCACGGTTGGCGACGAGGGTGCTTTCTCGAAAACCCTTTCGTTAGAGGGCAGGATGCCGGTCAAACTCGATGGGCTTCCGTGCGGCGATTATTCGCTGCGAGCGGCGGTTCGTCATCGGAAGACGCGCTCGGTGGTTCTCGAAGTCGCCTATCCCATCAGCATTGTCAACCTCCCGCAGATTGATCGCAGCAACATCAAGCCGTTGAACAACCTTGTGTCCGAACTGCTCCACCAGCCGATCGCCAGTCCCAGGAAGCCGCAGACATTTCGTTCCGTCGCTCCTCGTGATGGGTGGGTTTTTGTAGCGGTCACGGGCGCCTCGCCGTCGCAAGAGTTGAAAGTGCTGCTGGATGATCGGGATCCGATCATCACCGCTGCCCGGACCGGCTGGAAGCGTTTCGGGAGATCGGCCTAGGAGAACACCGGCTCACGGTCCACGGCGTCAGCGAAGGCGCGCGGCTGAAATGGCTGGCGAATTTCAATGTCGCGCCCGTGGACGATCCCGTCGGTTTGCGGGAGCGCATGGAGAAACATGCCGGCATGACGCAGCCGCAGTACGACGGATTCACCAGCGACGAATTGTTCTTTGGGCGTCCCACGATTGACAACTACACGCAGGCGTTGTGGCGGCTGCGCAATCCCGAAAACCGGCTGATCTACGCGTGGATTGTCGGTAAACCGGAAATTCCTTCCATCCACACCGATTTCATGTCGGCGTGTCTGAACGCCTCCAAAGGACGGGGCCGCCTGCTGTACGAGGCGTATTGCCGTCCGCCGCCGGATGAAAAGGCTGCTGCTGCGTATCTCGACAACATGCTGGGCGAAACCATGCGGCGATTCAACGCCTTTTTCCCGAATGCCGCCGCCGGCATCGGGATCATCTTCGGCAATTTCAACCAGATTCCCATCATCTCGCTGGAACTCGATCCGTCGGTGGACTTCAAATACTTCCTCGACATGCAGGTCAATCTGATTGCGAACAGTCCCGATTTCAAAGGACTCGCCACCACAGGATATTGGGGCACTTACTATGGCGATGAAGAGATGGTGCGGTGGTCGTTCAAGCTGATGCGGCACTACGCGGTGGAAGGCAACAAAGAGATGTTGTCCGCTCGGTACGGTTTTACCTACAATCCGAGCTTTATCAGGAACCCCGATTTCAAGAACGGCTTGGAAGGCTGGTCGGTGTCGCCGGCTGCCGCCGGTTCGATTCGCGTTGAGACCATCCCCGGCTACGGCAAGAACAGTCAGGGTTGGTGGGGCGCGGACCATGTGGGCGACACCGTCTGCGTGATGACACGACACCGTTCAGCGGTCAACTGGCTCAGCCAGACGATCACCGGCCTGACAGTCGGCAAAACCTATTGCCTGCAGTTGGTCGCGGCAGACCGCCAGGATGTCATCGGGAAGAAATTCCATCCGCGCCGTTACGGCATTGACGTGGAATTGCCGGGCGTCGAGCGAATGGCAGACAAGAGCTTTGTTTGCGTTGAGCACCGCCAGAAGAAAAGGGATCGGAACGACCCCAATCTCGGCAAGGTCCATCTTCACCGGGTCGTGTTTCGCGCCACCGCGCCGACGCAGGTGATCACCTTCCACGACACAAAGGCGGCCTGGGCGAGGAGCTGATCCTGAACTTCATCCAGTTGAAACCGTATCTGGAGTGATGCAGTTTTTTCAACGCAGTTTGCAGAAAATGCTGATGCGGCAGCGGGCGCGACCAGTTACTATCAGCGTCATGGAAAGGACGCATACCCTGTCCGTCACCAGATTGGTTTTTGCCGTCTGTCTGTTTGCGACGTTCGACCGTGTCGCCTTGGCCGGCGAACCGGCGGAGCCAAAACCGCCGTTTCCGATGGCGGTGCCGACGGCGCCGGTGTTTCCGTCGCGTACCTTCGACATCCGCGACTACGGCGCCGTGCCGGGCGGTGAAACGCTGAACACGAAAGCCATTGCGGCGGCCATTGCGGCGTGCGCGCAGGCCGGTGGCGGGCGCGTGTTGGTCCCGGCGGGCGTCTGGCTGACGGGGCCGGTGCATTTGCGCAGCAAGGTGGAACTGCATGTCGCCGACGGCGCGGAACTGCGATTCAGCAGGAACTACAGCGATTATCTGCCGGTGGTGTACATGCAGCGCGGCGGCGTGCGTTGTTACAACTATTCGCCGTTGATTTATGCGCGCGATTGCACCGATGTCGCCGTGACCGGGGCCGGCACGTTGAACGGGCAGGGCGATGCGTGGTGGCCGTGGAAGAAGAAACAACCGGGCATGGATCGGCTCTTTGCCGCCGGCGCGAAACAACTGCCCATCGAGCAGCGCGTGTTCGGCACCGAAGCGGATGGCGTCCGTCCCCCGTTCATCCAGACGATTGATTGCCGCAATGTGCTGCTCGAAGGCTTCACGCTGCGCGACGGGCCGTCGTGGAACATTCACCCGGTCACCTGCGAGAACCTCATTGTGCGCAAGGTCAGCGTCATCGCCAAGGGACCGAACAACGACGGCATTGATCCCGATTCGTGCAAGAATGTGCTGATCGAGGACTGCCTGCTGGACACGGGCGATGATTGCATCTGCCTGAAGGCCGGGCGCGACGAGGACGGCTGGAGCGTGGGGCGTCCGTGCGAAAACATCATCATCCGTCGTTGCAAAACCAAGGGCGGTCATGGTGGCGTGGTGCTCGGCAGCGAGATGTCGGCGGGCATCTGCAACGTCTTCGTTTATGATTGCGAGTTTGACGGCACCGATCGCGGCGTGCGGATCAAATCGTTGCCGGGCCGCGGCGGATTCATGGAAAACGTCTGGATTCAGGACGTTCGGATGGGCAAGATTCGGATGAAGGCGGTGGACATTACGCTTCGGTATGGCGACCGTTCGGTGATGGATCCCGCGACCAAGGCGCAGCCGGTGCTGCGCGGGTTTCATCTGCGCAATATCACGTGCGAACAGGCGGAGACGGCGATTGACTTGGCCGGTTTAGCCGACAATCGGATACGCGATGTGAGCTTTGAGAATGTGACCCTGACAGTGAAGCGCGGCTTGGTCTCTGCCTGGGTCAGCGGACTGCGCCTGCGCAACGTGGACATTCGACCGGCCAAAGGCCCGGCGTTGCGATTGGTGAACAACACGAATGTCGTCATCCAAGATACCGTGTGTCCCGCGTCGGTGGCGCCGTTCTTGCGCGTCGAGGGGGCCGAAAGCCGATCCATTCAACTCCATTCCAAACACCAGACAGTCGAGTTCGCCGACGGCGCGACACCGGATTCAGTCAATCGAAAGGAGCACTAAATGTCACTTGTGAAACTTGCCGTTGCAGTGTTGTTGTTGGCGGCGTTGAATGCGTCCGCCGAGCAATCGCCGATCGTCACCGTGCAGGCCTACCGCTTCACCGGCGGCAGCGAGAAAGAGGACAGCATGTGGAGCGCGCTTTACGCTGCCAAAAGCGGGAAGCTCTACATTGGCCTGAGCACCCACGCCGAGGCGGCGCACTTCTTCGAGTTTGACCCGGCGACTGAAACGATGCATCACATCGCCGACCTGACCGAGTTCAAGGGCGAGCGCGGGAAAGGCATTCGCACCTCCGGCAAAATCCACGTCCGCATGGGCGAGGATGAACAGGGACGCATTTACTTTGGCGACTTCTGCGAGGACACCGGCCCGGAATGCATTGATCCTTCGAGCTATCGTGGTCCGCACTGGTTCCGCTACGACCCCTCCCAACGGAAGCTGGAAATTCTCGGACAAATCAATCGTCAATGGGGCCTGCTTGGCTTCCTGTTGGAGCCGAAATACCAGCGGCTCTACGGGCTGGCCGAGGACGGGCATCTCTACACGTTTGATCTGAAAAAGAAGGTAACGACCGATCTCGGTCGCGTGGACGACTGGGACATTTGCCGCACGATCTTTGCTGACGACGAGGGCAACGTGTACGGATCGTTCCCCATTGGTCGCATTTGGAAATACGATCCGAGGCAGGATCGCATCTTCGACCTGCGCGGGACGCGCCTGCCGCTGGATCCGCGCGCCACGCCGCGCACGATGTCCAACCCGTTGCTCGACCGCAAAGTCTATTGGCGCGTGATTGAGTGGGACCCGGTGGACCGCTGCGCCTACGGTGTCGTGGTTGGCGACTCGATGCTCTTCAAGTTCGATCCGCACGAAGGTCCCGAAGGAAAGATTACACCACTGGTTCGGCTCTGCGCCGACCGCTACCTCAACGCCGATCCGAGCCTGATTCCTGTCGCCACGTTGGCGCTAACGATCTCGCGCGACCATCGCATCTACTATGCGCCCGTGATCTCGGTGGCGTTTGACTATGCGGGCACGTCGTGGGACGTGGCCGACGAACGCCAGTTCACTGTGAAACTGACCGGCGAAGCTGTGCCGCCGGAATCGGTGTTGGTCGCTTATGACATTGCCACGAAACAACGGCACGAACTCGGTATCCTGCGCACCCACGATGGCCGCAAGGTGTTCGGCCTCGGCGGCGCCTGCACAGGACAGAAAGACGGCAAGATTTATTTCGTCGGCGCGGTCGAGGAACGCGACCCGAAACGTGTGGCCAACAAGATTGACAATCGCTGGCCGTTCAGCATGGCCTTGCTCTGCTACACACCGGACAAGAGAGGAGGTGCGCGATGAAACGTGCGACGCTGATTCTTCTGTTGGCGGGCGCGGTTCACGCCCAGAAATGGATCAACCCGAACTTCGACACCCATCGGCTGGATTTCCGCACACTGGGTTATCCCGACGTGAGCGAGATCGAAGCCGACAACAGCCCGATCACAGCGCTGCTCACCGCCGTCAGCGGCAAGGTCTATGGCGCCACCAGCGGCAAGACCGCGTCGTATCTGTTCCTTTACGACCGCAGCATCAACAAGGTCCGTCCTCTCGGCACGATCGGCGACGCGCGCGGCGTCTATCATGCGCTGGTCGAGGACGCGGACGGCACGTTGCTGATCGGCGGCGGCCTCAACATGCTCGCGCCGGTGCCGCTGACACAACAGTTTCCCGGCGGTTTCCGCGCCATTGAAGAGCAACTCTGGAAAGACATCGCTGCGCCCTACAAGGATTACCCCGGCGGTCACCTCTACCGGTATGATCCAGCCAAACACGATGCCGGCGTGCGCTTGCCCGGCGAACCGTGTCCGCTGGAGGACCTCGGCATCCCCGTTCCCAAGAACACCATCTATGCGCTTGCGCTCGACTCAAAAGCTCGAAGGCTTTACGGTCTCACCTATCCGGACGCCCATTTTTTTGTTTGGGACTTGCAGAAGAAGAAAGCTCAGGACATCGGACCCGTGCTCCAGCGCAAAGTTTATTCCGGCCCGGAACGCCACTGGCGCAGTGTCCCGCGTGCACTTCACGTGGCGCACGATGGTCGCGTTTATACATCCGGCGAAGACGGGCGTATCATTTATTTCGATCCTTCCTCGCGGAAGTTTGTCCGTACCAACATGCAAATCCCCGGCGAGTATTGGGAAGCGTGGAACTACCACGGCTACCCGGTCATTGAAGCCTGGGTGGCCGACGCCAAAGGCCACGTCTTCGGCGGGACCAGCGACGGGTATTTGTTCCGGATGCAGGCCGACCGCGAGCAGATTGTCAACCTCGGCAAACCGCGCATTCATCGTCGCGTGCGCGCCATGACGCCTGGCCACGACGGTCGCATCTACATGCTCTGCGGCGAGTTTGAAGACGTGGTGAAACTGGTCAGCTACGACAGCAACGGTCAGGAGGGGTATGTGGACTGGGGCACGATCACGGTGGATCGCAGCCCGTATTACGCGAAGCGCGCCTATCAATTCGACGCGATGACAACCGGCATTGACGGCACGATTTTTCTCGGCGAAAGCGACCGTCGCGCTTGTCTTTACCTGTTCATTCCCGGCGGCAAACTTTTCCCCGGCGGTTTCAACCCCAGCAATCCGCGATGAGACGACTCGTCCTGCTGTTTCTGGCCGCTTCGGCTTTTGCGGGCGAACAGCGGCTGGAGTTGCGTAACGAGCGGCTGGCGTTGGCGCTGGGGCATACCGAGCGAGGTTCCATTGTTTCATTGCGCTCCAGTGACGGTGAAGAGTTTGTTGTTTTGCCCAAGTCGCCGCTACTGTTTGCGCTGACCTTCTCCAAGCAAGCCACGCCGCCCGGCGCACGCTTCACGCTCACCAGCCGCGATGCCAAAACGTTCAAGGCAGATCAACAGCCGCACCTCGTTACACTGACTTACGACGGTCTCTCCAACCTGCCGGTTCGCGTGACTTGCACCGCGAGCACGTCGGCGAACGATCCGTTTGTGCGTTGGCGGATTGCGGTGCAGGTGCCGGAGGGCTTGGTGCTGGAAGCGGTGCGGTTCCCGGTGATCACGTTGCAAACAAACACAAACAATGACGCGGTTGTGCTTGGCTCAACCAAGGGCGGCATCATCCGTCCCCGTGTGATGAAGGTTGGCTCCAGCATCAGTATTGACCAGCCGGGCAGCATGGCGGCACAGTTCGGTTGCTACTACAATCCACGCTGCGGTTACTTCACCGCGGCGTTCGATGGTCGTGGCCATCCGAAAACCCTTTTCGCCGCGCGCGTGAAAGAGGGGATCGAGTTGAGTTGGTCACGGCCGGGCTTCGCGACCGGCACGGTCACGCAGGATTATGATGTTGTGATGACGACATTCACCGGCTCCGGCAATGCACCGGCAGACTGGCGCGATGCGGCTGAGATCTACAAAACATGGGCGCTGACACAACCGTGGTGCGCCTCGACCTATGACAAGCGCGCCGACATCCCCGCGTGGATGAAAGACGGCCCCGCGATGGTGCGGTTTAGTCGCGACTGGCTCGCGGAACCGTCGCGGATCGAACGCTGGTTGACGGAATACTGGCAGAAGCGTTTCCCGGCCGCGCCATTGATCACGGCCTACTGGGGCTGGGAGAAAATCGGCTGTTGGGTGACGCCGGATTATTTTCCAGTGTTTCCCAGCGACGAACAGTTCATCGAACTCCTGAGGCGCACCCGCGCGCTCGGTTGCCACGCATTTCCGTGGCCATCGGGCTATCACTGGACGCTGACCTACCACAAGCGTGCCGACGGCACTTTTGAATGGGATGACCGGAAACGCTTCCATGAAGTGGCCCGCGCCCACGCTGTGCAGACGCGCGAGGGGAAGCTTTATTTGCGCACGCCGAGATGGCTGATGGGCGGCGAAACAAGTTGCATGTGCGGCGGCGATCCGTGGACGCTGCGCTGGTGGAACGAAGACATCTGCGTGCCGCTGGCCAAACACGGTTGCGAAATGATCCAGGTGGACCAAGTGGTGGGTGGTCGTTTCCCGGCGTGCTTCAACCGTGAGCATTCGCATCCGCCGGGGCCGGGCCTGTGGCAGACGGAATCCTTCACGCGCCAACTGCACGCGATGCGCGAGACGATGCGCAGGATTCAACCCGATGCCGTTGTCTGTTTCGAGGAGCCGAACGAGTGGTTCAACCATCTTGTCGGCATTCAAGACTACCGCAACTGCGAAGCGCCACATGAGTGGGCATCGGTCTTCAACTACCTCTACCACGAATTCCTGCCGCCGTTCCAGAGCAACCCGCGCGGCGACGACCTCGTGATGGCGGCACACTGCCTCGTGGATGGACAGATGCCGCACCTCGTTCCGTCGGCACGCGACCTCGCGGAACCGCTGCTGGTCAATGGCGGTTTTGAGCCGCGCGCCCGCCGACGTTCCACACCGGCCGGTTGGGACCAAGTCCATAGCTATCAAGGGCAGAACTGGAGGGGACAAGCCGCCAGCGATTCACTTGAAAAACATGGCGGCGCTGCCAGCCTGCGGTTGGACAACACCAGCCCCACAGACATCGTGCAGGTGTCACAGAACGTACATGGTCTCACTGCGGGACAGAAATATCGCCTGAGCGCGTGGCTCAAGACCGACCACATGGCCAAGCCAAACGCGGTTAACTTCGGTTTTCTCTCCACCGGCGTGAAGTCAGTCGGCAGGGGAGGTCGTCTGCCGTTTCCTGCCGCCGGTGTGGGTTGGCAGAAAGTCGCCGCCGATTTCACCTTGCCGGTGGGAGCTGAGACGCTGCGCATCATGATTCACGTTGCCGGCACGGCGCGTGTGTGGGTTGACGATGTGACGTTGGAAGAAGTTTTGGCTGACGGCACTGTGAAGTTGGCGGTCTTCACCGGCGCATCGCCTGTTGCCCAGTTTATGCAACGCTGGGTTGCGCTCTACCACGGTGAAGGCCGGCCGTGGTTGCAATTCGGTCGGATGTTGCATCCGCCGCCGTTGACGTGCGCGACAAACACTTACCAAGCACTGAGCAGGGGGCAGAACGAGACGTACGTCCGCACAGCGCGCGCGCTGCCTGCGGTCCTGCACAACGCGTTTCGCGCACCCGACGGCAACGAGGCTGTCGTGCTCGCCAACCCGACGCTTACATCGCAACGCGTCACACTGACGTGGCGGGGCAAAGCACAGAAGCTCCAAGTGCCGGCTGCCTGCGCCCTTCTCGTCAAATGAACGCGCGGCAAGCAGGCTTGACGCTCCGATTGTGTTGCCTCCATACTCCCTTTTGCATGAAAAGCGTGATTGTTGCGTTAACCTATTGTGTGTCGGTGTTTGTCGCGAAGGCGGATGTGGTGCCGGGAAGCTTGGAGGACTTGGCCCGGTTCCGTAAACCTTCGCGTGAAATTAAGATGGTCGTGGATGGTTTTCTGTGGGTTGAAGCGGAAGATTTCACCGATTACGGGGAGTGGCGACTGGATACGCAGTTCGTGGCGTTCATGGGGTCCCCGTATTTGTTGGCCGGCGGGGTGGGGAAGCCCATCAAGGATGCGACGACCGAGATTCAGATTCCTAGGGCCGGTCGGTATCGGCTCTGGGTGCGCGCGAAAAACTGGATCAAAGAATTCGCGCCCGGCCAGTTCACCGTCTCGGTGAGCGGGCAACGGTCAACACACATTTTCGGAGCGGCGCCCACCGAAAGCTGGGTGTGGGAGTGCGGAGGGGACTTCGATCTGGCGAAAGGCCTTGTCACGCTTGCCCTGCACGATCTCACCGGGTATTTCGCGCGATGCGATGCGCTGATTCTCACCACGAACCTGCAGTACACGCCGCCGGCTGACCCGGCAGAACTGCAACGGGAACGCCAGCGGTTGACCGGCAGTTCGGAAGCGATCAAGAGCGAAGCTGATTACGAGGTGATCGTGGTCGGCGGAGGCACGGCGGGTTGTTGTGCGGCGATTGCGGCGGCCCGTTTGGGAGCCAGGACCGCGCTGATTCAGGACCGGCCCGTGCTCGGTGGCAATGCGAGCACAGAGTTGGGGGTGCCACCGCAGGGCGCGAGCGTGTCGCACCCGAACGCGCGCGAAAGCGGTCTCATCGAGGAGGCGCAGTTGATTCGCGCGCGGCACGGCTACCCAAAATGGAGCGAGGCGTTTCAAGCGATGGCGAGCGCAGAAACCAATCTGACGGTGTTGTTGAACAAACGGGTTGTGGGCGCGGTGATGAAAGACAAGCAGACCATCGCTGCCGTGCGGGCAGTGGACACGCTGACATTGGAACCGAGCCTGTATCGCGGGCAATTGTTCATTGACTGCACAGGAGACGGATGGTTGGGTTACTACGCCGGCGCGATGTATCGGCTCGGACGCGAGTCGCGCGAGGAGTTTGGCGAAGACCTCGCGCCGCCGCAGGCCGACCAGATCACGATGAGCGGCTGCATCATGGGTAACCTCTGCTTGTCGTATCGAGCCGAGGACATGGGGCGACCGGTGGCCTACACGCCGCCGCCGTGGGCCGCGAAGTTGCCACCGGCGTCGGAGTTTGGCCGAAAAATCAAGGGGTTCGTCACGGGCCAATGGTGGCTGGAGCATTCGGGCGACGTGGACGATCTGTTCGACCCGGAACGCGCCCGCGATGAGCTGATTCGGATCACGTTTGGCTACTGGGGATTCATCAAGAACCAGTGGGAGGAAAAGGAGCGCGCCCGACGTTACGCGCTGACTTACGTGCCGCACATGAATGCCAAACGCGAGACGCGTCGTTTGCTCGGCGATTACATCCTCAAACAGCAGGACGCCCAAAACGGCGTCATGTTCCCCGACCGCATTTCCTATGGCGGCTGGGGCCTGGATGTGCATCATGCGCGCGGCATTTTCTCCGGCAAGGAAGGCCCGTTCCATTGCAATCCGCGCGTGCCGATTTACAGCATCCCGTTCCGCTCGATCTATTCGGCCAACATCGTCAATCTGCTTTTTGCCGGACGCAACATGAGCGTCACTCACATCGCGCTGGGCACCGTGCGCGTCGAGGCCACGCTCGCCACGGTGGGACAGGCAGCCGGGACGGCAGCGGCGCTTTGCCTGCAACATCAGGTCGCCCCGCGCGAACTCGGCCAGCGTTACATCAGCGAACTCCAGCAAACGCTCTTGAAATACGACCAGTACATTCCCGAATTGAAGAATGAAGACCCGACCGACCTTGCTCGCACGGCGACGGTCGCGGCATCGAGCACCCAGCGATACGTCGAGTTGGCACGGGAAAACGTTCGCGCGACCGAAAGCCACGAGCTGACCACGCCGCGCGCCGTCATGTTCGCGCGCGGCGCGACGGATCGGTTGCGTGTGGTGAATCTGCTGTTGTCGTCCACTCGCCAGGAGCCGGTCGAACTGACCTTGCGGCTTCGTGGCGCAACGGCGCTGGGCGATTTTTCGGCGACCAATGATCTGGCGACGGCGACGGCGAAGTTGTCGCCGGGCGGACGGAAATACGTCGCGTTTCACGTGGATTGCCCGGTCGCGCAACCCTATCTCTGGGTGATGCTGCCGAAAACGCCGGGCGTGTCGTGGTGGTTGATGGATCGCGCTTTGCCGGAAGCGGTCCGCGCCTATGGCGGCGACGAGAAACGGCGGTGGACAGTTGTGAAAAACCAGCAATACGCATTCTACACGGAGCCGGCACTGCGGTTCCCGACGGATCATCGGCCCGAAAACGTCATTGACGGTGTCGCGCGGATCGTCGGCGCCAACAGTCATCTTTGGGTGTCCGACCCGCGCCAGCCGTTGCCGCAATGGATCGAGTTGGCGTTCCCGAATCCGGTGGAGTTGAACACGGTTCATGTGACATTCGATACCGAGCTGAACGCGCGCGCTCCTGCGGCACCGGTGGTCCGGCAATGCGTGCGCGATTACCGACTCGCGTGCCTCGTCGGCGCGGACTGGAAAGACCTTCTCACCGTGAAATCCAATTTCCTCCGGCATCGGATTCATCGGTTTCCCGCCGTGAGCACTTCCCGCCTGCGGCTGATCGTCGAGGCAACCAACGGTGATCCGTCTGCACGCGTCTTTGAAATCCGCGCCTATCGGGAGTGAAAATCGAGGGACAATTGGCTCGACTCGCTTGAGGGCATCTCCTGCGAACAGAACTGTTGCCGAACCGGGGCCAATGGGGTAGAAGATTCGCTGTATGAATGCAAGAACCCGGTGCCTGATTCCAACGATCCTTCTCGCGGGATTCGTTGCCGTGAAAACGAACCAGCCGGTTGTCGCAGCCCCGCCCAATATCGTGATCATCTTTACCGACGACCAGGGATATGCGGACGTGGGCTGTTTCGGCGCGAAAGGGTTTACGACGCCGAACCTTGACCGCCTCGCGAAGGAAGGCCGACGATTCACCAACTTTCACGTCGCGCAGGCGGTCTGCTCGGCGTCGCGCGCGGCGTTGCTGACGGGTTGTTATCCCAATCGCATTGGAATTCACGGCGCGCTTTCGCCCCGTGCGCGTCACGGCATCAACGCCGAGGAAGTGACGCTGGCCGAGATGCTGAAAGCGCACGGTTACGCGACCGGCATGGTGGGCAAATGGCATCTGGGACATCATCCGCCGTTTTTGCCGACACGGCACGGATTCGACGAGTATTTCGGCCTGCCGTATTCCAACGACATGTGGCCGTACCATCCCGAAGCCAAACCGGGCACCTATCCGCCGCTGCCGCTTTTCGAGAACGAAACCATCATCAACACCAACGTCACCGCCGCCGACCAGTGCCAACTGACGACATGGTACACCGAGCGCGCCGTGAAGTTCATCGAGAAAAACAAGGGGCGCCCGTTCTTCCTGTACGTTGCGCACTCGATGCCGCACGTGCCGCTGTTTGTGAGCGACAAGTTCAAGGGCAAATCCGAGCAGGGTCTGTACGGCGATGTCATCATGGAGATTGACTGGTCGGTCGGCGAGATCATGGCCGCGCTCAAGAAAAATAAACTCGATCGGAACACACTGATCATCTTCGGCTCCGACAACGGTCCGTGGCTCAGTTACGGCAATCACGCCGGCTCGGCCGGGCCGCTGCGCGAGGGCAAGGGGACGGCCTGGGAAGGCGGTGTTCGCACGCCGTGGCTGATGCGATGGCCCGGCAAAATCCCTGCCGGCAGCCTGTGCGACACGTTCCTGATGACGATTGATCTGTTGCCCTCCCTTGCGCATGTGACGGGCGCGCCGCTGCCCCAACACAAGATTGACGGACTCAACGTCTGGCCGCTGATCGCCGGCGAACGCGGTGCCCGAAACCCGCACGACGGCTATTGGCTCTATTATGCGCAGAACGAGCTTCAGGCCGTCACCGACGGTCGCTGGAAACTCTGTTTGCCTCATACCTATCGCACGTTGGGGGGCCGGCCCGGTGGCCGCGACGGCATTCCCGCCAAATACGAGCAGCGGAAGATCGAAGCGCCGGAGCTTTACGACCTGAAAACCGACATCGGCGAATCCAGAAACCTCGCCGACAAGTACCCCGACATTGTGCGTCGGTTGGAGGCGATTGCCGAGGCGGCGCGCGCGGAACTGGGCGACACGTTGACGAAACGCAAAGGTAGCGGCGTGCGGCCTGCCGGCATGGTGCCGAATCCGTAAGACACGCACCTCCATCGAAAGGACTCCAGTATGGTTATCGTCGAATCGTATCCGTTGGCGGTGTTGATGTGCGTGGTCACGATGTTGTGCTGGGGGTCGTGGGCCAACACGCAAAAACTGGCCAGCAAAGAATGGCGGTTCCAACTTTTTTATTGGGACTATGCGATCGGCGTGTTTCTGCTTTCGCTGCTGTTGGCGTTTACGATGGGCAGCATCGGCAGCGGCGGGCGCAGTTTTCTCGACGACATCCGACAGGCGCAATCCCGCTGGCTCGGCTCCGCTTTTCTTGGCGGCGTGATTTTCAATCTGTCCAACATTCTGCTGGTGGCGGCGATTGACATTGCGGGCTTGGCAGTGGCGTTCCCTGTGGGCGTCGGACTGGCCTTGTGTCTGGGGGTCGTTACCACGTATTTGTCCACGAAGGTTGGCAATGTTCCGATGTTGGCGCTGGGTGTGGCGGCGATTTTGGTCGCCATCATTCTCGACGCGCTGGCGTACAAACGGCTGTCCGCCAGCAACCGCAGAACTCCGCTCAAAGGCATTGTGATTTCGGTGGCGGCAGGCGTGTTGATGGGATTTTTCTACAAGTATGTTGCTCAGGCGATGGGGCAGATTGATCCCGCCACCCGGCTGCTCGAAACCGGGAAACTCAGCCCCTACACGGCGATTGTCATGTTCAGCGCGGGTCTGTTGCTGTCGAACTTTCTTTGGAACAGCCTCATGATGATCCAGCCGTTCAGTGGCGCCCCGGTGCCGTTGGGGGATTACTTCCGCAAAGGCAACGTCCGACTTCACGCCATCGGCATTCTGGGCGGCATGATTTGGAATCTCGGTATGAGTTTCAGCATCATCGCCAGCACCAAAGCTGGTGCGGCGTTGTCCTACGGCCTCGGTCAGGGCGCCACGATGGTGGGCGCACTCTGGGGCGTGTTCATCTGGAAGGAATTCCAGGGTGCCCCGCCGGGCACCAACAAACTGCTGGCGGCGATGTTCGCCTTTTATCTGCTCGGACTCGGCATTCTCATCGCATCGAAACTATGAAACCGCCACGCATCGTCGTCGTCGGAAGCTCCAACGCCGACATGATCATTCAACTCGACCGCATTCCGCGGCCGGGCGAAACGGTTCTCGGCGGCGCCTTCAGCACAGCCGCCGGCGGCAAAGGCGCCAACCAAGCGGTCGCCGCCGCGCGCGCCGGCGGACAGGTCACGTTCATTGCGCGCGTCGGTCAGGACATGTTCGGCGACCAAGCCGTTGCCGGATTCGTGCGCGACGGCATCAACGTAAAACACGTTTTTCGAGACCAAACGGCTCCCTCCGGCGTCGCACTCATCTTCGTGGCCAAAGACGGCGAGAACAGCATCGCGGTGGCCAGTGGCGCGAACGCGAAGCTCTCGCCTGCTGATGTGCGGAGGGCGAAAGCGGCTTTCACCGGCGCGAGCGTGCTTGTGGTGCAACTGGAAACGCCTTTGGAAACCGTTCAGGCCGCTGCCGACCTCGCGGCACGTGCGGGCGTGCGCGTGATCCTCAACCCCGCTCCGGCGCAGCGGTTGCCCGACGAATTGCTGAAGCGCATTTCCATTCTTACGCCGAATGAGACCGAAGCCGAACTGCTGACCGGTGGCACAGGCGAAGATGCAGCGGCGAAGTTGCGCGCGCGCGGCGTCGAGACGGTCATCCTGACACTGGGCGCTCGCGGCGCGCTGATTGCCGACAACCGGGGGACACGTTGGGTGCCCGGATTCAAGGTCAAAGCGGTGGACACCACGGCTGCGGGCGACATCTTCAACGGCGCGCTGGCCGTGGCGTTGGCCGAAGGCAAAACGATGGATGACGCCGTCCGATTTGCGAATGCGGCTGCTGCCATTTCCGTCACGCGGCTTGGCGCGCAGCCGTCGGCACCAACGCGACGGGAAATCGAACGGTTTCTGAAAAAAACGGCTACGGCGTGACGCGAACGTTGCGCACGAAATCATTCCGCCTGATTTGACCAAGGGTGAGCGGCTGGCCGTTGATGACGACGTTCTCGCACGTTACGCCGGTGATGGCGTGCTCGGCATCGAAGCCCTTGAATTCGATGCGCGGATTGTCGCCGGTGGCGCGGATGTTCTTGAAGGTGACATTCTCGATGTGGCCGCGCTGCGGGTCGCGCGTCCAGATCGCCGTGCCGATCCACAGCGACATGAGTTTGCGGGTCTCCTCGACGCGAAGGTTCTCGAAGCGGATATTGCGGACGCGGGCGCTGTCGCAGTGAAACACCCGCAGCGTCCATTCGCGGCCTTTGTCGTGGATGACATCGCAATCGCGGAACACGACATCACTGACGTTCTCGCGCAGTTCCGCGCCGATGCTCAAGGCGTGGGCGACTTCGTTCCAGAGCACACAATCGCGGACAGTGATTTGCTTCGCTTCGCCCTGGCCTTTGTCCGTCTTCACGACGACGAGATCGTCCCAAGTGCGGATGAAACAGCCAGCGACCTCTACGTTACGGCTGTTGCAGATGTCAATGCCATCGGAATTGGCGCGGTAACCGATCAGCTTCAGGTTTTTGATCGTGACGTTCTCCGATCGGCGAATCGGGACTGTCCAGACGCTCGAATCGAGGAGAATGACACCCTCGACCACGATATTGGTGCCGCGCACGGACACCAGATTCCGCGAACGATGAGGGCAAAGGCTGCCGTCAATGATGCCGCGTCCGCGCAATGTGATGTTGCTTCCCTCCAACACAAATGCGGAGCCGCGAGGCGCGCCTGACTTTGTCGTGGCGCGCACGACGGCGCCCTCGGCGACATAGACGGTTTTGCCCGATGAGACGCGCACGCCGTCAACCTCGTGCACGCCGGGGCCGTAGAACAGCACGTTGGGGTCGTTCGCGCGTGGCAGATCGGCTTCCGGTGGATTGGCGAATAGGTGCAATGAACCGAGCCAATTGCCGTTGATCTCCAACGTCAGATGTTGCGGGCGTGTGAGCGTGAACCGGACTCGTTTTCCTTCGAGCGTCGGCACGACGCCGCTGGAGGACGGCAGAATCTTCGCCTCGCGGACGGTCTCAGAACAGGTGACGCACACCTCCGCGCGTGCCCGAAGATCGAAGGAGGCGAACGCGGCGGGATGGGGATCGCTCATTGCTTTGAAACGCTGCGCCGGATCGGCGGCGACCACTTTGACGGGATGGACCGGCACGGTTTTCTGCCCGACCATTACGGTGAATGCGAGCAGGATGATGACCGGATTCATCGGGGGCGAAGAACGAGCAGGCGGTTGTTGTAGCTGTCGCTGACCAACAGCGAGCCGTCAGCCTCGGCAAAAAGCGCGTGCGGACGCGCCAGTTGGTCGGGGCCATCGCCTTTTTTGCCGGTGCCCCAGACCCGCTCGATTGTGCCGGTCTTGAGGTCAATCATCCGAATCACGCTGTTCTCGGTGTCGGCGATGAACACGCGCTGGCCGTCGGGCGACACCGAAAGGCCCTTGGGGCCGTTGAGCGTAGCTTCTATGGCTGGACCGCCGTCGCCGGTGTAACCTTTCTTTCCTGTCCCTGCGACGGTGCGGAGGGTTTTTGTAGCAGGCTCGTATTTCAAAATGGCATGACCTTCGCGCAGGACGATCCAGAGATTGCCGGCACGGTCGAAATCAATCGAACGCGGTCCTTTGAGTCCTTCGCTGAGAAACGGGACGGCAGCGCAGGTGTTCGGGTCGAGCCGGGTGATAGCGTGTTGGCCGATTTCGCAGACGTAGATGTCGCCGCGCGCATCGAGTTGCAGGCTGATCGGCGTGCGGAGCGGGGTGGTGTTGAGCGTTGTGACCTTCCCCGTCTTCACGTCCACCTTGGCGATGCGCTGATTGCCGGTGTCGGCGACGTAGAGGTTGCCTTGTTTGTCGAAGCGGAGTTCGTGCGGATGTTTCAAGCCGGTGGCGATGGTGGTGATGTTGCCCTTCGCGTCAATTTTGCGGATGACATTGCCATCAATCTCACAGAAGTAGATGCAGCCGTCGGGACCGCGGATGATGCCGAACGGATGATTGAGCGTGACGCCTCGCAACGGAATGGGGTCGGCCTGCCAGTTGGCTGCAAAAGCGTGAATGGCGAGCAAGCTGAAGATGGCGATGAGCAGTGGTCTCATGGTGGCGGCAGTTTACCTGCGTGGGGCCGTCGCGTGAAGCGAGAAATTCCCAACGGCGTTCTTCAATCCCACCGGCTGCGTCGGCAGCCGATGTAGGCCAGAAGCAGACCGATGACAACATGGAAGCTTAGCGTCCAGAGGCAGAGGGGGATTCCGGCAAGGTCGGTCTGTGTGACCATGAGCACGGCGTCGTAAAAACGGGTTTCGCGCATCGTCTCGACCACGCCCGACCAGCTCCAGTAGGCAGCGATGAACGGGCGTGTGATTTTCCCCAGAATCTCTGGCAACGCCAGAAACGCGCCCGAAAGCGGAATCTGGAAACCGACAAGGTAAATGGAAACCAGTGAGGCTTGTTCGGGGGATTTCAGCAGGCTGGAGATGGCCAGCGAGGTGAAGGTGATGGCGGCGTTACCGAGCAGCAGCAGCCAGATTTGCGCGAGGAGATCGCCGGGAAAGCGGCAGACAAAGGTCACAAACGCCGCCATCCAGATGGATTGAGCGGCGACCAACGTGGCCAGAAACACCGCTTTGCTGGCGACGTAACTGACGGGACGCAAGCCGCCGAGTTTTTCCTTCTCGAAAATCTGCCGCTCGGCCGCCACTTCGCGGGCGCCGTTGTTCGACCCCATCAACGCCAGCAAAATCACCTGAAACATGACCAGAGCCGACACCAGCCCGCCAACGCGCGAGGCGCTGAGCAGATAGGCGGTGGTTTCCTTCAGTTGTTGAACGGGACTGACGTCGGCGCCCATGCTGAGGCTTTGCATTTGCGGCAGGCCGTTCAACGCGAAAATGACCACCAGACACGGGAACCCGATCAGCAATGCCAGGTGCAACCAGAGCTGACCACGGTCGCGGAAAAAAATCTGCATCCGTCGCCGCCACAGCACCCAGAATTGCGTGAACGCATTGGGGATCGGCTCCTCGGAGGACTGCGGTTCGGGAGCCGGCGGCTCGGTTGCCGTCGCGGTGGGCAAGCAATATTGCGCGCGATACTGTTGCCACAGAGCGTGCCATTCGACGGCTGGCCGTTTTGCCAGTTGCGTGAAGACCTGGCTGTTTTGCTCCACGCTGAAGTAGCGCGCCAGGTTTCGGCTCGCGCCGTGATACACCAGGCAACCGCGATACATTACCGCGACCGAATCGTATCGGTCCAGATGGCGCAGGCTGTGGGTCACCGAGATGACGAGGCGATTGTTTTCCCGCGAGAGCCGATACATCAGCTCGACCACTTCCTCTTCGGCCTTCGGATCGAGACCGCTCGTCACCTCGTCGCACAACAGCAAGGCCGGTGTCGTTACGCTCTCCAGCGCCAACGCCAGCCGGCGGCGTTCGCCGCCGGAAAGGACGCGCACCTGTCGCCGGGCAATGTTGAGCAGGCCGACCTCGCGCAAAATGCGCTCGATGCGCTCGTTTCGCTCGCTGGCGCTGAGGCCGACCACGCGCAGCCGCAGCGCGTTTTCCATGCTCTCCCAGATGGTCAGATGCTCGAAGGCGATGCTGAATTGCGGGACATACCCGATCTCCGACGGCGCGAGGTCCTTCTCGGCCAGATTCCGGTCTCGCCAAAACACCGCTCCGGCGGTCGGCTCCATGATCCCGGCGATGACTTTCAACAACGTGGTTTTGCCGCAACCCGATGCGCCCACAATCGCAGCCAAATGTCCACCGGGCAGTTCCAGACTCAATTCGTGCAGCAGACGCTGCGGAGTCGCGCCCTGATTGATTTCCAGTGTGATGTCCTGCAGTCGCAGCAACGGCGGGCCAAGCGACGACGGCATGGCTCCCCCGCCCGCGACAAACGGCTCGGCCTCGAATCGTAAGGGCGGAACGCTTTTGGGTTGGTAACGGAACAACTCGCGGGCTTCGCTGAACTCGCTTAGCCGAAAGCCGGCGAGCAGACCGCTGGGGCGAAGCAGCGTGCGATGCGGGTCGCGGGGATGTTGATCGAGCACGACGGCCAGTTCGCGCCGCGTGTAGGGGCCTTCCATCAGCCCGCGCTGCGTGTCGCAAATGAACCATTGCGAGGCGTCCACTTGCGATTGCCAATGATCGAGTCGTCGTCCGCCGTGCAAGATATAGTAATGCGGACCGATCCGCAGCGTGTGTTCCTGTCCCCACGCGAGCAACAGGGCGGAGGCGACTTCGGCGCCGTCGGCCACGATGCGGGCGCGTGGATCGCGTTTAACGAGTTTCAGGGATTTGCCCTCCGCTTCCAGGGCGCAGTGTTGGGCGTGTGCGCCACGGGCTTGCAGGTTCGCTTTGTCATCGGAGCCGATCTCAAATGGGAACGCCTCCACCGGGTGGATTTCGCCGGTCAGACAATCCACGATTCTCCAGCCGCTGGGGCCAAACAGTGACCAGCGGCGCGGTGGCGGTCGGGTTGGCCGGGTCGCGCTGGGCGGGGGAGAAAACCGCAGCTCGGCGTCGCAACCGGGGCAGGGGAAGGTTTCGCGCAGATCGAAGAGGCTGATTTGCACCACCGTGTGGCATTGCGCGCACTCGATTCGCTCGGCGGGGTAGGGGATGACGCTTTCAGTGTGACAATGAACACACTCCATTCGTTTGCCTGCCTCCGTCTCCGGCGCGCGGAGCGATTGCGGACAATGTGGGCATCTGAACACGATGTCAGCCATGGCGAGTCCTTGCGTCGTCTCGCAAGCCATAGTAACATCGGTGTCATGCGTTGCAAGGAATCACTGTGCCGATGAATTCGCCATCCTCATTCCACGTCGGGTTGCGCATCGTTGGCGGTTTGATGATCGGATTGCTCATCGGCGTGGTGCTGCTGGTCGTCGGCGCTCACTGGTGGTTGAGCCGGTATCTGCACGGCGAATCGTTCCGTCAACTGGTCAGCGCCACGACCGCCGCGGCGTTGCACGCCGAGGGCGAATATCTGCCGTTGCAATGGAGCGGCGCGTCGGCGTACTCTGACGGTTTTCACGCACGCGGTCTGCCCGGATCTCCTTTGCGGGAGCTGCGGGCCGATCAAATCCGTGCCGAGATCGAGATCGCCGGCCTGTGGCGCAACCTGTGGCGTTTCAGCGGCGTGGAAGTTCAGCGGCTCACGGCAACCCTCGGCCCACCCTCCCAAGCCGATGTTGCTGCACAGGTGGCCCCTCGAAAATCGGGTCGTTCGGTGCGCGTCGAATTGCAGCCGCTGCGAATTCACGACGCCAACATTGAATGGATCGGCGCAGGCGCCGTTTCCGGCGCTGTTCGCCACGCCCGTCTGCTCCTGAAGTGGGGAGACGGTGTTTGGGAGGCGATCGCCAGCGGAGGCGAGTTACGCCTCGGCAGCATCGAACCGGTGCGCATCGAACAGGCGCAGGCGCGGTTTCAGCGCGATGCGGCGTTTCTGCGCGACAGTCAGTTGCGGCTGGTTGCGGGCGGCAAGTTGACGGTCAACGGCCAGATCGGATTTGGGCCGGAGGCGGCAGCCGACCTGGTGGTGCAACACGAAGGCGTGCCCGTGGATCGGTGGTTGCCGGCGGATTGGCGGGGCCGGCTCGTCGGCCAGGCGCGCGGACAGAGTCAACTGAAAGGACCGTTGGGCGACCCGGCCCGAATGCGCGCCGAAGGGGTCGTCGAGCTGACTCAGGGACGGTTGGAGGCTCTGCCAGTGTTGAATCGGCTGGCTGCGTTTACCGGCTCGGAACAATTTCGCCAGTTGGAACTTCAAAAAGCGCGAACCGAGTACACGTGGACCGGCAGGGGACTGAGACTGCAACGGGTCCTCATGGAATCCACCGGACTGTTGCGCATGGAGGGAAACTGCGTCGTCGAAAATGGAGTGCTCGACGGCGAGTTCGATTTGGGAGTTTCTGCAGCGGCGTTGCGCTGGCTGCCCGGCGCGCGCGGGCGCGTGTTCACCGAGGAACGCGACGGTTATCGTTGGACGAAAGTCAAGCTGCGAGGACCCACCAACGAGATTCAAGAGGATCTCAGCAGCCGGCTGGTGGCCGCGGCTGGCGCCGAGGCTATCGAAGGCGCCAAAGGGATGGTGCAGCAGGGCGCTGAAACCGTGCTGGGCATCTTTCGTCGGCTGATCCAGTGAGCCGCCCCTACTCGGGGGAAACCGTGATGCGGAGTACGCTGTTGGAGCCGGTCCGCCATGCGGTCACCACACTCTGAAAAATCAGGTCCAGATGTTCCTTGGTGTCCACGCGATATTCCACGGTGTGGGCGTGCGTGGTGGCGGGATAATCTTTGTTGACCTTTTTCCAAATCTGTTCCTGACCGAGCCGGTCGGCGACGGCACCGGCCTTCTCCTGGACTCGGTCGAGCAATTCCGACACGCGCGCCCCCGGACCGCTGCCCGTGGAGACCAACGGTTCGATGTAGTAGAAACGAGCGGTGACGTGCGAGACGGTGCCGATGGTGACTTCGGTGACGCGAGCGGCAGCATTGAGGATGTATTCGTGGGTGCTGACCGAAACGATGTGGACGGTGTTGACCATGTAGGTGCCCGATGGCAGGTAACATTCCCAACGACGGGCATGAGCGGTATGCGTGATCCACGATGCGATGAGCATGGCGGCCAACGAGCGTTTCATCTTGAAATCCTCCATCTGACCTGCGGTTTGGTGAGGCGGCTGGGAATCGAACCCAGGACCCACGGCTTAAAAGGCCGTTGCTCTACCTGGCTGAGCTACCGCCCCATCGGACGTCGGGTCTGTGCGACGCGAGGGGGAATCTGCCACAGTCGCAGCGCGCTGTCAAAACTATTGACGGTCATCGTGGCGCATCCCGCAACGGCGGGTTGCCGACGCCCAACCCGCCCGGCGAACCATCGCTTCGATAAAGGTCTTTGAAACCGATCGCATCTCGAATACCAGCCAGATCCGGGTCCTGCAACGCCAGCCGTCGGTATTCCCCTGCGGGGTCAACCGCAAAACAATTTTTCAACGACTCGATGGCCAGAATGGGGTTGCCCATGAGCGCGTGGACGCAAGCCAGCGCATACAAGGTTGCCGCATCGCCGGGCTTCAGGGCGAGGCTGGTGTTGAAATACGTGATCGCCTGCCGGAAATCGTTGCGCGCGCCGGTCAGTTTGCCGAGTTGGACTAGCGCCGAGCCGCACATGGTGTGCGTAAGGGCGGCGTTGGGAGCGGTTTGGGCGGACTGCTGGAATTTTTCTATCGCCTCTTGAAGAAGCCGTTGTTTCCGTTCCAGGTCGCTTGTGGCGCGCGCCGCGCGCACGAGAGCGGCGCCCCAATTCGCGCAGGCCGAGGCGATATCCCCTTTGAAGGTCGCGCGCTCCATGGCGTTGCTATACAAGGAGGCCGCTTCCAGATGCAGTTGGACGCGGGCCGGCTCGTTGGCGGCGAACTCCGGCAATTTCCCGGTCAGAATGCCGGCCCACTGGCTGTAAGCCTGCCAATGCTCCGGGGCTAGTTCGACGGCTTTGCGCGCTTTTTCGACCGCCGCTTGATAACAAGCCAGCCGCAATTCGGGTTCCACCGGCAAATCGCCAATCAAGCTCAACGTCTCGCTCCACGACAACCACGTCACTGGATTGGCCGGCTGCAATTCCGAGGCGCGGGCGAATTTGGCGGCGGCGTCTTGAAGACGTTGAGCCTGCAGTTGCGGTGTGCCGGCCAATTGTCCCATCCGTAGCAGCGTGATTCCCCATTGGTGATAGGCTTCCGCGAAATTCGTGCGCGCGGCCGTCGCCCGTTGAAACGCTTCCGCTGCGCTAGCAAAATTGTTCTCGCGCAGCAAACTCAGCCCGATTAGATACTCCCGTCGAGCCACCGCCTCCGGCGGCGGATTGTTCGCCGGCGCCTGGGTCTCCGCCCCGGTGCGCAACGCGCCCAGCAACAACCATCCAGTGATGAGCCACCTATTCATGGTCGTTCAACCTGCGCGGCGCCGACCGGTAGATGCGATCCACGCGCTGCTGCACATCCTTCGTGATTGGCTCAAACCTCGGCCACGCGCGCGCCGCCTCCACCGCCAAGGCCACCCAACCGGCGAAATCCGACACGCTCACAACCTCCGCTGCGGGACGTTGGCCACCGCCGATGTTGTGATAGTTTCCCAGCGCCACGCAGAGGCCGCCGACGCGGTAGCCGTACGCCGCAAACGCGGTGGCCTCGCAGATGCCTCCGTCCATCAGACAACGTTGAGCGCGCAACCCGCAACGGCGGGCCGTCTCCTCCAAAAACCACGTAGCGGCTGGGTCGAACACGCTCATCCGGTCGCCCACGCGGATCACCGGGCCGTCAGCAATTCGCGCCCACGGGCGTTCTTTGCTCGTTTCAAATGAGAGCACCAGCGCCTCCGTGGAAATACGCCCACGACGAGCCGCTTCCACGGCGCCGGTCAAACCCACTTCCTCGGCTCGCGTGAACAACCCCCACAAGCGCGTCCGCACACGATGTTTCACAACCGCCGTCAACGCCGCAACGACCGCAGCCACACCGAGCACATCATCGAATCCCACCCCATACATTCGTCCGCCGGCGCATCGGAACGTCGGCAACTCCCAGCCTCCAAAATCTCCGCGTCGCAGCCGCTCACCGCCGCTCAGCTCCACGCATCGGTTGTCACCGAGGCGACGGCGAATGCGCGCGTGAACGATACCCTTGGCCGTGTGAAAGCGGACCCTCGCGCCGCGCCGGAACATTTCCTGCGGCACGCTGCCGAGAAAGCGAGCGTGATTGGGACCGAGTGCCTCGAAGCCCGGATGATCCATGTGAGCCACGAACAACAAGGGCGCACGCCGTGCTCCGTATTGATACCGCACCAGAACATTGCCAGCGGCGTCTCGCTCGGTACGAAGACCGAGGCTGCGGCAATGCTGTTCGACAAACGCGCGCACGGCTTGTTCGTGGTACGGAGCTGTGGGCAGCGAAACGAGCTGCCGGGCCAGCCGGAGCAGTTCTGCGGTGTTCATGCCGGAGAGCCTTCGCATTTTGTGTTGGCCGCGTCGAGAAACTTCAGTTGACGGTACAGCATTTCAAGTAGCGGGACGGCAACGCCTTTTCGTTGCGCCGCGCGGAGCGGGTTGCCGTAGATGTATTCAATCTCCATGGGGCGGCGCGCCTCGTAATCGAGCCTCATGCTGGTTTTGTAAGGTTTCATCTTGTCAGTGTCCCGCAACATTTGCTGGATAAATTCCTCGGTAATGGTCGGTTCGCACGGAGCCATTTCGCGCATGATGGCCTCGATGAGGGCGCGCGTGTGCGGGTGACGCATCAGTTGATCGGTGGTGGCTCGCAAAAGAACGGACAGTCCGTTGTAGGGGATGTTCCAAACCAGTTTGCGCCAGCGGGCCGCCGCCAGATCGGGAACACATTCGGCGTGGATACCAGCGCGCTGGAAATCCGCCGCCACCGCTCGCAGCCTCTCGGTAATGCCATGGGCGTAGTTGCCGAGTCGCACGTAGCCGTAGTCAAGATGACGGATGTGACCGGGAGCTATTTTGTTGGAGCAGAGAAAACACAGGCCGCCAGCGACGCGGTCCGCGCCCACAAGGGCAGCCACTTCGGCTTCGTTGCCGAGACCGTTTTGCATGACCAGCACCAGACTGTCGTTCTTGACCACCGGCGGCAGCAGGGTCGGCAGAAGATGGTTCTGAGTGGTTTTCAGTGTGACACAGACCACATCGCAGGGCGGCATGTCGCGCGTGTCGGAGTAGGCGTTGACGCGGGGCAGCGTGAAGTTTCCGTCCACCGATTCGCAAATCAGTCCGTGCTGGCGGACATGTTCGAAGTCGGAATGCAGCAGAAAATGCACTTCCAAGCCGGCGCGTTGGAGGCGTGCCCCGTAGAAACCGCCGAGAGCACCGGTTCCAAGGATCGCATAGGTGCGTGACATGATTTTATGATAGCACAAGTGCAGGGCGGAGCCAGCCCCGGCTGTTGGATGGGGGCCTACCTCCCAACCTGCGACCGTCTTTTCCATTCCGCCGCCCACCCGGCGTTCTGGAATAGCTGTTACACAACACCGGACAGAGAGGCGAAGATTTTTCGCCAATAGCCGGAAGGCAGCGCACCGCCTCAACCGAATCAAAGCAGGCGCCGATCTGTGCGCAACAGTCATTGGCAAACCCAGCCCTCCGAACCGTGGAGGGCTGTTTTTTTCCTTGTTTGCTGTTATCGTCGTATTACACTACCAACCCAATCAGCCCATAAACCGCAATGAAACACACTCTAGTTTCCCGTCGCTCGTTTCTGAAGCTCACCATGGGCGGCCTCGGCGCGTTTTCCCTTGTTCAGGTCGTCCCGTCGCGCGTCTTTGGCGCCAACAGCCGAATTCACCTCGGCATCATCGGTTGCGGCAACCAGAGCACCGTGGACATTCCGGAGTTCCTGAAATACGACGATTGCCAGATTGTGACCTGTTGCGACGTGAACCGGGGCAGCTACGGCTACCGCGACGAGAAACAATTCCTCGGCCGCGAACCCCAACGCGATTTCGTCAACCGGTTCTACGCGAAGAAAACCGGCAAAGACTCCTACAACGGTTGCAACGCCTGCTCGGACTTCCGCGAAGTGCTCGCCCGCAAGGACGTTGACGCCGTGGTGCTCATCACGCCCGATCACTGGCACGCCATTCAGACCATCATGGCAGCGAAGGCCGGCAAGGACATCTACTGCCAGAAACCACTGTCGCTCACCGTCCGCGATGGACAGGAAATGATCAAGGCCGTCCGCAAATACAAACGCATCCTCCAATGCGGCAGCCAGTGGCGTTCGAAAGCGCACATCCGTCAAGCGTGCGAGCTGGTGCTCAACGGGCGGCTCGGCAAGCTCCAACGCATCGAAAGTTACGTGGCCCCGAACAACTTCAAAGGTCCAGGTCCCGGTTGGAAACCGGAGCCGGTGCCGGAAGGATTCGACTACGATTTCTGGCTCGGTCCTGCGCCGCAAGCGCCGTATCACAGCCTTCGGTGCTTCTACAAGTTCCGGTTCATCCTCGACTACTCCGGCGGCCAGACCACCAACTTCGGCCATCACTCCAATGGCGTGGTGCGTTGGGCGGTTGGCGACGATTTGTTTCCGGTGGAGTTCGAAGATCAAGGCTCCGAATGGCCGGAGAAGGGCGACCTTTTCACCACGGCAACAAAGGTCGCTTTCCGCGCGCGTTTCCCCAACGGCGTCGAATTGTTCTGTCACACCAACAATCCCGGTTTCGGCGTCCGCTTCGAGGGCAGTGAGGGCTGGTTGGAAGTCGGCTCCAAGTCATTCAAAACCTCCCTCAAGGACACCACCCTCAGCGCTAACGACAAGCGGCTCTACGTCAGCGAGAACCATTACCGCAATTTCCTTGACGCCGTGAAATCGCGGAAGGACGGCGTCGAACCGGTCGAGATTGCCCATCGCACTTCCATGCTGTGTCACCTTGGCAACATCGCTATGCTCTTGAAGCGCAAGATCAAGTTCGATCCGAAGAAGGAACAAATCATCGGCGACGACGAAGCGGCGCGGATGCTCGAACGCCCGATGCGCGCCCCGTGGGGATACAACGTGTAACATATGACTTTCCGGGGATTGGTAATCAGCGCTCTTGCTGCGACCGTCTTGGCAGCAGAGCATGGCGTCATCGTCAGAACCAACATTCCCTACGGCAACGTCGCCAACGTTCGCGTGCAGCAACTCGACCAGGCGACCGAAGTGCGGTTCACACCGCACCCGCACGGCGGGCCGGAGTGTTTGTGGTTTTGTTTTCAGGTGTGCCGGGAACGATCAGAAGGCGGCGCGTTGGGCCGATTGCGGCTCGTGCTCGAGTGCCCAGAGACAATGCTCGGTGGCGGACAACCCGCCAATTTCCGTCCGGTGATGCGAATCGCCGGCGGCGACTGGCAACGAACGGGCGCCCCAGAGCTGGTTGAGCTTCCCGATGGCCGCCGGCAGGTTGTTTGGACGCTCAACGTCGCCAAGCGGTCGCTGGACTTCGCGTTCGCGTATCCCTACGGGCGCGAGGACGTGGAGCGACTGGTGAAACAAACCGGGTGTTACTGGCGCGTGGACACCATCGGTGTCAGTCAGGGTGGCCGACCATTGTGGCGGCTGACCAACGATTACGGTCGCGCCAAAGGCAAGCGGCCGGGCGTGTATCTAATGGCGCGCCAGCACTCCGGCGAAGTCAGCGGCTCGTGGGTGCTCGATGGCGTGCTACGCCGGTTTGCGGAACTCGGCGACGCAGCCCCTTTGGTGTGGGCCGTGCCACTGGCGAACGTGGACGGCATCGAACAGGGCGACTACGGCAAGGACAATTTCCCTTATGACCTCAATCGCGCGTGGGGCAAACCGCCGATGCGACACGAGGTGTTGGTGTTTCAACAGGACATGCGGCGCTGGGCACAACGCTGCCGTCCGGCGGCCGGGATTGATTTCCATTCGCCGGGCGCGAGCGAGGCGGAAGGCATCTACGCTTTCGTCCACGCGTCGGAGAAATTCCCGGACGTGGCGAAACGCGCGGCGGAGTGGGCCGGGGCGCTGGAGGAATCGTTGGGGACTGAGTTTGCGGCAGCCAAGTTCACGCGCTCCGGCGACTACAACTCGCGCTGGAACACGCCGCGGTTTGGAGGCTTTTGTCAGGAGGAAATGAAAACTCCCGGTATCGCCGTCGAGACGCCGTACGCCATCATCCACAAGACCGTCATGACGCGCGAGAAATACCGGGAAGCAGGACGTCGCATCGCCGACGCCATCGTCGCGCAAATCAACGGTCTCTTCACGAAGTGAGCCTGCCAAATGACCGCAGCATTGTCCCGACGCGAATTTCTGGCCACCAGCTTCGGCGCGGTGACAGCAGCCAGCCTCGGACCGCTGTCCCGTGAGCACCGTGCGGCGCGTCGTGTGCACAACGCGCCGCTGGCGATGTGGGCGTTGACCGGAGTGCTGAAATCCGATGACGTCTGCTGGCAGCTTGATGCATTTCACGGCGCAGGCTGGGGCGTCGTGCTGTATCCGCGCTGGGGACTCGAACTGGAGTATCTCAGCGAGCCATTTTTCGAGCGCATCCGTTTCATCGTTGAACAAGCGGCAGCACGCAAGATGGAAGTCTGGTTGTACGACGAGTTCACTTGGCCGAGCGGTCACGCGAAAGGGCTGGTCACACAGGGACATCCGGAATTGGAGGCGCAATTGCTTCTGGTTGAGCGCGACGGGAAAAGTCGTGTCGTCTCGATTCCCGACAGCGCGAACCTGTTGTTGCCACAGGCCACGGCGCGTTTTCTTGAAGTCACGCACGAGCAATACGCTCGCGCCGTCGGAGAGTTCTTCGGCTCGACCGTGCGCGCCATCTTCACCGATGAACCGTCGCTTGCACTTCAACACAAGCCGCGCCCACCCGGCGACACCGCATGGCGCTTGGCGTGGTCGTCGGCGCTCGACGAGGCGCTCGGCGGCGATTTCCCGAAACGCATCGCTCAGGCTGCTGACGTGGCGCATTCGCCGTTGTGGCGCGAGTACTGGGCGGCATACACGCGCCTCTTTCACGATGCCTGGGTTGAACCGATTTCAAAATGGTGTGCGGCGCACAAGCTGGCGATGACCGGTCATTTTCTCGGTGAAGGCAGTTTCGGAACGCAAGTCGCCTACAACGGCAGCCTGCGCAAGCAACTCGGCGCGCTCGGCATTCCCGGCATTGACGAAATCAACACTCGCGCTGACCCGGCGACATGTGAAGCGATGACGCTCGCTGCCATTGCGGAGTTTCCCGGTCGTGAGCGGATGGTGGAAGTGTATGCGCTCGGCCCGCCCACGATGAGTCTCGCCACCATGAAAAAGATGGTGGACCTCTGCGCCTCGTGCGGCGTGGACCGATACGTGTTGGCGATTTGTCCGCACGATTTTCGCGGCGGCATTTTCAAGCGCGAGTATTTTGGCGTCTATGGCCCGCAACAACCGTGGTTCCGTGAGTTTGCCAAAATCTACGCCGAGCACGTCGCCGAGGCCGCTGCGGTGGCTCGCGCCGCAAAACCGCTGGGCGTGCCGTGGCCGTCGGATGAAGAGCTTTGGGCCGTGGCCGGACCGGACCCGGTGCGGTCGGCGCCGTTGAAGGAGATGACGCAACGATTTGTCGAAGCGGCACGGGAACGTATCCGCGCACGCCTGGAAACCGGCGATGCGCCGGCAATTGCGCGCAAAACGCTCGAAGCGGAATGGACGTTCCAGCCTGTCGGCTTGAATTCCCTGCGGCTCGATGCGCCGGGACTAATCGTTGTGGATGTGCCGCGCGTCGCCGAGCTTTCGGTGCAATGCCAGCTTGTGCGCGGCTTGCGCGTCAATGGCACGACGGTCAACCTCGATACCGCGCCGGTGGATCGTCAGTTCGACCTCAGCTACCGGCGCGTTCCCGTCGCCGCGCTGTTGCGCGTCGGTGAAAACCGGATCGAAGCGGAGTTGACCGAGCCGGTGCCGCTGCGGTTTCTGCCGGCGCTGATCTTGTGGGGCGATTTTGCCGTGGATGCGCAAGGCCGCATCATTGCGCCGCCCCAAACGATCAAACTGGGCGACTGGCGGACACAAGGTTATCCCGCCTTCTGCGGCACGGGCCGGTATCGCACGGAGGTTGTGCTTGGCTCGCTCCCACAATATGTCGGCGTTGACACCGGCGATTGCCCTGTCAGCGTCATTTGGAACGGCAAGCGACTCGGTCGCCGGGCTTGGTCGCCGTACCGCTTCGCGTTGAAGAATGCGGGGCGCATTGGCCGCAACGAAGTTGTTGTTGAAATCACGAGTACGTTGGGACATTTGTTGACGCCGAAAGAGGCGCCGCCCATCGGCTTGCTAACATTTTGCACTAATCCATGAAAGACACATGAAACTGACAGGGATGATATTCGTTGCCCTCGTGGTCGGAGGACTTGCCGTGGCGGTAGGCGCCAACGATACCGGCAAGGTTCAGCTCAAAATCGCCCTGCCGAGACCGCAGTTTACCGGCACGCCACGGCCGATTCGGTCGCCCAATCTGGAGCCTTCGCGCAATGGCAAATCGTATGCGCCCATTGAGGTGCCAGCCGGCGGGGACAAGGTTCTGTCGAAGGGCTGTAAAGTCACATCGAGCGATTCTCAACCGGTCATCGGTGCGTTGTCGCTCATTACTGACGGCGACAAAGAACATGATGCGGAAACCTACGTCGAGTTAGGTCCCGGCAAGTAGTGGGTTCAGATTGATCTGGGCAAGGAGCGCGAAATCTACGCGGTTTGCGTGTGGCACTACCATGGCGAAGCACGCGTGTATCGCGATGTTATCTGCCAGATTTCCAATGATTCGAACTTCGTTGACGGCGTCGTAACCGTGTTTAACAACGACCACGATAATTCGTCGGGGCTGGGCGTGGGAAAGGAGAAGGAATACGTCGAGTCTAATGAGGGTCGTCCTTTTGCCGTCAGCGGTGTCAAGGGCCGCTATATTCGCTTCTACAGCAACGGCAACACAGCGAACGAAATGAACCACTACACTGAAATTGAAGTTTACGGCAAACAATGAACACCACACGAAGAGCGTTCATCAGGAACGCAGTCGCATTAGTGGCTGCTCCAATGATCGTGCGTTCGTCCGCGCTGGGCGTGGACGGTACGACGGCTCCCAGCAACCGGATCAATCTGGCTGTGATCGGCACCGGCAACATGGGAAACGGCACATGCCCCGCCTGCTTTTCGATCCGGGCGTGCAAGTCATGGCCTTGTGCGATCCGGACGCCTCGCGGCTTCAAGAGACCCGCGAGATCGTCGAGTCCAACTACGCCCAGTTGTTGCCCAAAGGCTCCTACAACGGCTGCGCGGTCGTCGCCGACTTCCGCGAGGTACTCCAGCGTAAAGACATTGACGCCGTGATGGTCATCACGCCGGACCATTGGCACGTCCCCATCGCTATCGCGGCGGCCAAGGCTGGCAAAGACATCTATTGCGAGAAGCCGATCTCCATGACCGTTCGACAGGGCCGCAAGCTGGTCGAGGCGGTGCGAGCCAGCAACCGCGTTTTCCAGACCGGCTCGCAGTATCGGTCAAAAACGATCATCACGAAGGCCCTGACTTTCATCCGGGCAGGCGGCCTCGGCAAGGTGAAATGTGCGTTCGCACACTGGCCAAAGATTAGCGTGCCGACCGTCGGCAAGTCGTACATTCCGCTGAACCCGAAGCTTCCGGAAGAGCCTTTGCTGAAGGGGTTGGATTGGGACCGGTGGGTTGGCCCCGCGCCGATGCGCCCCTACAACAGTCTCTACCATCGTAATCCCACCCCGACCTCAGTGTTCTGGGCGTGGTGCGCCGATTTCGGACTCGGCGTCGTGACCTACGAGCACGCCCACTTCGCCGACAACATCCAGTGGGCGTTGGGCATGGAGGAATCCGGTCCGGTGGAAATCATTCATCCCTCGACCGGACAGTTTCCGACGCTCACCTGCCGTTATGCCAACGGGACGCTCCTGCATCAGGTGGAAAACATGCAGGACGTGAAGCGAATCTACCACGCTGTGCCGGACTCCGCGCGGATGGACGGTTATCTGGGCGGCGTGTTTGTCGGCGAGCGCGGGTGGATTTCGGTCCAGTTCAGCAAGAAAATGGAGGGCGGCCCTGAGAGCCTCTTCGCCGAGATGAAGATCAAGAACCGAGACACCACCGCCAGCGCCGACAAGCATCACCAGAACTGGTTCGACTGCATCAGGAGCCGGCAGAAACCGAGCGCCCACGAGGAGATCGGTCACCGCGCCGCTTCGCTCGGACAGATCATCACGGCCTCCTACAAACTGGAACGGTCGCTCAAGTGGGACCCCGCCAGAGAGATTTTCCCCGGCGATGACGAGGCCAACCGCTTACTCGAATGCCCTATCCCCCGCGCCAAGTGGGCGATGTGACACCCATGAGTGCAGCTAAAGGAATCATGAAATAAATACCGTTTTCCCGGCGCGCATTTCTCGCCGCATCCGGACTTGCGGTGGCGGGAGCGGCCCTGCCCAACAGCACAGCCAAACGGAACCCCATCAAAATCGGGCAGATCGGCACCGGCAACCAACACGCCTACAAAATGGGGACGCTGCGCAAACTGACGGATCTGTTTGAGGTCGTCGGCATTGCGGAGGATGATCCCGCGTTGCGTGCGAAAGCGATGAAGAGTCCCTGCTACAAGGGACTGAACTGGATGACCTCGGACGAATTGCTGGCTGTTCCCGGTCTTCAAGCCGTGGCGGTGGAGACCGAGGAGCACGCGCCCATCCCAACCGCTCTGCGTTGCATCCGGGCGGGAAAACACATCCACCTCGACAAGCCGTGCGGCGAGTCGTTGCCTCAGTTCAGGCAGTTGTTGGACGAAGCGAAAGCCAAGAAGCTGACCGTTCAGGTGGGCTACATGTATCGGAACAACCCGGCCGTGCAATTCTGCATCAAGGCCGTGAAGGACGGCCTGATCGGAAACGTGTTCGATCTCGACGCCGCCATGGGACGGTATGACGGAGCCGGCTACCGAAAGCTTATCAAGACCTACAAGGGCGGAATCCAATACATTCTCGCCTGCCACCTGATTGATCTCGTCGTGACGCTCATGGGCGAGCCTGAAAAAATTTGGCCATTCCTTCGTCGCACTCGCTCCGACGGCGTGATCGACAACGGTCTGGCCGTGTTCGAGTTTTCCCGCGACCGGCTGGCCACGATCCGGACCTCCATCACCGAGGCGCAGGGCTTTCAACGCCGGCATCTCACGGTGATGGGCGACAAAGGAACGATCATCATCCAGCCGCTGGAATCCAAACGCAATATGTCCGGCGGTGTTCTCAGGCTGGCGTTGGAGGAAGACCGCGGCGGCTTCAAGAAAGGCGTTCAGAATGTCGAGATGCCGCCCTTGAAAGACCGCTACGAAGATCAGTGGCGGGAGTTCGCCGCCGTGTTGAACGGGGAGATGGTCAACCCGTACACCTACGAGCACGAGTACATCGTGCATAAATGTCATCTCGCGGCCTGTGGAATGCCGCTCGACGTGTAAGAGAGGGAGAAGAACAATGAAGAGACGTGAATTTATCAAGAGAGTGGCAGCCGGCATCGGCGGCCTGACGGTGTTCGGCGCGCGCGGACAAAGCGCGGCGCCCGCGAAGAAACCGCTGCGCGTCGCGTTGATCGGCTGCGGTGGCCAAGGCGTCACAACGCTGTTGCCCGCCTGCTGTAAAGAACGAGTGGTGGCGCTTGTGGATCCAGATCGCCGTTGCATCGAGGCGGCTTTTGCGCAAATCCGCAAGGTGGCTCCGTCGGCGGACACCGCTGCCATCAAGACGTTCAATGACTACCGCAAGCTGTTCGACAAGATGGGCAAGGAACTGGACGCGGTTGTCATCGCCACGCCCAACCACCATCACGCGCTACCGGCGCTGCTGGCCATCCGCCGGGGTATCCATGTGTATCTTGAGAAACCTCTGACGCATACGATCCATGAGTCGCGCTTGCTCAGGGACGAAGCGAGACGTCGCGGTGTCGTCACGCAAATGGGACAACACGGTCACTCGAACGAAGGTTGCCGACGCCTGTGCGAATACATCTGGGCTGGTGCCATCGGGCAGGTCCGCGAAGTGCATTGCTGGGCGGCAGTGTGCGATGGCCTGCCTGACGCGGAGCACTCGCCGGCCCTGCCTGTGCCGGAGGGTTTCGACTGGGACACGTGGATTGGTCCTGCGCCGTTTCGTAACTTCCACGCGGACCTCCATCCGCACGGCTGGCATCTCTGGCACGACTTCGGCAATGGTTCGGTTGGCAACTGGGGCTGCCACCTCATTGATCCCGCCTACTGGGCGCTCAAGCTCAAAGCACCGGAGGCGGTGGAGGTGGAGGACATGTGCGGCGGCGGCAACGGGGTCTGGCCTATCCGTACACGCATCCGCTGGGATTTCCCCGCCCGCGAAGGCATGGATCCTGTGAAGGTTTACTTTTACGACGGACTTGCGGCAGGTCAGCCGTACAACGAACAGACGGTGTTGAAACGATGGAGAAACGTCGCGAAGCGTGAATGGCAGAACCTTCCACCGCTGGTGCTTGAACTGGAGAAAAAGTACAACCGGAACTTCGGCAGAAGCGGCTGGCTGCTTGTAGGCGACAAGGGCATCATGACGATCGGCGAATTTGGGGACGGATGCCGCATGGTGCCGGAGGAGGCGCAGCGCGCTTTCCCGGTTCCCGACAAAGTGTTGCCGCGCGTCAAAGGCACGCATCAGGACGACTTCTTCCGCGCGTGTCGCGGCGGCGCGCCGGCCTGCGCGAACTTCGAGTATTCGGCGCCGCTGGCGGAAATTGCACTGCTGGGCAACATCGCCATATTCGCGGGACTCAAACGCCGCGTCGAGTGGGATGGCGCCGCGATGCGCTGCACCAATCTGCCGGAACTCAACCGCTACTTGAAACCGACGGTTCGGGAAGGATGGAACATTTGAAGAGAGTTCACCTCCCGAAAACCGCATTGGATTCTGATATCAGAATTGTTCACATCATTTAGACTGCGCGACATCACGCTCCGGAATCGCATCGCGATGTCGCCGATGTGTATGTACTCCGCCGGCGAAGATGGTTTGGCAACGGACTGGCATCTGGCGCACCTCGCGGCGCGCGCCATCGGTGGGGTTGGGCTGATCATCACTGAGGCAACCGCTGTTGACCCATGCGGGCGCATCACTCCCAATGACCTCGGCCTATGGAGCGACACGCACATCGCGCCGCTGGCGCGCATCGTGCGACTGTGCCAATCGCAAGGCGCAGCGATGTGTTGCCAACTCGCGCACGCGGGACGCAAAGCATGGAGCGCGACCAAAGGGCAGGGGCCAACCCCACCAGTCGCCCCCAGCGCGCTTGCCTTCGATCACGATTGGGTCGTGCCGGATGAGTTGAGCCAGATGGAACTCGACGCGGTGGAGTCGGCGTTTTGCGCGGCGGCGCAACGCGCGCTCGCGGCGGGAATGGATGCGGTCGAGATCCACGCGGCGCACGGATATTTGCTGCACCAATTCCTGTCGCCGCTCTCGAATCATCGCACTGATGAGTATGGCGGTTCGCTTGAGAATCGGGCGCGGATGTTGTTGCGGGTGGTTGACGCGGTTCGCCAAGTCTGGCCCGAACGAAAACCGCTCTTGGTTCGTCTCTCCTGCACGGACTGGACGGCGGGAGGATTGGTGATTGACGATCTGGTTCAGGTAGCGCAGTGGCTGAAAGTGCGCGGGGTTGATCTGGTGGACTGTTCCTCTGGTGGAAACACGCCGGTGGCCCCTCCGACTAAACCTATGTATCAAGTTCCCTTTGCCGAGTGCATCCGTCGCGAGACGGGCATGCCGACAATGGCAGTCGGCCTGATTACCGCACCCGAAATGGCCGAAGAGATTGTGCGAAACGGTCGCGCCGACGTGGTTGCCTTGGGGCGTGAACTGTTACGAAACCCACACTGGCCACTCGAAGCTGCGCGTGTGCTGGGCGAGGATATCGAGTGGCCAAAACAATATGCGCGGGCAAAGCCAGCCTGAAGGAGAAAGAGAATGAAAAGACGCGAATTTATCAAGACAATGGCGGCTGCCGTCGGCGGCCTGACGCTGTTCGGCGCGCGCGGACAAAGCGCGGCGCCACTTTGCGCGGGTCCTGTCGTCGGAGATCCGAGAGTCCGTGGACCTTTCCCGATTCTATCAACGCCCTTTACGACTTCGGGCGACGTTGACTACGACGTGCTGGCCAAGCAGGCGCAATTCGTTGATTGGTGCGGCAGTCCGGGTATGATTTGGCCGCAGTCGGGAGATAGCGTTGATCTGCTGACAACGGAGGAGAAGTTGCGCGGCATGGACGTGCTGGCCAAGGCGACTCGCGGTCGCCGGTCTGCGTTGTGTCTCGGCGTGCAGGGCAAAGACACGGAGGAGATGCTCGTCTTCGCAAAACACGCCGAGAAACTGGCGCCTGCGGCAATCATCTCGCGGCCACCAGACTCGGGCAAGACGGAGGACGACCTGCGCCAGTATTGGCGCGCGCTGGCGGCGGTCGCGAAGCGGCCGGTGATCATTCAGACCTCCGGCGGCACCAAGTACAAGGGACCGCCTCCCTCGGTCAGGTTGCTGATCGAACTGGCCAAGGAGTCGCCGTATTTCGGCTATGTCAAAGAAGAAACGTCGCCCGTCGTGTCGCGCATGAAAGAACTCGTCGCGGCCAAGCCGACAATCAAACGGGTATTCAGCGCGATGGGCGGGTTCGGTTGGTTGTATCAGGCGCGCGTAGGCTCGGAGGGACTGATCACCGAGCGCGCGGTCTATGCGGATGTTCTGGCTTTTATCTGGAATCAAATGCAGAGCGGCTCCGACCCCGTTGCGTTGCAGGACGCGTTCAGTAAGTTTCTGTTGATGCTGAATCTGCGAGAGACGATTCCCGGCAACCAGTTGCGGGGTTTTCACCTGTACGTCTGGAAGAAGCGCGGCGTGTTCAAGAACATGCTGTCGCGCAATTACGGACCGAAGAACACTGTTCCGCCGAAACCGATCCTGTCGGAGCAGGCGCTTTCCCAAGAGGACATCGCCGAGATTGAGAGCCGTTTCGAGATGCTCAAGCCGTACCTGAAGCCGGGTAATCAATAAATCCTGCTTTGCTCTTGAAAGACAGGGTTATCAGCCTATTCTGCCACCGTCCCACTCAAACGTTGGGACAGAAATAGGACAGAATGAAAACAAACCTCACCATCATCCTCAGCTTGCTGGCTTTGACAGCCACGCAAGCAGAGCTGCCCGAATCCTACCGGACGCTCTGGCGCGACCCCGCCGTGAATGCGCGCATTGAGCGCAACATCGAGAGGTATCGAAAGGGCGACGCGACGATTGCGGTGGTGGACGCCGAAGGCAAACCGATCCCGGATGCGACCGTCAAGGTGCGGCAGACGGAACACGAGTTTCTGTTTGGCTGCAACGCTTTCGTGTTGGGGCAGCTCACACCGGATGAGATGGAGCAGCGTTACGAAAAAGCGTTCGTCAAACTCTTCAATTTCGCCACCGTGCCGTTTTACTGGGAAGGCACGGAACCGACCAAAGGCGAGCTGCGCTATTCGGAGCCGGCGCGCGACATCTGGCGACGCCCGCCACCGGACCGCTTTTTGCCGTGGGCAGCAAAACACGGCATCACGCTGAAAGGGCATCCATTGCTCTGGCACGCTTACAATCCGCCGTGGCTGCCCAAAGACCCGGACGAATTGCGCGCTCTCTACCGAAAACGGTTCAAGGAAATCGCCAGTCGCTACGCCGACAAGATTCCGATCTTCGACGTGGTCAACGAATCGCTGGTTTGTCCCAAGACCTATCCGTTGTACACGCCCGAACGCGACTACGTGCTTTGGGCCTTTCAGGAAGTGGCTCCGTTGTTTCCCGAAAGCACCATTCTGATGATCAACGAAGTTACCAGCTACAATTTTCCGCCGCTTTCCGACAAGTATTTCGAGCAGATCCAAACGCTGTTGGCGCACGGCGCCAAGGTCCGCGGGATCGGATTTCAATTCCACTTTTTCCGGCGCGAACGGCTCGACGCCTACCTGAAAGACCCAAAGTGCGACCCGAAGCAATTGCTCGACGTTTACGAAAAGTTTGGCGCCTTCAACCTGCCACTTTACATCACCGAGATTACCATCCCGTCAGCGGGCGAGGGCGGCGAGGCGTTGCAGGCCGAGGTGGTGCGCGATCATTATCGGCTCTGGTTTTCGGCGCCGCGGATGGCCGGCATCACATGGTGGAACCTCGGCGACGGCACCGCCGTCAAACACGAGAACGTCGCCCAGGGCGGCCTGCTCGATGCCGAGTTCAGGCCGAAGCCCGCCTACAAAGAGCTGGACCGATTGATCAACCATGACTGGAAAACCCATCTGGAACTGAAGACGAATCCAAAAGGGAAAGCGGAGTTTCGCGGGTTTTACGGCGAGTACGAAATTGCCGTGACGGCCAACGGGAAAACCCACCGGCGCACCGTCAGCTTGACCAGCGACAGCCCCAATCGCTGGACCATCAAGTTGTGAAAACAGCCGCCACCATTCTGTTCGGGCTGGTCGCGCTTGCCGGCGTTGTTGGCAGCGACGACACCGCCCGATTGCGTCAGTTTCTCCACGGTCGCGTGGTGACGATTCCGCCGGGCGACTATCACGTCGGCGAGCAGGAACCGATTCTCATCTCATCGGACACGACGGTCTTTGCATACGGCGCGCGGTTTCATCTTCCAAAGCGTCTCGGCGACCGGGCGAGAGTGGTGCTCTTCACCGGGACGAACATTACGAAGTTCGCGTGGCACGGCGGCGAGTTTTTCGGGCACGTCTTCGACCCCGCGAGGCGCGAAAACACCTGGGAGCCGAACGCCAACACGCGCATCTTCGTCGTCGCCACGACGCCCGGCGGAACGACCTCTGACATTCTGTTCCGCGACGTGCGTTCCGACGGCATCGCTGGAGCCGTCATCCACGTCAACGGCGCGCCGAAGCAGGGCAGCCAGAGCGAAGTGGACACGTTTGCCGAGCGCGTTGTCGTGGAGAACTGCACTTTGTTGCGCAGCGGCAAGTTCATGTGGGACTACGGTTATCTCTGGCAACAGATTGTCTGGCCCGAAGACTACGAACCGTGGGAAGTCGAGCGTGCCCACCGTTACTTCCGCAGCGATTTCATTCACGATGCCAACGAGTGGGCCAAGTTCATCAAAGACGGCCTCTGTTTCTTTGGCGGGCCGTTGCCTGATGGCATCGTGCGCGGACGGCAGTATCTTGATGTGCCATCGGTCACGTTTGGTCCCGGCGCAAAACTCATCACCAAACTGCGCCACGCTTTCAACGGCCTTTACGCGCCGACCGGCTGCGGCCCCGGAAAGGGCGCTGTGGATCTGCAATGTTGCCGCGATGTGCGGATCACTGGCTGTCGTCTGAGCGCGCTTGGCGACACGATGCACATCCAACGTTGCCACAACATCGTGTTCGCCAACAACCAGATTCTCGGCTCTCGCATGGGCGCGTTCTTCCTCGCCGAATACTGCAAAAACGCCACGGTCACCGGCAACCTCGTGGACGGCACCAACGGTTCCCGCGTGATGAGCGTCGAGCGATCCTGCGAAGACGTCACCATCATCGGCAACACGTTCCGCAACGGCGGACGCGGCAGTTGGATCAACCAGCCGAAGAATTTCATTCTCAAGGGCAACATCTTCGTCAACAACACCACCAAGGGCGAGCGCGATCCGCGTCGTGGCCGACGCAGCTACTTGACCGGCGACTACGAGCCGTGGCCGGAACTTTACTTCACCATCTACCAGACCAACGGTTGCTACGGCCCGGTTATCGTCCGCGACAACCTCTTTGTCCTTGCCGATTCCTGCGCCACCAATGCCGTAACATTTGCGCCCAACGGTCACGACATCCAGATGACCGGCAACATCTTTCAGGGGCGCACAGCCACCATTCTCGTCACCAATCCGTGCGCCAACGTTGAAATCCGAAACAACCCTGGAGCCGTCCACGTTCAACTACCATGATCCCATTTCACCGTTTGCTGATTGTTTTCGTCGTGAGTGCGCTGACTGCGGAGGCAGCAGGCGACTTGAAACTTTGGTACCGCCAACCGGCTCAAGCATGGGAAGAAGCATTGCCCGTCGGCAACGGACACATGGGTGCAATGGTGTTCGGCGGCGTGCCCACCGAGCGCATCCAGTTCAACGAACACACCGTATGGACGGGGCAACCTCACTCCTACGCGCACAAGGGAGCCGTGAAAGCATTGCCGGAACTGCGGCGCCTGTTGCAGGAGATGCGAAAACTGGAGCGCGCTGCCTTTGCGCTCGACCCGAAAGGCAAATCGCCAGCAGCCAGAGAGAAACTCAAAGAAGCACGCGCCCGACAGAAGGAGGCCGAAGAGTTGGCCATGAAGGAGTTCATGAGCGAACCGCTGCGGCAGAAAGCCTATCAGCCGTGCGGCGATCTCTGGATCGAGTTCGATGACCAGTCATCCGTGGCCGATTACCGCCGCTGGCTGGATCTGGACAGCGCACTGAGCGTGACCGAATACAAAGCCGGCGGTGTCACCTTCCGACGCGAGGTGTTCGCTTCGTATCCCGACCGCGCTATCTTGGTGCGAATCGTCGCCGACCGCCCCGGTAAACTCAATTGCCTCGTTCGGCTCAATAGCGCGCACAAGGATTCCCAAACCACCGCCAGCGACCACACGCTCATCCTATCCGGCCTCGTGGAGCCGGACGGTATCCGATTCGAAAGCCGCGCCTCGCTCGCCTTGGACGGTGGCACGTTGAGTGTGGACGGCGAGGCGTTACGCGTGAGCGCCGCCAATACGCTTGTCATTCGACTAGTCGCAGCGACGAACTTCAAGAGCTACCGGGACATCACAGCGAATCCGACCGAACGTTGTGCGGCGTTGCTGAAAAACGCCGAGAGTCACTCGTGGGATGTGGCATGGAAGGCACATCTGGCGGATCATCAGGCGTTGTTCCGCCGCGTCAGCCTCGATTTGGGACGCACCCCCGCAGCCGACAAACCGACGGATGAACGCATCAAGGAATTCGCCACCGGCAACGACCCGCACCTCGCCACCTTGGTGTTTCAATTCGGGCGTTATCTGCTCATAGGTTCCAGCCGTCCCGGCGGACAGCCGGCGAACTTGCAAGGAATCTGGAACGACAAACTCCGTCCGCCATGGGACAGCAAATACA
>Ga0272448_1000329_pt1 | contig 74085 bp, 60 predicted proteins | sample YNPCB0191_FD_202220 | JGI IMG/M metagenome (GOLD analysis project Ga0272448, IMG submission 202220) | Hot spring sediment microbial communities from Yellowstone National Park, WY, United States - YNP-CB-019-1 | ecosystem: Environmental > Aquatic > Thermal springs > Hot (42-90C) > Sediment...
CCAGCATTGAGACAAAGACGGGACGGTGGACGGCAAACCGTTCGATCTTCATGGCTGCCTCCCCTTTGCGGCAGCCCCCTTCACGGCTGCGGCAGATGATGGCGCTGCTTCTTCCGGCAAGATCACCGTCGCTCCGTCCTCCAGCAGATGGTGGCCCAAAGTCACCACCCTGCCGGAAAGCGGTGGTGAAAGTATCTCCGTGTGTTGGCTACTCACCACGCCTGTCGTAACGGCAACGAAGCGAACTTTGCGTGTGGCCGGATCAATCACAAAGACCCCCGGCTTGCCGTTTCGACGCACCAGAGCCGCAGTTGGTACCAGCGTCGCATCCTCGCGTCGGGCAAACTCAATCTGGGCACGCACATACATTCCAGGCTTCAGCAACCTGTCGGGGTTGGGTACTTCTATCTCCACACGCGCTTGGCGTGAGGTTTCTCGCAGCAGCGGCGCGATGCGCACCACACGTCCGACGAATGTGCGTTCAGGAAAGGCGTCGGTGCTCAGCACTGCTGCCTGGCCTATGGCCAGTTTCGGGTAGTCGCGCTCTATGACGTGCACTACGGCAAGTAGCGTGCTGAGGTCAAGAATGCTGACGATGGGTGCATTGGCAGCCAGCATGGCTCCCTCGTCTACGAAGCGTTCGCCCACGAACCGCACCTCGTCCGGCTCTTCCCAGGCGGCGGCAATGCGCGTGTAGGACAGGCGCACCTGCGCCGCCTTCAGTGCGGCTTCTTTTTGCTGCACCTGCGCCGCCGCCACTTTGCACTTGGCCTCAGCGGCCTGATACTGTGCCCGTGCCGCATCCAGTTCGGATTCCGAAGCTATGCCCTTCTTGCTCAGGGCCGCAATGCGTTCAAACTCGCGCCCCGCAATGGCAAAGGCACTCTCATAATCTGCTGCCTGTGCGCGTGCCACCTCAAGTTCCGCTCGCGCCTGCTCCACCTGCTGGGCATATTCCTGATCATCCAATTGTGCGATGACCTGTCCCCGACGGACCGCGTCGCCGACATTTACCAGAAGTTTTTCAAGCCGCCCCGGGACCTTCGGTGCGACGATGAAATATGAACGTGCTTGGAGGGAACCGGTAAACTGTGCGACGTCGCGCACCGTGCCCTTTTCCACATGGGCGTCTTCAACCGGCATTGCCGCTGACCGCCGCCCCCCAGGAGCCGTTGTCTTGCCTGTCGGCTTGGTTTTCTGATAGATCCGCCAGGCGAGAAGAGCAACCAGGGCCACCAGAAATATAATTGCCACCAACTTCTTCATAGTGTCTGTTTCCTCGCTAGAGATATAGAGGGAGCCGTCCGGCGCTACGCTCTCCTTCCCGCACCATCAAGGAAGAGGCGTACCGCCACTTCATAATGCCGCAGAGCGGGGGGTGCCTCATCAAGGTCGTGCGCCTGAGTGCGCAAAATGCCGAGAAACAGGGCCGCCAGTATGTTGGCAGGTAGGTCATTACGTAACTTGCCCTCCTCGATGCCTTGCGCCAGAATACCAGCCACCGCTGCCCTTAACTTGCGCCGCTGTGCCAGCCAGTGCTTACGGTGCGGTCCATGACACCATGGCATACGGCCTTCCTCGGCCTGCATCATGCGCATCAGTTGTCGCCGTTTCTCGAAAAAACGGCCTATTGCCGCGGCCGCGCCAAGCAACTGCCGTTCAAACGGTGCCCCCGGTGAGACCTCGCGGCGAATAAGCGCACAGATGTCATCAAACCCTGCAGTCGCCACCTGAAAAAAAAGGTCGTCCTTGTCCCTGAAATAACGATAAATGGTGCCCTTGCCGACGCGCGCCTTCTGCGCCACCAGATCCAGAGTGACCTCATGGAAGCGGCGACTCGTAAAGAGTTTCTCCGCTGCCTGCATGATCTGATTGCGCTTGTCGGCGCGCGTCGCCACCCCGTGTTCCCCCGCGCTACCTTCCTTCCCATCCCAACGGAACTGACTGGTCAGTATCATAATGCCAGCAGAGAGGAGGCGTCAATCGCTACCTTGAGAAGTTTCGTGGCTTCCCCTCCAGTGGAAAATACGGTATCATTACGCAGCCATTGGCCGAATGGCATGGTCGCCAAGATGCAGAGTGTTACTGGAGGCTGTGGTGTAGATACGTTCTAGAGGGTGAACCGCGAGGATGATGTATTCCATGCACGCGGACACAGGACCGGACACGACGGAGTTGTAATATAGTAGCCAGTACTGCGGGGTGTGGGCGTTGCGCTGCCGCCAGCGCCGCGGGTTTAGGGCGCGGTCCAAGTAGCGAAGGAGAGCATATGAAGGCTGGCGTGAGTTCTTACAGTTTCAGTCGCCTCCTGCGTGCAGGAGAGGTCGGTCTTTCGGACGTCATCCGCGAGGCCAAGACGATGGGATTTGAGGCCATTGAGTTTTCCGGCCTGGCGCTCCCGCCTGGCGAGACGCCTCGAAATTTCGCACCGAAAGTGCGCGAAGAATGCGCCCGGCTTGGCCTTGTAATTGCGTGCTATACAGTGGGCGCGGATTTCCTCAACGGGTCTGGTGGTGATTGGCAAAAGGAAGTAGAGCGTGTGCGTGGTGAGGTGGAGATTGCCCATCTCCTGGGCGCGCCCTGCATGCGGCATGACGCGACACGAGGGTTTGGTTCGGAGAAACGACACGGTCGCAGTTTTGATGACGCACTACCCGTGCTGGCCCGCGCCTGCCGAGCCGTGACTGAATTCGCGGCGGGATTGGGCGTACGCACCACGGTGGAGAATCACGGTTTCTTCTGCCAGGATAGCGAGCGCGTAGAGAGACTGGTCAACGCGGTGAACCACGACAACTTTGGTGTGCTGATAGATATCGGCAATTTCCTTTGCGTGGACGAAGACCCCGCCCGCGCTGTCGGCCGCCTGGCCCCTTACGCCTTCCACGTCCACGTCAAGGATTTTCATGTCAAATCGGGCACGGCGCCGAATCCCGGTCAGGGATGGTTTCAGTCTCGCGCCGGCAACTATTTGCGGGGCGCTATCATCGGTCATGGCGATGTGCCGGTCGGCCAGTGTCTCCGCCTTCTGAAAAAGGCCGGCTATGACGGTGTATGTTCGCTTGAGTTTGAAGGCATGGAGGAACCGCGGCAGGGGATTAGGCTGGGGCTGGAGAACCTACAACGGTTCCTTGCGGCAGTGTGATGTCCGATGGATGCACGCCTCAAGGAGAATGGTAGTGGAGAAAGAGTTTGTCAATTCCCTCGGCATGCGCCTCATGCGCATTGAGGCGGGAAGTTTTCGCATGGGCGCCGATGAGGAGCCGCTGCGCCGCGACCTCGGCGCGATCAACTACAACGAGTATCCGCTCTGCGGCGATTATGACGAGCGCCCGGTGCACCGCGTGACCATCAGCCGACCCTTCTACATGGCTGTATGCCCCGTGACCAATGCACAGTACGAGCAATTTGACCCCAGCCACCGCGCCCTGCGGGGCAAACTCGGTTTCTCGCGGGAGGACGACGAGGCTGTGGTCTTCGTTAGTTGGTATGACGCCGTGCGCTTTTGCGAGTGGTTGTCGCGGCGCGAGGGTAAGCCCTACCGCCTGCCCACTGAAGCGGAGTGGGAATACGCATGCCGCGCGGGTACGACAACTCCCTTCTGGACTGGCGACACGTTGCCCGAGGTTTTTCACCGGTACAACCGCCTGGAGAAGTGGAAAGGGACAGCCTGGTATCCGGCGTGGCGCAGCGGCGAGGCAGGCGCCTATCCTGCCGACCTGAACCTTGCGGTCGGCCGCACCCCACCCAATCCGTGGGGACTCTACGACATGCACGGCCTGGTGGAGGAGTGGTGCTATGACTGGTATGGTCCCTACGAGGCAGTGGCACAGGTGGATCCGGTGGGCCGTGCCGACGGCGAGTTCAAGGTCACGCGCGGCGGCAGCCACTCTACCGACCTCTATTACTTGCGCTCGGCCAACCGCCTCGGTGCACCCCCAGACGACAAACACTGGCTCATTGGTTTTCGTGTCGTGATGGCCGAGATGCCTCAGACCAAACCTCTGCCGCCAACTACGCCCGCGGCTTATCAGCTACGCGTCGCACAGCGCGTGCCACCAGACCTCACCAAGGGGCCGGATCCCCAGAAGCCATACTTCCGCGGCCCGCGCCGTTACGTCAAGATTCCCTTCAATGCCTGTGGTCCGCTTTACTATCGCCACAATCATGACCCCGCCATCTGCGTCTGTCCCAACGGCGACCTCTTGGCCATCTGGTACAGTTGCATTGACGAACCAGGGCGCGAACTCTGCCTCGCGGTGAGTCGCCTGCGTCGCGGAGAAGAGGAGTGGGAGGAGGCCTCGCCTTTCTGGGACCCGCCCGACCGCAACTGCCATGCGCCGGCGCTGTGGTACGACGGCGAGGAGACCATCTATCACTTCTGCGGCCTGAGCGTGGCGGGCACCTGGGGCAACCTCGCGCTTATCATGCGCACGTCCAGGGATAACGGCGTTACTTGGTCTAAGCCACGTTTCATCGAGCCGGAACACGGTCCCGTGCCACGCGGCGCGCCCGACCGCATGCCCATTCCCTCGGTCTTTCGCGCCCAGGACGGCACCATAGTGCTGCCTTCCGATGCAGGTCACGATACCGCCCTTTACCTCAGCCGCGACAATGGCAAGACGTGGCATGATGCGGGTGGACGCATCGCTGGCATCCACGCCGGCGTGGCGCAACTTCAAGATGGTCGCCTCCTGGCCTTCGGACGCGGCGGCGGCACGGGAGTCGGTGGTGGCCTTGACCGGAACCTAGAGGGTATGATGCCCATGAGCATCTCGGAAGACATGGGCAGGACGTGGAGTTACGGCCCGAGTCCCTTCCCGTCCATCAGTTTCGGTCAGCGCCTCGTGTTGATGCGGTTACGCGAAGGTCCGCTGTTGTTCGTGTCCTTCGCTGGCAGAGTGATGCTCACCGACCCCAGCGGTAAGCAGCGGCTGCGGGAGAACGGCGGACCTCTGACGATTGTGGATGCAGTGGGAAACACGCGGCGCGTCTCTGGCATGTTTGCAGCACTATCTGATGACGAAGGCGAGACCTGGCCGGTGCGCAAACTCATTGTGCCTGACGGCGTCACGCCTCACGAACTGGAGCTCACATACGGCACGCGCTTCACTATGGATGCCTGTACTGCCGAGCCGCAGGGTTATCTTGCTGCCTGCCAGGCGTCTGACGGCGTCATCCACCTCATCACGAGTCAGCGCCACTACGCCTTCAATTTGGCCTGGCTCCGGGCGCCAATGCCCGCTCACACGTAGTGGCACATCCCGGGGTGCCGGAACTGCGGGTTGCCTCGCGAACGGCCTTGTCAAGGATGATTTCGGTCTGGAGGCCGTCGAGTCCAGAGGACTCGCTTCGGACTCCATCAAGGAGCACGGATTCAATGTGGCGGATGAGGCCGAGGTGCGGGGCGGCACAGGGTGTAAAGGAGAATTCTTCAGTCTCACTTGTCGTGCGTAGTTCAAACTTCTGACTATCAAGTGGGTCGGAAACAAGCGCCCCCGCTGTCCCAACTATCTCCAGTCTGTCCTGCCATCGGCCAGAACGATAGTCGGCAGTTACCGCTCCCAACGCCCCTGTGCGGAACCGCAGGCTCAGGGCGACTGCTTCTTCAAGGCGCGAGGCGGCGTCAATGGCGGCCACGCCTGTAACTTCTTCCACCGCGCCCATGAGGAAAATCAAGGTGTCCAGCCGGTGCGAGCCAACGTCCACGAAGTATCCACCGCCGCTGACGGCCACATTGTCGCGCCAATTATCCTGTTGCACGGGCCTTCTCGGCGCAGCCAGCGACAGGCAGGCAAGAACGGGTCGCCCGACGCGGCCAGCCCCCAGCAATTCCCGCATTTTCTGCACGTGTGGCCAGAACCGGCGATAATAGGCGACAAAAAGGTGAACGCCTGCTTCCTCGCAGGCGGCAATCATCCGCCGCGCCTCGCCGGTGCTGAGCCCCATTGGCTTCTCCACCAGAACGTGCTTGTGCGCGGCAGCTGCGGCGAGAACATATTCAAGATGAGACGATGGCGGTGTGGCGACATACACAATGTTCACCTCGGGGTGTTGAATGACTGCGCGCGCCTCTGCAGTAACCAGCGTCACTGCGTGGGCTTGGGCAAAGGGGCGTGCCTTCTCTGCGTCTCGCCGCATCACCGCCACGATGCGGCTGCGGCCGGCCTGGGCGATGCTTGGCCCGCTCTTGCGTTCAACCACGGCTCCGCAACCGATGACTCCCCAACGCAATTCATTCATTCATCACTCCGGTGACGGACCTTGCTGGCGGGCCACAGACCTGGCACCAGGACGCTGTAGGCGGCGAGGACGTTATCCACGGGCGTATCGGGCTGGATGCAGTGTGCTGGCGCAAATATATAGCCGCCACCTCTGCCGATGACGCGCACAAGCCGCTCGGCTTCGGTGCGGCAGGTCTCCGGCGTACCGTAGGGGAGCGTGCGCTGTGTACTCAACATGCCACAGAAGGTTAGTTGGTCGCCAAAGTCGCGCTTGAGTGCTTCCGGGGTCATTCCTTCCGGCTCCGGCTGCACTGCATCGAGGATGTCAAGCCCCATCTCAATAAGACGCGGTAAGAGAAGACGGGTAGAGCCGCACGAGTGGAGCATCACCTTGGCGCCAAACTCATGGGCGAGGTCAAAAAAACATTGCAAGCGTGGGCGAAAGAAGCGATCAAATGTTGCTGGACTGATTGTTGGCCCCTTCTGGGTGCCGAGGTCTTCACCAAGGCACAAGATATCCAACGCCCCGCGTGCCACTTCCATACTGCGCCGCATGACCTGATAGTAGAAGTTCACCCGTCGGTCAATGATGGCCGTCCCGACTTCGTCACCGGTGGCGATGTCCATAAGTACCCTGTCCATGCCGCGGCCGCGCCCGACGCCGTTGATGATGTCTGGGATGCCGGCGCCACCCAGGGTAGTAGCCTTGCCCGTTTTGCGGGCGCGTGCGATTTGCTCCGGGATTGCGTCGTAGTCATGTGCGGCAGGGTCGGGCCAGGGATAGCGCGCCACATCATCCATGGTTTCCAGGCGGGCCAGGGCCAGGTCACGTGCCTCGTCGTAGGTACCGCCGACAGCGTTCTGAACGCGCTCGTAGCCGACGCCGAAGATGTCGTAGTGGCTGATATGGCTGCCGGGTTGCGGCCGACGCACCGGGCCGAGGTACTTTACGCCGACACTGGCGAAGTCCACCTGGAGTGCCTCGCGTGGCTCGCGCCCGAAATGAGTCAGCAGGCGGTCGTGCATTTCTGGCGTCAGGTAGAGTTGAATCGGCGGCCGGTCCGGCTCGCGGTGTGCCACCGCCATGAGGACACGCTCGCGCGACGTCAAAGCCGCCACAGGAAGAATCCTTCAATCGAGTTATAGCCAGTTGAGTAGCGCGTCGCGGGGATTATAGGGCAAGTACACGCGCACGGCAACCGCGGTGCTGGGCTACTTCAACCCTGGTCGCTCTCGACGCCAAGCGCGGCTGAGCCCACCCCCGCGGTAGGTTCGCTGCACACACGGGCGCGTGGCATGCAACACCTTTCCCATCAGCCCCGTGCCCCCGCGCGGTAGATTTCCAGTGCGGCGGGGAAAGGTTCAAGTGCCCGTTCCAGGATGCCAAGTGACTGGGCGATGACAACACCGTAGTTGGTGATGGGCACGCCCGCCCGCCGGCAGCGTAAGTGACGCGTAAGCATCTCGCGGCGGTTTAGCATGCACGCGCCACAGTGAATTACGAGTGCATAGGAGGAGAGGTCGTCGGGAAAATCGTGTCCCTGCACGGTCTCAAACCTCAATTCGCCGCCCACGTGCTGCCGAAGCCAGCGGGGGATCTTGACGCGCCCGATGTCCTCGGCGATGGGGTGGTGGGAACATGCTTCTGCGATGAGGATGCGGTCGCCGGGCTTGAGGTTCTCCACCGCCAGCGCGCCGCGCACCATCTCGTTGAGGTCGCCCTTGAACCGTGCGAAGAGAATGGAAAATGACGTCAGGGGCACCGCGCGTGGCGTGTCAGTGACCACCTTGAGAAAGGCCTGCGAATCGGTGACGACCAGACGCGGCGGGTGTTTCAGTCGCTCCAGCGCACGAGCAAGTTCGTGTTCTCCCACCACTAGGCAGTAGGCACGCGCGTCCAGAAGGTCGCGGATAGCCTGCACTTGGGGCAGAATGAGCCGCCCCTTAGGTGCCTCCTTGTCTAGCGGCACGACGAACACCGCCATCTCACCTGGGCCAACCAAGTCGGCGAGGATGGTGGGGTTGTTGATGAAGTCAGCAGGGGCAACATCCAGCAGCGCCTGGCGCAGGTCCGGGATACCCGCGCCTGTAGTGGCGGTGGTTCTGACAACGCGGATTTTCCGGTCCCGGAGATGCTGTACCAGTTCTACCGGCGGCTCGCCGAGGTCACTCTTGTTGAAGACCGCGATGACTGGCACCTTACGTTCAGCTAGTTCTGCAACGATCTGTTCCTCAAAGTTACCCCAAGTGTGCGGTTCGGCAATGACGACGCCGACATCGGTGCGGTCAAAGACGCGTCGGGTGCGTTCCACGCGCAGCGTCCCCAGGACCCCCTCATCATCTATCCCGGCCGTGTCAATAAAAAGAACGGGGCCCAGGGGAAGAAGTTCCATCGGCTTCTCAACAGGATCGGTTGTGGTGCCGGCGATGTCGGAGACGATGCTCACTTTTTGGCGTGTGATGGCATTGAGGAGCGATGATTTGCCAACGTTACGCCGGCCAAAAAGACCGATGTGGAGCCGCAAACCTTTTGGTGTTCGTTCCATGTCTCACCCAAAGGATAAATGGTGACGACCCCAGGTGATGGCTGACAGTGATGAACGGTGTTGTCCCAGGCTGCACTAGTCGCTTCTTACTTCCCAACCTGTGTGAGGAGGCCCAGCTGCCACGGGATGTCGCCGTATTTCTTGCCCGTCTTCTCTTGGTCCAAGACCCCCTGGATTAGGAATTGGAGATTGTTCGGGTTCACTGGGATGGTCTCGTCGGGGGCGGTGCGGAATAGTTCGCCATGGCTGATGTTATCGGTCCAGGTGGTGGCGGGTTGGCGGATATGAGCCCAACCGGCGAACGGCCGCTCTTCGGTGGTATCTGCCAGCGGTCGCCAAACATCGTTCAGGTGGTTGGCGAGATAGGCCTTGTAGTAGCGGCGCCCGCCACGCCCCTCTGCTTCAACGATGGTCAAGTACTGGTTCAGACCGAGGAGACAATAGGTGTGGCTCGCCTCAAAGATGTCGGCACGCAATGCTAGTTCGCGGCTGCCAAAACCACAAGGAAACTTATCCAGTGGTGTCCACATTCGCCACATGCGACCCTCTAGTGAGGTAAGGAAAAGCCAGGCCCAAGCCTCGTCACAGATAACCCAGAAGTCGATCCACCTCTCTACACCTTCGGGGTCGGTCTCCGGGAAGAGGAGGCGCGCCGGTGTCCATGATTGCGGGTCGGCGACGTTGCGTGAGGTGGAGTAAGCTGGTTGTAATTTGAGGTTGCGTCCCGGCTCACTGACCTGATAAACGAGATACCACACCTGGTGTGGGCGGAAGTAGAAGACCTGCGGCGCGTAGCAGTATCCTTCCCGACAGCGCAGAATGTAACGAGGCGCACGGTCGGTTTCTTCCCAAGTCTTGAATGATACGTACTCAATCTGGTGTGTGCGCACCTTGTTGCGTGTCGTCATAAACACATGCCAGCGTCCGCCGTGAAAGACGACCGGTGGGTCCTTGACTGAAATGAAGGGGTCCTCCGGCCGCTTTGCCGGAGTCAGCACGGGCGGTGACAGTTGCCAGGATAATTGACCTCCCCAGGGGGCGTGTTCGCGGCTTGCTCTCGCTGGGGCCATTTCTCCACCTTCCGCAACCAGAACTGCGCCCACCATACCAGCCAGCGCTGCCAGGACCCGGCAACGAATTGAAGCAATTGGGCAAACGAGTTTTCCCAAACCCATCAGGTGTGAGCAACCTACCGTGCTGGCGCCCGGTCACTATGCGTAGGGTATGTCAGCAGGCGCAAATGCATGCATCCCGTGATTGTCCGTATCAAGCACGATTATACGAAGACATCGCGTTTGCCAGCGCGAACCTGTTCCAGGAGGCGGCTGGCAATTCGCCGCAGTTTTTCCTCCATACCGGCGAGCGCGTCAGCGATTGCCTTCTCACCGACCGCACGCGTGGTTGCGGAAGCATAATCCAGTAGGTATTCCGCAAAGGTTGAGAGCGCGTTTGGATCGCAGTGGTGCTTGATGTCGCCAGGGCGGGCAAGATCCATGAAGTCGTGGCCGGTGCGGCCGAGACGGTAGCAGGCAGTGCAGAAGGAGGGAATGTATCCAAGCGCAGCAACGTCGCGCACGACCTCGTCCAAGGGGCGGTGGTCACCGAGTGCGAATTGACCGGAGGTAGAGTCACGGTCACGGCTTGAATAACCACCAGGATTGGTGCGGCTGCCTGCCGAGATCTGTGAAACGCCAAGGGCGAAGGTCTCGCGACGCAAGTTTGGTGTTTCGCGAGTGGACATGATAATGCCCGTATACGGCACGGCCAGGCGCAGGATGGCCACTATTTTGCGAAAATCCACGTCGCAGACCGGATGTGGCGGATGGCTGGCCAGTTCCGAGCCGGCCGCTGGCTCCAGACGGGGGACACTTATGGTGTGGGGACCAATGCCGAACTTTTCCTCCAGGTGGTGGATGTGCTGCAGGAGGGCCAAGATCTCAAAGCGCCAGTCAAAAAGGCCGAAGAGCACCCCGATGCCCACGTCATCAATCCCCGCCTCCATGGCGCGATCCATAGCGCCAAGACGCCAGTCAAAATCGCGTTTCTGCCCGGCGAGATGCACGCGCTCGTACGTCTCGCGATGGTAGGTTTCCTGAAACAACTGGTAGGTGCCGATCTTTTCTGCCTTGAGTTGGCGGAACTCGTCCACGGTGAGAGGGGCAATGTTGACGTTGACGCGGCGAATCTCGCCTGGACCGCTCTTGACAGAGTAAATGGTGCGGATGGCCTTAAGGATGTAGGCGAAGCCCTCCTGCGGGTACGCCTCGCCTGCCACGAGTAGGATGCGCTTGTGGCCCTGCTCTACGAGCGTGCGGACCTCGCGAGCAATTTCCTCTTGGGTCAGGGCGCGGCGCTCAACTTGCCGATTGCGCGCGCGAAATGCGCAGTAGAGGCATTCATTGGCGCAGAGGTTGGAGATATAAAGCGGCGCAAACAATACCAGGCGCTTGCCATAGATTTGCTCCTTGACCTGCCGGGCCGTAGCAAACAGTGCAGCCAGGAGCTCCGGATCGCTTATTGTCGTAAGCGTGGCCACGTCAGCAGCGTCAAGACCCTTCAGTTCACGTGCCTTTGCCAACGCCTCCTGCACACGGCCGGCATCCCGCGGGGCTGCGGCCAGCGTCTCCCAGATTTGCGCTTCGTTGATATAACGCGTTTCTTCTTGCATTGTCACAGCTCACCTCGCTTTTCGGCAAGGGATTCGCGGCGTTTTCTGGCGTCGCCCCGTCCTGTGCCGATGTGTCGTCCCAAAGCCAGAATACGCTGCTTCAGGACTGCATCAAAAACGTCCGGCGACTCAAACGCACAGACTTTCACCGGATAGATTTCATACATGGCGCGGTAGGGTGGTGGGGTAAGGTTGGGCATCACAACATTAGCCCCCCGCCGCAACCCCGCTTCGCGTCCGGAGCCCGGGTTGATCGTCGCCAGCGCTGTGGTGCTGGGTATGTTGGCCCACGGACAGACTAGGCGCGCCAGGGCGATTACCTTACAGGTCATTTCTTCTGTGTTCGGCACCTGATCGGCTGGAGCACCCACGGTGTGTTCTGCCTGTCCGAGTGGAGTGGCCGGATGCGGAATGAATGGCCCAATGCCAATCATGTCCAAATCAAGTGCTGCGAAGGCCTCAATGTCGCGCGCCAGATCGGCATAAGTCTGGCCTGGAATGCCCACCATAACCCCGCTACCAACTTCGTAGCCGAGTTCGGCAAGTCGCCGAAGCAACGCGAAACGATCCGAGCGACGACCTGGCAAGGGTGGGTGAATTCGTTCATAGAGGCCGCGATTTGAGGTCTCGAATCGCAGCAGATATCGATCCGCTCCGGCATTGCGCCAGGCGCGCAGATCTTCCTCGGGTCGTTCGCCGAGGCTCAGTGTTACTGCTAGGTTGGTCTCAGATTTTATGCTGCGGATAAGGTCAGCTATCCAGTCGGTGGTTATGCCATAGTCTTCGCCAGACTGCAGGACGATGGTGCCATAGTCAAAGGCAACCGCCTGGCGGGCGCAAGCCAGGATTTCCTCGGCCGTCATTCGGTAACGCGGCAGGTCGTGGCGGGTGGCGTTGATGCCGCAGTAGGTGCAACGGCGAACGCAGTAATTGGAGATCTCTACCAGGCCGCGCAGGTGGACGGCATCGCCAACATACTCTTGGCGGACCCGATCGGCGCAGCGCCAGAGTTCTTCCAAGCGCCATTTGCGGGTCTCGCGCAACCATTCAAGTATTTCATGGAAGGTCATGATATATTCTGTGTTCTCAGAACAGCTGCAACTGTCTGTACGCCGCTAGCCCCATATGCCCCACCATTACTAAGGGACGTCAGCTCATGCCTGGTGCCCGCCGTTCCAGCGGGGCAGGCTGACTGTGAAGCGGCTGCCTTTGCCGGGCTCGCTCTCAACGGAGATTTGGCCTTGGTGCAGTTCCACAAGACGCTTGACCAGAGTGAGTCCGAGGCCGGTGCCGGCCACACGCGCAGTGTAGGCGTTTTTGGCCCGGTAGAACTCTTCAAAGACGTGCTCCTGCTCCTCTGGGGATAGCCCAATGCCTTCATCCCAGACTGAAGCCCTCAGATAGTTGCCGTCCTCGTCAAGGCGGACACCGATGCGGCGTTTCTCGGGCGTGTACTTAATGGCGTTGTCAAGGAGGTTGCCAAAGACGCTCAGCAATGCGTCGTGATCCGCCAGCACACGCTTGCCCGCCATGGTCTCTGCTCCCTCTATGAAAACCTGGAGCCCCTTGGCCTCGGCTCTCTCGCGATAACCTTCCACTGCTGCCCGGACGACAGCAGCCAGTTCCACCGGTGTCCGGTCTAACGTAAAATTCCCAGTCTCAATAGCCGTGAGGTTGAGGAGTTCAGAAACCAGGGACCGCAATGCCTGGATGCGTTCCAGCGATCGCTGCAGCATCCTGTGGTCGCGGGCCGGGTCGTGGCCGGCGACGCCGCTGAGGATGACGTTGAGATAACTTTCCACCGCAGCCAGGGGGTTTTTCAGTTCATGTGCCACCAGCGATATGAACATGGACTTAGCGACTTCCAACTTCTTCAGCGCGGTAATGTCGTGCAACACCGCCACTGCCCCGAGTTTTTCACCCCGCGGGTCTATGACCGGGCTGACATTAACCATGTACGTGCATGAACCGAGGGTGATCTCGCGCGAGGCGATGAGCGGCCCGGAGGTACTCGCCAGGACTTGGGTGAGAAGGTCGCGCAGAGCGGACGAATCCACCGCCGCTTCCAGGGGGGCGGGCAGACGTACATCTGGCCGACTGGCAAGCATGCGGGCTGCAGCGGCATTCTGCATGACCAGGTTGCCTTCACGATTGATGACCAGGACTCCATCACTCATGCAGTTGAGGATGGTATTGCTCTTAGAGCGCTCAAAGGCCACTTCCAAGAGATGCCGCTCTTTCTCTTCCCGCAGGCGGCGGGTCTCAATGGCAAGGCTGCGGCTCTCCAACCCGCGGCGCACGGGCAGCAACAACTCGTCGGGTGTGAACGGCTTGGGAATGTAGGAATAGGCACCGCGTTTGGTGGCTTCCACGGCAGTCTCAATGGTCGCGTAGGCGGTAATGACTAGGATGACCAAGTCCGGGTCAGCCTCGTGCATTTTCTCAATCAATTCAATGCCGCCCATGCGGGGCATCTTCAGGTCCACCAGGGCGGCGGCGAAATCGCCCAGCTGGCGGAAGAGTTCAAGTCCCGCGACGCCATCTTCAGCGGTTTCCACCGCGTAGCCCTCAGCAGTGAGGATACGGCGGCAGCCTTCCCGCATCCCGGGTTCATCGTCCACTACTAGAATACGCGTCTGTGGCCCGCTCACTTTTCTCCCCCCGATTTCTCCCTCTCCAGGAGTTGCCGGACGGTGGTCATCAGTTGCTCCGGCGAGGCTGGCTTTTCAAAAAAAGCATCGGCGCGCATGGCGGCGATGTCCTCGCGCGTGCGCGGACGGAAATCAAAGCCGCGTCGGCTGCTGACCGCGGTGACGATGATGACGCGCACGTCGGCGAAATGCGGGTTGTCGCGCAGTCGACGCACGAAACTGAAGCCAGAGTCAAGCGCCCGCATCATCAGGTCGGTGATGACAACATCCGGTTTGTCTGTCTCCATCAGCCGTTCCGCCTCGTGCGGATCAGTGGCGCAAGAGACGCGATAGCCAGCTGCCTCAAAGAGTTGTCGGTGTGCCTCAAGGAAGTCGGGGTCATCGTCCACCAGCAGAATGTGTCGCCGCGCGTCTTTCATGCCTTTGCCTCCGGGCCCACATCACACGCCACTGCCGCTGTTTCGGTGCCCAAAGGCAAGGTTACCGTGAACGTGGAACCCTTGCCGGGCTCGCTCTGAACGCTGATATCGCCCGAGTGCATCTTGACGATGCCGTAGACGATTGCCAGGCCGAGGCCGGTGCCCTTGCCTGTTTGTTTGGTGGTAAAAAAGGGCGTGAAGAGGTGGGAGAGGTGCGCAGGGGGAATGCCGCAACCATTGTCACTGACGCTAATCTCCACCGTCCCAGCCTTGCTGTCCTGCCGCATGCTCAACCGCACCACTCCGCCTTTGCTACAGGCGTCAATTCCATTTTGCACCAGGTTCACCAGCATCTGGACTACCTGCCCGCGATCCACCACGGCAGTGGGCAGGTCCGGCGCGACGTTGCAGACCAATTGAACCTGAGCCTCCCTTGCCCTGGGGGCCATGATAGTCATCACCTCGTGCGCTACCTCTTCCAGTCGCGTCGGCGCCTTGGCGACACGCGACTGGCGCGCAAAATCCAGCAGACCACGCACGATGTTTTTGCAACGCAGCGCCTCGTTGAGGATCAACTGCAGGTCGGCCCGCACTCGTGGTTCCTGCAATTCCTTGAGGAGCATGTGCGAATAAAGCAGCACTGTGCCCAGTGGGTTGTTGAGTTCGTGGGCAATCCCTGCTGACAGTTGTCCCATTGAGGCCAGACGCTCGGTTTGCAGCAGACGCTCCTGCGCCGAGGCCAGTTCGCGGTGCGATTGCTCCAAGCGCACGCAGGTTGCTTGGAGTTCCTCCACCAGGTAGGGTAGACACATCTCCGGTTCGGCCAGCCCCTGGCAGACGGCGACAGCCTTCTCCCGACAGGTGGGGTAGCCACAGGCACCGCAGTTGAGTTGGTCTTCTGGGCGAAATTTCCGCATCCGCTGCAACGCCTTGGCAATCTCCTCCTCACTCGGCTGGGGCAGGATGAGGTTCTGGGGAGTGAAACCACGCTCCAGGTTGAGGTCGCCGAACTCCTGCAGAGAGGCGGCAACATGCTCCGGCTTGAGGGAGCGGTTACGTGCCTGCACGTAGTCGGCCAGTATTTCCTTGCGGACGAACACGCCGAGGTCATTGAGCATCTTCGGCCCGCTGATGCACCCCTCGCAGAACAGCACGTCGAAGAAGAGGGCGCGGCTCTCGCCTGCGGCCAGTTCCCGCAGCGCGCTCAATACGCGGTCCTTGCCCTCAGTCACGAGGATGTCGTTCTCCAGGATATCGGCGCTGAGGCCGGCGGTTTTCAGGAGGCCTCCGGAGATGGGAAAGGTGCGCCCTATATAAGCCCGCGGCCCATCAAAATCGCTGTCCGGCAATTCTCCTGCTTGGATACCCGCCGCTTCCCACATGCGCGTCAATTCCTTATATGTCAGCACCACATCCACGGTTCCTGCTACGTGGGGGTCGCGAATCTCATTCTTTTTGGCAATGCATGGGCCGATAAATACGATGCGCACCTCCCGGCCGTGTCGCTGCCGGATGGCCCTGGCAATGGCTATCATTGGCGACACTATCGGTGCCAGCATCTCATGCAACGCCGGCATGTACTTCTCCACATAAGCCACGATTGCCGGGCAGGGGGTAGCGACGACGGGGCGCCGTTCCCGGCGTGTTGCTTCAAATAGGGCGGTATATCGCCGGCTGATCAACTCTGCTCCGAACGCCACTTCCCATACTTGAGCAAAGCCGAGGCGACGCACGCCAGCAATTACCTTGGCCGGCGCCAGCGGGTGAAAGGCTGCGGGGAATGACGGCGCAAGGCAGGCAAAAACCGGTGTTGGTCCGGCAAGGAGTTGGTTTACCTCGCCAATGCTGTCTTGAATACGCTTGGCCTGCTGGGCGCATACCTTGACGCAGTTACCGCAGGCAATGCAGCGCTCGTCAATTACCGTTGCCTGGCCGCCCTCGACCTTGATAGCCTTAGCCGGGCACTCGCGCACGCAGGTGTAGCAGCGCCGGCACTTTTCCCTGATGGTAGAGACTATGCCCATGTGAACATCCACTCTCCAAGGCCGCTGGGCGCCGCAATGTTGTGCCCGGTGGTCTTCATTGCACTAGGTTGTCCCACCGCTTACACCTTCTCTCGCGGCTGATAGTGCGTATGCAGCAGATGATGAGACTTCTCGCCCAAGGGCTGACCGAGAAACTCCTCGTAAAGTTGCCTGATTTCGGGATTCTCATGTGACTTGCGGAGTTTCTTGCCCTCGTCCTCACGGTAGATGGCGCGAATGCGAGCCAGACGCACCTCATCGTTGGTAAAGCGTGGCTGGCCCCCGCCACCGATGCAGCCGCCGGGACACGCCATCACCTCCACGAAGTGATAAGTGCCGCTGCCGTTCTTGATATGCTCAACCACCCTGCGAGCATTACCGAGACCGTGAGCAACGGCTACCCGCAAGGTCACCCCCTCAAGGAACGACCATTCGCCGCGCGCACCTGTTATCTGGATGGCGGCCTCCTTGACACCTGCAAGACCAACAATCGGCTGGACATGCAGATTGGCGAACGGGAGTGGCCGGCCGGTAACGATTTCGTGGACAGTGCGGAGTGCTGCCTCCATCACTCCGCCGGTGTTGGCGAATATATCCGCAGCACCCGTAGAGAGACCCAACGGGGCGTCCATCTGGTCGTCGGGCAGCGAGACAAAGTCAACCCCTGCCTCCTTTATCATTCGGCCCAGTTCACGCGTTGTGAGGACATAATCCACGTCTCGCACGCCGCTGCTGTTCATCTCCGGCCGCTGCGCCTCAAACTTCTTGGCAGTGCAGGGCATGACCGAAACGACCAAGATGTCTTCTGGCCGCTTGCCTAGACGGCGCGCATAGTAGGTCTTTGCTACCGCGCCGAACATTTGCTGCGGTGATTTCGTCGTGGAGAGGTTCGGGAGGAGTTCCGGGTAGAAATGTTCGCAAAACTTGATCCAGCCCGGCGAGCAACTGGTGAACTGCGGCAATGCCACCGGCTGTTTTTCCACCAGTGCCTTCTTCAGACGCATGAGCAGTTCGGTGCCTTCCTCCACGATGGTGAGGTCTGCCGCGAAGTTGGTGTCGAATACGGCGTCAAACCCCAAGCGCCGTAGGGCCGTCACCATCTTGCCGGTAACCAGTGTGCCTGGAGGCAGGTCGAAGCACTCGCCCAGGGCCGCCCGGATGGCTGGCGCTGTCTGCACAACGACGTGTTTGCTCGGGTCGTCAAGCGCTGCCCAGACATCTGCGATGTGGTCGCGCTCGCTGATGGCTCCTACTGGACACACGGCAGCACACTGGCCACACTGCACGCAGACTACGTCCTTCAGTTCGCGGCAGAAGGCTGGCCCGATCACGGTGCGGAACCCGCGCTCCTGGGGAAAAAGGGCAGCTACTCCCTGCACCTGGCTGCAGACGGTGACGCAACGCCTGCAGAGGATACATTTCGCACTGTCGCGCACGAGTGCGGGTGTGCTCTCATCCACTTGGCGGCGGCTCTTCTCGCCGGTGAAACGGATCGTGCGGATGCCGAGGTCACGGGCGATAGCCTGAAGTTCGCAATCTTCATTGCGGTGGCAGGTCTGGCAGTTGCCTTCGTGGTCACTAAGCAACAGTTCCACCACCATGCGTCGGGCATCACGTACACGGCGCGTGTTGGTGCGCACCTTCATGCCCTCGGCGGCCGGCATCGCGCACGAGGCTACCAGGGTCTTGGTGCCTTCCACTTCCACCAAACAGACCCGACAAGCCCCCATCGGCGGTTGCCCTGCCATGTGGCAGAGGGTAGGAATGTGCACCCCCGCGCGTCGTGCCGCCTCCAGCACCGTAGCGCCGTCGGGGACTTCCACCTTGATGTTGTCAATTGTGAGCGTCGGCATGTTTTTTTCTCTCCTTTGTCGCTGCACGCTTTTCACTGCGCGCGCGGGCATGGTACTTTCAGCATTTCTCCCGATATTCGCAGCGCAGGCAACGTTTGGCCTCCCGCAGGGCCACACCCTGGCTCCAGGGCAACTCTATTTCATCAAAGTTACGACGGCGCTTGCTCACAGGCAGCAATCGCATCCGCGCGCGGGGGTACTGCACCGGCTCTGCCTCTGGGTCGAAGGGCACATTGACCCCCTTTTCCTCGCGCCAGAAGGCGTGCGGCGCGCCGGTGAGATATGCATCAATGCCCACCGCTGCGCGTTCTCCCGCAGCCACCGCCTCCACCACCGACGAGGGGCCTGTGACGGCATCGCCACCGGCAAATATCCAGGGCACCGATGTCTGCCCGGTTACCGGGTCCGCGGCGAGGAAGCGCCGATCCGTCAGTCGCACCGCCGCACCGTCAAGGATCGCGTTTGGCTCAAGCGATTGGCCAAGTGCGGCGATAACCTGGTCTACCTCCAGGAGGAACTCATCTCCGCTCTTCGGCTCAGGACGCCGACGCCCGCTGCGGTCAAACGGACCAAGCGTCATGCGCTGGCAACGCACGCCGCGGACGTGGCCGCCGCTGCCGAGGATTTCAACCGGTGCGACGAGCAGCTCCAGCCGCACCCCCTCGCGTTCGGCTTCCTCCACCTCCTCGGCATAGGCAGGCATTTCAGCGCGAGTGCGGCGGTAGAGGATGATAACCGACTCGGCACCGAGTCGCAGGGCTGTGCGGGCGGCATCAACTGCAGCGTTCCCGCCGCCAATCACGGCCACGCGCCGGCCAACCTGCGTGGGGGTGCCCAGATTGTAGCAGCGAAGGAACTCAATAGCCTCGCTGACTCCCTCAAGATCCTCGCCGGGAATGCCGAGTTTTACACCCTGAGGCGCGCCCACGCCCAGAAAGACTGCTTCGTAGCCGTCGCGACGCAGTCCTTCCAGGGTGAAATCGCGCCCGAGTCTCATGTTGGTCTCAATCTCCACTCCGAGACGCTCAATCATGGCCACTTCGCGCGTCAATACCTCGCGTGGCAAGCGATAGGCGGGAATGCCCTGCACCAGCATGCCGCCTGGACGTGCCTCTGCCTCAAACACCCGCGGACGATAACCCAGGCGCGCTAGGAAATAGGCACATGAGAGTCCTGCCGGCCCCGCACCGACTATGGCAACCTTGCGATTGGCATTGCCCTCGCCTTCGCAGACCTCCGGCAACTGGATTGTTACCTCCTGCTCCGTCATGAACCGCTTGAGCCCGCGAATGGCGACTGGTTCGTCAAGTGTGCCACGCCGGCACTTGGCCTCACATGGGTGAAAGCATACGCGGGCACAGACTGCTGCGAAAGGATTACGCTCTCGGTGCAGACGTAGTGCCTCAGAGTAGCGTTGTTCTCCGATGAGGGACACATAACCAGGCACGTCCACCCCTGCTGGGCAGGCATTCTGGCAGGGTGCCCGCACGAGTGCCGGGCAAACCCCTGCCGGGCAGCGACGATCGCGGATGTGGGCGATATATTCGTCGCGGAAATGGCGAATAGTAGAGAGCACTGGATTGGGTGCCGTCTGCCCCAAACCGCAGAGGGCAGTGTCCTTGATCTTCTCGCCCAGGGCCACCAGCCGGTCAATGTCGCCGGCCTCACCTTTGCCCTCGCAGATGCGATTAATGATCTCCAACATCCGCCGAGTTCCGATGCGACATGGGGTACACTTGCCGCACGATTCGTCCTGAACAAAATCCAAGAAGAACCGTGCCATGTCCACCATGCAGGTATCCTCATCCATGACGATGAGACCGCCAGAGCCCATGATTGCACCCAATTCCGTGAGCGATTCATAGTCCACAGGTACGTTGAGATGTTCCTTGGGAATGCAGCCGCCGGACGGCCCGCCGATCTGCGCGGCCTTGAAGGCCTTGCCGCCGCGGATGCCGCCGCCGATGTCATAGATAATCTCGCCCAACGGGATGCCTATCGGCACCTCCACCAGGCCGGTGTTATTGACCGCGCCTGCCAGGGCGAACACCTTCGTGCCTTTGCTCTTCTCGGTGCCCATTGAGGCATACCAGTCGGCGCCTTTGAGGATTATGACGGGAATATTCGCGTAGGTCTCCACGTTGTTCAGGAGACTGGGCTTGCCCCACAGACCCTTTTGTGCCGGGAATGGCGGGCGCGGGCGCGGCTCGCCGCGGTTGCCCTCAATGGAAGTCATCAGCGCGGTCTCTTCGCCACAGACAAAGGCGCCGGAGCCCATGCGAATTTCCAGGTCAAAGTTGAATCCTGTGCCGAGTATGTTTCGGCCCAGTAGCCCATATTCGCGCGCATGCTCAATTGCCTTGCCGAAGCGCTCTACCGCCAGCGGATACTCGGCACGGATATAGGCATAGCCCTGCTCCGCGCCAATCGCATACGCGGCGATGGCCATTCCTTCAATGACACTGTGAGGGTCGCCTTCCAGGACGCTGCGGTCCATGAATGCGCCCGGGTCACCCTCGTCGCCGTTGCACACGACATACTTGACCGCGCCGGGAGCTTGGCGGGTGAGTCGCCACTTGAGACCAGTTGGGAAGCCTGCCCCACCGCGTCCGCGCAGACCAGAGCGCGTTACCTCGGCAATTACCTCTTCAGGCTTCATCTTCGTCAAGACGCGCGCAAGTGCCAGGTAGCCATCGCGAGCGATGTATTCCTCAATCCGCAGCGGATCTATAACCCCGCAGTTGCGCAGCACAATTTTGGTCTGGCGGCGGAAAAATCCAATCTCGCCCAACTCCGCTACGGCTGCACCTGCCGCCGTCTTGTGGCTCAGGCGCTGGACGACCCGTCCCTTGAGAAGATGTTCAACGACAATCTCGTCGGCGTCGTCCACCTTCAAACCCTGGTAAAAAACGCCGTCGGGGTGCACCACCGCCACTGGCCCCACAGCGCAGGGACCGAGGCAACCAGTTTCCACTACCTTGCATTCTTCGCCCAGCCCGTGTTTCTCGATCGCCGCGCGGAGGGCTGCACCGACCTCCAGCGACCCAGAGGCAACACACCCTGCACCGGTGCAGAGAAGTATGTGCATCCTGACGTTGTTCATACTGATTTACTCCTTCCTGTGGCGGCTCGTGCCACCTGTTTACGTTCACAGTTGCCCAGATTGGGTAACCACTGGAGGTGCAACCCAACCCAGCATTGGCTTACGTCCGCACTAGGTAAGCAACAACCGGATTGCCACCGAGGACATGTTGGTGCACTATCTCGCGCACCTTAGCCTTGTCCAGCCGACCATAGCAAAACTCGCGCCCCGTGCGATCGCGGAGTGTTAGCATTGGCTCCTGGTCGCACAAACCGGCACAACCGGTCTGCCGCAGAGTGACCTCGGCAGAGACCGCCGCCAACTCTTCGGCGAGGGTTGTGAGGATGTCGCGCGCGCCGGCGGCGATGCCACAGGTACCCATGTGCACGGTAACCTGGACTTCCTTGGGCCCGGTGCGCAATTCCACCTCGCGTCGCGCCTGCTCGCGCAAAGCGGCAAGGTCTTCCGGACGTGAAATCTTTCTGGGTGAAACCATGGCTAAACTCCCTTCCTGCTGAGCGCAGGCTACCCCTTATACAGGTCAAGAATCTCCTGGATTTTTATCGGCTTGACCCGTTGGTGGACGACATTGTCCACCATTATGGCCGGTGCCAGACCGCAAGCACCGAAACAGCGTGCTACTTCCAACGAGAAGCGGCGGTCGGCGGTCGTGCCACCGACATCCACGCCGAGTTTTTGCTTGAGTGCCTCCAGAACGCGCTTGCCGCCACGCACGTAGCAGGCCGTACCCAGGCAGACACGGATCAGGTGTTTTCCGCGCGGTTGTCGGGAGAAGAATGAGTAGAAACTTACCACCCCCGCGACCTCGCTGTAGGACTTGTTCAGGCCCAGACTGATACGTTTGAGGGCCGATTCCGGCAGATAGCCGAAGATGCCCTGCGCTATCTGCAACACTGGAATTAGTGCGCCGGGCTTGTCGCGGTACTCCGTGAGCACCTCGTCCAGCCGAGCGAGAAGTTCCTTCTCCGACGCCTCCACGCCGCAGGTGCAAGTCGCCTTACCGACGGTCATGTACACCTCCTCCCGGAAAAAGCGGAAACAGCAGATGGCATGTCTGCCACTGCATCAGTTAGTCCTACTGTCGCCAGAGCGCTGTGAATGCGTTGTGAGAGTCGCCGCGCCACGGCCAGTCCCCCGCGCTCCTCCGCGGTAATTTCGCTGAGCACGTCGGCGGTACGAACGATTGCCTCACACTTGCCCACGCGCAAGCGGCACGTCAGGTCAAGGTGCGGATTGGTGCAGATGACCGATGAAAGCGTCGCAGCCAGGTCGCCGAGCGGACGCCGGTCCACGTGGCGCAGCGCCATCACCCCCCGCACCTTCAGGCCGCCCAGTTCGGACTTCTCCAGCGTCAGCATGCCGTCTACGGCCTCAACCGCCTCGCGAAAAAGACTCAGCCCGAGACCCACCCGCTTACCGTCCTTGGTAGTGTAGAACGGGTCCAGCGCCACTTCGGGAGCCACTTTGAGACCAGGACCATCGTCCTCAACGACTATCTCCAGTGTTCCTTGGTCTGGTTCCACGGCCACGGTTACGGCAATCGCTCCCGCGCCCGCGCGGATGGAGTTTTCCATCAGGTCGAGGATGTGAAGCGAGAGGTCACGCATAGTGACACTTCCTCCCATCACAGCCTCGCAGCGCCAATTGCAACTCGTTGAAGGTAGCTGCTCGCATCTCCAGCCGGCTGACGACCCGGCCGATTTCACTCAGAGAATGGCTGTCGGATGTGACGAGGACTGGCACATCCGGCAAGCCCCGCAACGCGACAGCCCCCGGGGTGCGTCTCCCGGCCGGCACAAAGAGTTCCACTGCGTCAAATTGCACATCGCCCGGAAACATACCCAGTTGGCTGATGACACTGAAGGTAGGGCGGTTCGCGTGGGCGGCAATGGCAAGGCCGCCATAGCTGTGGATGAGCCGGACTGTCTCTCCCAGGGCTAACTGGGAAGCCGCAACCAGGAGGCGTTTCTCCCGCCCGCATACCCGGCCGTACGCGTCCAGCAGCAACTGTTCATCCTCGCCACCAGTGGCGTGCCTTTGCTGGCGCGGTGCTTCTGGCAGCGTTGCACCTACCTCGTCACTTACGGAGGAGGCGGATGCCAAGTCTGGAAACAGTCCGACCACGTGAACCTCCTCGGTAGTCGTAATCTCAATGCCTGCAATTACTACCGGCATGCCTCGTGCTGCCTCCTGCACCGCCGCAACGTTGCCGGCCGAATTGTGGTCACATATTGCCAACATCGCTAGTTGGCGTTCGCGCGCCGCTGCCACAATGCCGGGAGGCGTCATTTCCCGCGCCGCACAGGGCGACAGAGATGTATGCACATGCAGGTCGGCAGCAAAGCACTTCACGCATCCGGTCCCCGCACCCCCAATTCGTAAAGTTCTCCCACCACGGCAAAGGCTGACCGCGTGGAGACGAAGAGGGGCAGCTTTTCCTCTACCGCCTTGCGGCGCACCGCTTCCTCTGGACGCCGTCCGGCGGCGAACACCACCCCGGCTAGCCCCGCGTGCACCGCCACCGCCACCACGTTCAGGTGCGTTTGGATGGTAACCAGCACTCCGCCAGCGGGAGCGTTGGCCAAGACATCGCTGAGAAGATCAGATACATAACCTCGAGTTATGTCTGCGTCGGACTCCTGGTTGAGTTCCGGCGTCAGGTTTTCCCATCCCTGTCGTGCCGCAAGGTCACTTAATTTCACTGGGGGCCTCTCCTTGTGGCGCCGAGCTCTGGAGCCAGAGACAGGCGTTCCTGCCTACACGACCCAACACGATATCCTCGGCGCAGGCGGCGCAGGTTGGCGCGCCGCAGCAGGCACAGTCACGGCCGGGCAATCGTCGCGTCCACTCGTCAATCCGCGCCAGTTTCTCCATAGCCTTGGTCATATCCGGGTCCAAGCGCAGCCCAGGTCGCGGCGTATAAGGCGTCTGGCGCCGGACGCCGCGTTTGACTGGTGTTCCCTGTCTGATTTCAAGTATGTGCGACCAGCGGTAGCGCGCAATCAAGGGGTCTTCGCGCAGCAGAGATGAGCCGAAACACCCGCCCTCGCAGGCAAAAAGTTCTAACACCCGCACGTCGCTCAGTTGGTTATTTTCCGCAGCTTCCAGAGTGTTCATCACGTGCGCTATTCCGCTCGCCACTAATACTCCTGCTGTCGCCGGGGCCTCTTGCTTTGCCGCTATAGCATGTGCCTGCGTGCTCGGCGTGCTGCCGAGAAGCGGCGCAATGGCATGCCGTATGGTATTGAGGTTCGCCAAATCTGTCCCGACCGTCTGTAAGAGAGTTCGTTGCGCGGGGCAGGCAATGGCGAAGACCGCCTTCCCGGCTGCGCTGCCAGCCAGTTCTTCCCGCGCCGCCTCCAGTGGAGAGAGAAAGGGAGCCAAATTGCCGAGAAGCGCCGGAAACCGCATTTCGGCGAGATTCACCACTGCCGGGCACAATGGCGCAATCACAGGGTGAGTGCTTGCCTCCCACTCTGCAAAGTCCCGAACGGCAGCACGCAGCCCCTCAAGCCAGTACTCAGCCAGCAGAATCTCGGCGAACCCGAGGGCAGCCAGCGCCGCCAGAACGCGGGGTGCGTCAATCTGTGGACCAAACTGCACAAGGAACGCCCCAGGCAGCACCAACACTGAACCCGGCTGGGGGCGCGCCAATTCCGTCTCACCTGCAATGACCAACGCCCCAGTTGGGCAGCAGGAAAGGCACACGCCGCAGCCGATGCACAGGTGTTCCAGTATCTGCGGCCTGGTATCGCGCACGCGCAGAGCACCAGTCGGACAGCGCCGCACACACCGCAGGCACGCACGGCAGAATTCGCCCCGCACGCGGATGGCAGTGCCCTGTGAGGCCGCCAAATATGACGAGCGCGAAAAGTAGACGACGATGTGCACTTTTGTGCCTTTGCCAACCACTGACTCTATGGCAAACTGGTCGCTGTTCTTACGGATGTTGGGCAGACCCAGTCCGGCCCCGAATCCTAGTTCTCGCGCCTTAGGAGGTGCCGTGGAGAATCCCTCCTTCATTGCCAGCCCGATGTCGGGTATGCCCGGCCCCTCATCAGCCACCTCAATCTCAATCTGCTGGGGATCAAACCGTGCCCGCATGACACCTTGCGTCGCATGGATGACGACATTTGTCTCTGCCTCATAGGCGGCAATGACGGCTCGGCGAACACCTGCCGGATCAGCCCCAATTCGTTTGAGGCGCTCCTTGAGATTGCGCGTGGCGGCGCCGGCGTGGTCGTAATCCCCGCCTCTTATGAAATATGAGACCGTGTTCACTTTGCCGCTTTACCTTCTTCCGCCAGGCACTGATATATCCGACCGCAGGTCTCAAACATGCCGTAGGGCGAAACCATGACTAGGGTTCCGTGCTCCTTGGCCGTGCGTAGAAGTTCGGGCTCTGGGGTGTGCCCATTCAAGAGACAAAGGCCGGGCACATCCATGAGGCCAGCCACGCGCGGCAGGAGAGCATTGGACAGATTAGTCACCAGTAGCGTAACCTCAGAGGCCTCATTGAGAAGGTTACTGATATTGTCGCCTGCGCATACGCGATGAATCTCAACATTGAAGTTCTTTTCTGGCTCTGTGAGGATGCGCAGGCCGACCTTTTCCGCCAAAGTTCGTATTTTCATCCGTGCTTTCCTCCCGGATATTGTTTACACACTCCACCACTTTTCTCCTAAGCAATGGGTGTGCCACTCCTGCCAGAAGCGGAATAATGTTCTCAATTTCATATTGCACAATTGGTTACGACAAAAGCACTTGGCCACAAGCGGCAGATGTTTTTCGTGTATGCGGCCTCCAAAGGGGGAGTTGGAGTTCAGTGCCAAATCCATAACTGTTTTTACGGGAAGGGGTTAGGACAGATGGGCACAGATCACTCGTGGGCGGGGAAAGCACATTGGGCGGAGCTACCCCTGCGTACGAAAGTCATCTTTGTTCAGTCCGTATTTCCTCATGCGCTCATATAAGGCGCGGCGGGAAATGCCGAGGAGTTCTGCGGCGCTCGTCACTTCTCCGCGGGTGTCGCGCAGGGCAGCGGTGATGACAGCCTTCTCAGTTCGCTCCATCTCATCGCGGAGCCGCCCAGGAGTTGCAGGAAGCGAGAGGAGCCTTGTGGTCTCAAAACTCTCGTCTGGATCAAATGCCCCTGTCACACCGTCGTGCGCCGTGATGACCATGCGCTCGACTGCATGCTTCAATTCGCGCACATTTCCCGGCCAAGGGTGGCGAAGCATTTGGGCAAGGGTCGCTTCCGGCACTTCCGGCACGGGGATTCCACGTCGTGCGGCTGCCTCACGCAGGAAATGTGAGATCAGGAGGGGCACATCTTCGCGTCGTTCGCGCAGAGGTGGCACATGAATCTTAAGCACCATAATGCGGTGATAGAAGTCGGCCCGCATCCGCCCCTGCCGCACCTCCTCTTCAAGGTCGGCCTTGGTCGCAGCCAGAAGGCGCACATCTACCTTTCTGGGTTTGTCATCACCCAGGGGGTGAACTAGGCCATCTTCAAGGACGCGTAATAACTGCACTTGAGCGCGAGGCGGCATTGACTCAATTTCGTCAAGCAGGAGGCTACCGCCGGAGGCGGTCACCAGTTTGCCGGCGCGCTCCGCCACCGCCCCCGTGAAGGCGCCGCGCGCGTGGCCGAAGAGTTCGCTCTCCAGCATCGTTTCGGGCAGAGCACCGGCGTTGACGGGCACGAAAGGCCCGGCAGCGCGCGCGCTTTGCGCGTGTATCGCCCGTGCCACCAGTTCCTTGCCGACGCCGGTCTCGCCGACGATGAGCACGGGCGCGTCCGAACGCGCCACGGTCTCTATAGCTTCGTACACGTCCTCCATCGCCCGGCTGCGCCCGACCATGCCAAAGCGCACGTCGGCGGTTCCCGGCAAGCCCCGCAGGCGAGAGCGCAGTTCTTCCGCCTCCCGCCGCAATGTCATCTTTTCCACCGCACGAGCCACGCAGGCCAGGAGCACATCGTCCTCAAAAGGTTTCTCTATGAAGTCATACGCTCCTGCCTTCAGGCAGCGCACGGCCATGGCGATATCGCCGTGGCCGGTAACCATGATGACCGGAGGTGGTAATCTACGCCGTTGCACCTCGGCGAGAAACTGCTCGCCGTCCATTCCTGGCATCCTGACATCGGTGAGGATGCAATCGCTTGCAGCAAGTCCCGGCCAAGCGAGCGCCTCCTCAGCCGCGGAGAAGGCCTCAACGGTGTAGCGGCGCAGACGCAGCATTTGTGCCAGGCTCAGGCGTGTCGCCTCGTCGTCATCTATGATAACCACCGTCGCTCCATGGCGTGCCATTACCTGTGCCTCCGGGCATATGACTTACAGTGCTTGCATCTCCGCCAGCCGCCTGTCTGTATCCTCCGGGCGATATGCTGGCAGGCGCACGGTGAAGCGAGCCCCCTGACCTGGGGCACCTTCCGCGGTGATGGTGCCGCCGTGCTCCTTGACTATGCTCAGCGAGATTGATAGGCCGAGGCCGGTGCCCTGTCCCGGACGCTTGGTGCTGAAGAAGGGGGTAAAAAGTTTGCGCGCCTCTGTGGCGGAAAACCCGCGACCCGTGTCCGCAACTTCAATAACGATTGGTAGTTCGCTGCCCTCCGCGAAACTGGTGCGTACGTGCAGACGACGCTGCGGTGATTCCTCCATTGCCTGGCGCGCATTCGTCAAAAGGTTGAGGAAAACCTGTTCAAGGCGAACACGGTCGCCGAGAACGCGAGGCAGGTTTTCTGCTAAATCCAGTGTCACCTCCACCCCATGAAGTTGCATCTGGGGCATGAGAAACTCCACGCTTTCCCGGACGGGTGTGTTTATGTCAAGGAGGACGAACTGCCGCTCCGACTGGCGCGCCAGGCTGCGCATCTGACTGATTATGCGCGCGGCACGGTCAACCTGTGCCGACACTTGGCGCAGGTTTTCTTTGACCTCTTCAATATTTCCCGTGTGGTTTTCCAGCATGAAGAGGGCATTACGGGCGAAGTTGCGAATGCCCGTGAGCGGTTGGTTCAGTTCGTGGGCCACCGCCGCCGCCATCTCGCCCAGTTCAGCGAGGCGCGTGGAGTGAACGAGTTGGTCCTGTTGCCGGCGCGCCAAGTCCTCAAGTTCGCGCCGACGTACCTCTGCCGCCTTGCGTGCGGAAATGTCGTGGACGTAAACAAACACCGCGGGCTTCCCTTCAGCGGTTGTCAACGAACATGCCAGTTCCGCCCAGAAACTACGACCATCGCGGCCCACCAGGCGGCATTCGTACTGCAAATGGGTAAATCCATCTGCCCGGCGCGTCCACTCCAAGTGCCGCAATTTCGGGTGGTCCTCCTCGTGTATAAAATCCCACACTGGCTTGCCGATCATCTCTGGCGGGTCGTATCCCAGCATGGCGCCAAATCGGCTATTGGCAAAGACCACACGCTCGTCGCGATACACAAAAATGCCCGCTACTGACTCCTCAATCAGGCGGTGGTATCTATCCTCCGTGGCACGCTGGGCATGCTCCGCTGCGGTCAGGCGGTCGCGCAGGGCTCCGACGCAAAACCCTACGATGAGGAAGAATCCTGCCCGTGCGAGGTCACTCCATATCTCGCCTGCGACGCCGAAACTAAAGTGAAATCCGATGATCATGGCTGCAAGTATTAGCGCCACCACTATTCCCCGCCGTCCCCACCACAGCCCGGCAAGGACAATCGGAATGTAAGCGAAGTGCGCGTAGACGACCTGTGCACGCAGGACAGCGTGGAAAAACGCTCCTATCACACCGTACGCCGCTATCAACGCCGCGGCGACTGAAAGACGCACAATCTCTCGCCGATGGTTTTCGGATTTTCCACTCATGCGCGCCCACCACCTGTGTTAGTTCCGAACGGCTGCTGGGTCAGCGGCTCACGAACAGCACGTGTAGTTGGCGCCAGGGATGGGCCTGCAGACCCAATACGTCTTCATTGTAGTCTCTTCCGGAGCAGCGGGAAAGAGGAGATGGCAGGCAAGTGAAGTTCGGCTTTCAACCAACGCTGGTGTTGCTGAAAGGTCCACCAATGTCGGGCACCCGAGACAATTCGGCGGGAAATCAGCGGCGATGGATTTGTGGTGGGGACACTTAGTGAGGGAGAGAATCATTTGCAAGCGCTGGCCGAGGTGGGGCTAACCTGATTACACGCCAGCGGACTATGGAGCTGGAACCCCCGCTGAAAAGACTAACCCCGAACTTCCTGTTGCATTCTGCGGAGGATTTGTTATAATAAAGGAAAGTTACACCATGAGCGTTACAGACCATCAGCATACTATGTCGCAACTTCCTGCGGCAGAAGGGGAAGCGTTGGGCGCTGCATTGGGCGAGCGTGAACTGAGACGGTATGGGGCGCCTCGTCGAGGAACAGGTTGCGCGCGTTCGCCTGCCTTGCATTACCAACTTTATTATCGTGTTGACAATAATCATCGTCCTATTGGTCTAACCACTTGCCATGAAGATAGTTGTGGCATTTCAAGCGGTCTAGCTACCACTGGGATTACTTTTTTCTGGTATGGCTTTAAATCCACTCTGCCTTCGGGCACGCCATACTGGCTGCGCTGGGAGGATGCGCGGCGAAGAGAAATCGCTCCATGAGGAGGCTGTTTGGGCTGATGAACCCGCCAACGAGTATATTGGCCGCCTCGTTGGCAGATGGAGGGTGAAACGAGAAGGCGCCGATGGCGTCCAGCGCGGGCTTCGGACGCCGTAGGCGGTGATAGCGGCCGGACGTTTCGGTGGCGGAGGGCCAGATGTACCGCAGTCGTGTCTTGATTATTGAGGAGGATCGCCGGACGGTCGATCAATTGCAGGAACGCCTTGAGGACATGGGAGTTGAGGCCGAGATTGCGCTGAATGGACGGGTAGGGCTGGCCATAATTTCAGAGCGCAAGATGAGCGCTGCTGTTCTTGACGCACAGATGTCCGGTTTTGAGAATTGGGAACTCCTCCGGGCGATCAAGCGTCGTGCCCCCGATCTACCCGTGGTTCTCATCAACGGTCGTCCGCGAAAGGGCGAATCCCGGATAGCGCGACGGGCCGGTGCTACTCGCTTCATGCGAAGCCCCACCGATCCAGAAAAGGTGGTAATGGTGCTGAATCAGGTACTGGGGTCCTGAACGTTCGGCCACAATGTCAGCAGCCCCTGCGTTTGGTCAACGCGGGGGCTGCTGGTTTTTGCGCCCAGTAAGCCGAGTAGGTGGCGCTCGTTAGCCCTTTATGGGTTATTCAAGACCTTCCTCCCGACTTTTTTCCTGCCACCAGCGCACAAATGCCTCAACAGCCTTCTTTCGCTCTGCGGGTGGCGCCGACTCCTGGTAGCCGAAGGTCTGCTGCGTCATAAGGGACAAGTGTGCGACAACATTGGCTTGGTATTTCTCGTACTGGGGGGAAGTAAGCATCTTAATTAGAGAATCAATGGCAGCGCGGCGGTCTATTTCCACCATCACGGCGGCGATGTCAACTGTGGGAGTCGGTTGTCTGGGGTCGCGCATTGAAATGTCCGTTTTGGCGAGGGTGTCGGCCAACGCTGGAATGGCCGGTGGCCCGATGTAGCGGAGGGCCGCAATGGACAAAGTCTTGATTTCTGGTTGTGGGCCAAGGAGCAGGAGACCAGCCAGCGCACGCGCTGCCGGCTCAGCCGCATTTCGCCCCCATCGCCCGACGCGCCCCAGCGCCAGAAGCGCTTCTCGGCGCACCTCTGGCTTGTCGGTATAGAGTATCTCGCGTTCCAGTAGCGCGACTGCTCGCGGGCCCATCTGGATCAGTTCCTCGTTTGCCTGGTGCCGCACCAGCGGGTCGGGCGAGGCCAGCATGTTCCCGACCGAAGGCCGCGATTGTGGAACCTTGCAGCCGGCACAACAGCCCAACGCTGCCACGGCAAGCACCAGCCCGCCCAGAACTGAGCGACGGAGCACAGCAAGACTGCCTTCGCTCAAGATAAGAAAGGCTTTCTTCATGGGTCGCAACCTTTCTTTGCTTCGCGGAATTGCCCTCGCAACTGTGCTGAATGATAGCACAGCTGCCTCGCTCTGTCAAAATAACCCCCACCACCCACCAAGTGTAGCGCCTGGTGCAGGGGGGCATTCGTTGCTCGACCTGTCAGTCAACTTCTCTTACCGTGTCCGGGGCGGGAGGAAATCCGGGACTACCCACAGTTCCGTGCCAGGTACTCGCGCCGCCGGCCCCAGGCAGAGGTCATAGGAGCCATCGCCCCTGGGATCGGCGACAAACGCCACCACGCCGCCACTTAGCGATTGCAGCAAGTTAACCGCGCCGGCCTTGAGGGTCAGATGTGGACGCAACGAAATCAGGCCAGCAGGGGAGATGTCCACCTCATAGAACGTTGCTGTGGGGGCGTCCTTAGCATGGAGGCCCAGAAATATACGGTCATCCGGAGCCACTTGGAAGCAGAAATGCGGCCTTTCAAACCGCCATGGTTCACCACTGAGGCGGTAACCGTCCACATAGCGCCAGTTTGCCATGTCAAAGGTCAGGATACACCCGTGCTGCAAGGTTACCAGGTAGCGCCGATCACGGCTGAAGACCTGACAGGTCACGCCTGACTTACCATCAATCACCGGCAGGCTGAAGCCGAAGAGATCCTTGGGTTCGCTGCCCTCATCACACGCGTAGAAGAACAGCTTGGCGTCCCGATTTTCCGGCAGGTCCTTGTCCTCCATTTGCAGGATATAAGCATTGATGCTCATGCCGCCGGCCAGCACGAACTCCTGCCTTTTGTGGCCGTCCGGTTCGTAAAGGACACGTGTGCGCAGCCGTGTTGTGTTACTTGCCCGGCTCATATGTGCGAGGCGTAGTGCCTCCTTGGGCTCGGCGAAGGAAAAGGCCATGAGGCCGGTGGAGTAGGGGTGTCCACCCCGGTCAACTTGGTGCGTGCCACCCAGGTACACCCGCCCGTCAATTCCGGCTACTGGATATTGGTGCCACTTGAACCCCGCTGAGGGCGCTCCATCGAGGCTCCGCTCAGTCATCCGCAGGAGAACAGAATCATGGCGATCAAGCGGCTTGCCATCCACGCTGTAGAGCATGCGGGCGATGCCGGTGTAGCCAACCATTATGAGGTAGCGCTTGTTTCCTTCCTGCCACCAGAGATGTCCGTATGGCCCCAAGCCCACCTTGACCGGCAGTTGGCTGGGCGTCTTGCCGGTGTCCAGTTGCAGATATTTCTTGGGCACGACGCCGTTGGCCGCCACGGTCAAGTCAATATCGGCCAGGTAATAGCCGTATTCGCCGACTGCCAGAATGTGTCCAGGTTTGTCGGGAATACCGACGGCCATGTAGCATGGAGCAAGTGAAGGGCCTTTCAGATTGCTCAGGATGTCGGCATACCGTTGCGGCGCAAGTCGCATGGCGGCAATGGCGTCGTACATGATGGTCAAAGTGCCGATGGCCTTGTCGTCGCGCTTGCCGGTGAGGGTCTGGCTCAATTGCGCACGGGTAGTGGTGAGAACGCCGTAATCCCACCAGTTGATGACGCCTCCTGCGCCCTGCCGCAGGGCGGGCGCGGCCTCCTGTCGCGCTCTCGCCATATCGGCTGCCCTTACAATGCTCACACGTTTGGGTGAGCCATCCGGGTTGAGTTCAATACACCATGGGCCGCCGGGCGTATTGCCGTAACTGGTCATGTAATACTTGGAGTCGTGGTAGAAGCCAGGCGCAACTTTGAAGGCGGCGGCGTTGGCCTTAGGCCACTCGTTGTAAAGAGCCGCTGGCGAGCCGGGCCAGCAACCGGCCACGAACCGCATGCCGGCGCGGAACTTGGCGGCGTCATACCAATCCGCCAAGGGGAACGAAAAGACCCCATTTAGGTAAACCTGGCCATAAACAGCGTAGCGCACTGGTGAGACGAAGAGTCGGCCACCACCAGTCGCCACATAGATATAGGTATCCCAGCGGGCGCCCTTGTCTCGCAGTTCCTCAGGCAGCTCCTCTTTCTTCGGGAGGTGCGCATTCATGGCTGCGATGATGTCAATTGGCGGCGCTTCAAACTCACCTTTCGCGATATTGAAACGTACCACGTGACACGGCATGGAGGCGCTGTAATAGATGTTGCCGTCGTCGTCAACCGCCACCGAGCCGACCAGTTGCCCGAGGCCGCCCGAACCCTCTCCAGTGATGAAGGAACCCTTGGGATTTTCTGGTGGCCAGCGCCTGGCAGTGGTGTGAATCTTGATTCCGTCCGGGGGGAGCATTATGGTGGTATCCTCTGTGCCCTTCAGCCATTCGGGGTCAAGTGGTATCTCCGCCAGATAGTGCACCACCCGGGCCGGCTTGCCGGTCTTTGGGTCGTACAACTGGGATTTCAGCGGCACGTAGCAACTGCGTCGGCTCGGGTCGCCAGGGTGCGCTGTCTGGCGTGAAATGGCGCAGTTATTGTTGGCCGAGACTAGAGGGTAATTGATATCCGACTCAACCTTGGCAACAATGCTGTCCAACTCCACCACGCGCTGGGCATCGGTGAGTGACAGTAACGAGAGTTTATCCAGGTCCGGCTGCAGGATCGTCGGGGCCTGCCTCATGTGTCGTCCTGGCTCAATAAAGGCGTTTACCCCCGTGGTTGACAGGCGCGGAACCGCCTCCACCAGCGGCCCGGCATCCACCTCCTGGCGTAGAATCACGTTGTCGTCGCCGCGGATGACGACTGAAATTTTCCCGCAAGGTTTTGGCTGCGCCTTGCGAATGAGGAGGGCGGGCGTCTGGTAGCCTGCGCCCAGGTCTATGCGATAGGTAGTCGGCACCCCCGCCAATTGCACTTCGGCACTCAATGCCCGCGGCCCTGCTCGCAGGAGGTCAAGGTCATGCACATACACAACGACTGCATCCGGAAAATCGCTGACCGTCACGCGGGGCACAATCGGACCGCCCAGTGACGCCGACGCCGTCAACAAGAGGATAGTCAAACCAACAGCGAAGCACTTCATGATCTTACTCCCGCTGGGAAAAAGAACCTCCGCCGGAGAACCCGATGCTACCTTCCTGTGACCCCAGAACCCACTGCCTCCCAGGCACCGCTATGCTAACCATCTTGCTCCGCATAATCAACAACATGCATGCAACATTTGTAGTGTCATCGCGGTTGGAGATTGATTTGCAGAATCGGGTGGCCTCTTCAGGAGGTGGGTGCGCGACGTGCCAAACTCGGAATACCTGCGTGCGCCGCCCTGATATGTGCATAGGTGGTGCTGTCCAGAAGACCATCCGGAATCCTGGCCATGCGCATTGCTTGACCATCACTGGATCAAAAGATAATTGCCAAACCGGACCGTAGGGGTGCAGGGTCGCGTCCCAGAAGTTGGTGGAAATTGAGCAGCGAAAAAGTCGGCGTCCGCCTATCCTGAAGGCTGGTGTAAGTCCGTCGCAGGACCGTTTCGGATAGGGGGAACACCGATGAGGAAAGGATATCATCTGCTGGAGGTTTTGCCTGCGGCCGACCCAGGAGTGTCGCTAGAGCAGTAGCGCGGGCAGACATTCGAGGAGTTCGCGCGGATGGGGGCAAATCTGGTGCTGGAAGTGGCGCTGGCCGAGGAAATCAACGAGTTCGTCGGGCCGGCGGCGCTGACCTTGATCTGGGCGACATTTGCGGGGGACCGGCTGAAGTGGCGGGGCGTGGAGATGAACTATGGCCTGCGCTTGCTGGCGCTGCGGGCGCGAGAGGAGGTGAACTGGCAGAAACTCAATCTCAGCATGCTTGACTGGTGCTTGGAGGCGGCGTAGCATGTTGCCGTCATTGGCCTACGACACAGGTCTCGCCGTAAGCCAATTTCCACCCAACTTCGGTACGCGACCAGGTTTTTGGAAAACTCCATGGAAAGATACGTGGCGATCGACAACGTCTGCGCCTGGCCGAATCTGACCCTGATGCCTGATGGTGCGATTGTGGCAACTATTTTTAATCAACCCTGCCATGGCAAATGGGAGGGGGACGTTGAGTGCTGGGCGAGCGAGGATGGCGGCCGCCTCTGGCATTTTCGCGGCATGCCCGCGCCGCACGAGCCAGGCACCAACCGCATGAACGTAGCGGCTGGTCTGGCGACAAACGGCGACCTCATCGTGCTTGCATCCGGCTGGAGCAAGCGCTCGCCCAAGGGGCAATTGCCTCCTCCTGACGCCGGCGCAAAGGTGCTGCCGGCGTGGGCGTGTCGTTCCCGCGATGGCGGACGATCCTGGGAGGTAGACAAAACCGCCATGCCCGCGGCCCCACTGGTGGATTGCTGCCCCCTGATTCCATTCGGTGATGTGCAGGTGGGCAGCGATGGTGGGCTCTATGCCGCGGCGTACGCAGCCACCTCGCAAGGCCAGCACACCAGTTTCTTCCTGCGCAGCGGAGATGACGGCCGCACCTGGAATGTGCGTGCAGTCATCGGTGCCAATGATTACAACGAGACCGCCATTCTACATCTCGGCGAGGGTTGCTGGCTGGCGGCAGCGCGCACAGCGAAACAAGAGTACCTCGAACTCTTCTGCTCAGATGATGAAGGTGTAACGTGGCGCCGAGATCAGACGCTGAGCCTGCCCCATCAGATTCCCGCGCATCTCCTGCGCTTGCAGGATGGCCGCCTTCTGCTTGTCTACGGGGTGCGCTGCCCTCAGCACTACGGAGTATGTGCACGCCTGAGTCGTGATGGGGGCACGACATGGAGCCGCCCCGTGATGCTGGTTCAGTATCCCGATGTGGACGGCGGTTATCCGGCTAGTGTTCAGACCACTGACGGCCAGATTGTCACTGCCTTTTACAGCGCCTTTCAGCCGGCGCACCACCGCTACCATATGGGCGTGGTCATCTGGGAGCCGAGCGAATTTGCCGGCGGCAAGTGGTAGAAGTGGGCTGCAATTACGTCGTAGGGATTTACGAAAGGCCAATGATTGATGAAGGTAACGCGATTTGGTGACGCGCGCGTCTGCGAGCCGGAGCAGGGCTGGAAGCGCCTCAGCCTTTGCAACGAGAAGGACATATCAATTGAGCACTTTGTGAAGCCCGCAGGGCATACCTCGCCGAGGCATGTGCACCCCAACGCTCAGGTCCTGGTCGTGCTGAAAGGCCAGCTTTCCATTATCACCGACTCAGGCGAGCAAATCTTGGACGAGGGCGACGCGGCCTACATCCCCGGGGGGGAGCCACACGCCGTCGGTAATCTGCTTACGGAAGCGTCTGTTGGCCTTGACATCTTCGTGCCCGGACGCTCCTTTGATTTCTGGCTCCGGCGAAAGGAAGGGACCCCGCCAACCCGGCCTCGCGCCTGAAGACTGTCGCGCGCCGCCTTGCGGCGGCAGGGGAAAGCCGTGCTAGAGTAGAGGCACGCCGACACAGACAGACGTGCCTTGTTCTTCGTGCCCCTCCTGCCTATGTGTTGTCGCCTACGTGGGCGTCCGCCACAGTCCTTCACGCAGGCTGGCGCCGTGGCCACGGTACATATGCCGGTTGGCCAAGCGATGGTGTACCTCCCGCACGATGATTTCCGCCGCGGCTTCCAGCGTCTCATGGCCAAGAGCGGCAGTAGCGTCCTGCGGCGCCAACTTCCCGCCCACCCCGATGAGTTTCTCCCCCTTGGGCGGGAGTGTGTTCAGGTCCACCGTCTCGGGGTGCAGCGCCATCATGTGCGAGGTCTCCCAACCCCCAGCGTGGTCGCCGGCGAACGGATAGCGATCACGCAGCAGCAGGTAATCAACGCAAGCCCAGGCAAGCATGCCGCATTTTCGGCTGGCGTCGCGCTGGTTGAACTGCAACACCGCTGCACGGGCATGGTCAATCAGTGGGTAGTGCCCGGCAATCAGGACACCAACCTGAAAACCCAGCGTGTCCAGTTCGGCGAGGATGTGCAGGAGAAGTTTGTGGTAGTTGATGGCCTGTTCGGTGGCAGAGAAAGGCTGTCGCTCCGGCATGAAGTTTTCGGCTGGGAGTTCCATCGCCTGCGCAATCAAAGCACGGTCGGCGGCGTTGGCCTCCATGAGCGCCTCAACGCGACTCTCCCCGTAGTAGAGCGGTGGGAAAACCAGGCCGCCGCCTTTCTGTGCGCAGAGGATGGCCAGACCCTCGGCCTGGAGAGTGTCCGCCCCCACTGGGTTATGCAGGCCATGCCACTCAATACCGCCGATTGGCACATAAGCCACCGGACAGGCCTTGCGCCTGGCCACAATCTGCTGCGGACGAAGCATGTGATAGCGAACTTCTGCAGCCATGCCCACGTGTCCTTTCCGTATCTTGAGGGGTATGCATGAACGTCACTTGTCGCTTGGCGTGTGCGCAGTATTGATAAGCGACACTGACCGGTTAGTGGAACTGTGAAACGCTGTGGTCAAAGCCCGGTCCAGCGTCGGGGCGCGTGCAACCTTGGCGGCTTCTTCGGCCACTGCGTCGCCTTTCACTGTATCACTAGCCGTTGGCGTGGCGGGCGCCTCAACCAGATAAAGTATGTAGAGTGGCGACCGATACTTGCGCGCGTGGGCGAGTCCTTCCCGCAGCCCACGCAACGTGTGCTCCTCTATCTGGAAAGGCTGCGGCACGACCAGGCACTTGCGCTCCTCAAGCCAGATTTCCACCTCCCGCCGTGGATCCACCGCGTGCAGGAGAAGCCAGAAACGGCGACACACCCGTAACTCGTCGGCCAGTATGGTCTGCCACTCACTCGGCTCGCGCAGGCGCAACCAGCGCGTCTCGTTCTTGCCCTCTGGGCGATAGTAACGGTTGAACATGCGCCAGACATCCGGGTCACCATGGTAGCCCACGAAAACGATTTCGCCGGGGCGCTCGGCCTCCTGCACGCACTTTGTTATCTGTCGCCAGGGAGTGACCATGTCCGCATCGTGAAAGTCCCGCCCCGCGAAGTAATTGGTCAAGGAGATGGCGCTCGCCGCACACACGAGAGCGGTGAGCGCCCACAAGCGTAGCCTCTCCAGGCCCAAGGCGGCAACAACAGCGAAGGCCGGCAGCGCGATGAGCGTGTGTTTTGGTGCCGCAGCCCGGAAGACCATTGCCGCTGCTAGCACCACCACGACCTGAAGGAGGAAAAATAGCGCTGCCGCGTGCCGGCGGGCCTGAAGCACCCCGGTTACAAAACACGCCGTGAAGCCGGCGAGCGCTGGCACCACAACCCAGAGATCCAGCGGATGCACCGTTTCCCCCAGGGCAAAAGTGAATGGCAGGTATAACAACTTCACTACCGTGCCCATCTGCTGCCCCGCATATGGAGTGTCCTGGCTCCAGGTCACCGCTGACATGGCGTTGATCACCAGCCACGGCGCGAGGAGTGCCGTCGTGGCTACGCCAGCAGCAACCCATGGCATCAGCGCGCGCAGGCGTCGGCGGTAGAACCACAGGAGAAATATCGCATGCGCAACAAGCAGCGACAATGCGAAGAGATTGGTGAGCACGAGAAGCGCGGCCAGCACCGCGTATGCCACAAGAGCCCGCGGGTGGTGGTGTCGGACGTAGGCCAGCAACGCCAGCGAGGCCAGAACCGCCCACAGAGCCGCGAGCGAATAGGGCCGCGCCAATCGGCTGAACATCACGTGCAGCGGTGCGAGTGCCAGGAGCCAGGTGGCGAGAACAGCCGTGCGCCTGCTACAAGCGCGCCCTAGGAAGAAGGTGACGAACAGGGTCAGAGACCCAGCGAGCACCGAAGGCAGGCGAATCCAGGCGTCAGATTGACCAAGCAGTCCCCAGGGCCGCAGCACTAGTACCTCGTACAACGGATGATTGCCGCGCATCTCCACCAGGTGTTCCCTGAGAGGCAATTCCGTTGCCCGTCGTAGAGAAGCCAGTTCGTCCGTCCACAGACACCAGCGCTCCAGGGCGGCGAGACGCAGCCCGATGCCGACGACCATAGCTGCAACCGCGAGGAACCGCCAAGGGACGTTTGTGATCTTCACCCCACCTCCATCCTGTAGTGTGCCAGCACAACGCTCGGCGGGCCGAGCGGCAGGGTTGCATTTCACGAATCTGCATCAGCAGTCGCACCTGCCCAGAAGAAGCCCGGCAGGACTGCTGAGAGGCCGACAAAATCCCGCAGGCGATTCGGGATGCAATTGCGGCATACCTCGTACAGCAGTTTGCGTTCGCGTGCCGCCCGCCTGAAGGCCTGATACTTCTCGTTGTTCCAGATGCGTGTGAATGGCTCCGTAAAGAGATTGCCCATCACTAGGGTCTCAGTTTCACGGAAAGAGCAGCATGGCCGCACGTCGCCGTCAACGGTAATGTAAACGCTGAACCAGGGCAGGAGACAAACTCGTGCTGGTGGCTTGTCCGGCACCACCTGATATTTGCGGTAATAGTCCGGCAGGTGGCGCAGGAGAAGTCTGGCGTTGGTGCCGATGTGTGCCGCCCGTGCGTATTGCTGTGCCGCTCGCAGACCTGTTATCAACCGCTCTGTTGTCACGCCTGTTGCCAAGTCCTTGCCCTCAGGCACGAGGATGGAGTCCAGCGGCTGATAGTAGACCGAATTCGCCCCCAGCGAGGCCGCCAATTCGGCAAATGCGGCGATCTCCCCCAGGTTATCGCGCTGAATGACAAACTGAAGGCGCAGGAAGGGCGTGCGCGAGCCGCGGCGTGCCTTGATGGCCTGGAGTGCGCGGATGTCGTCCAGGATGCGTTGGAAGAAATCCTTGCCGCGGATGCGGAGGTAGGTTGGCGCGGTGGCCGCGTCCAGCGAGACCTTCAGCAGGACAAGGCCGGAATCAACCAAGTCTTCCAACATATTGTGACACATAGTAAAGTTAGTCGTAGTCAAGACGGCCGCGCCTCTGCGTTGGGCGTAGCGGATTATTTCCAGCATATCTCTGTTAAAGAACGGCTCACCTGAGCCACTCAATCCGACTTTCAGCGGGCGAATCTGGTCGAAGGCCTGGCGGAATTGGTCCAAGGTCATGACCTTGCGCTCTGCAGTTTGCGGCACGCGGCAGGTTTGGCAGAGGAGATTGCAACCAGTCGCGGGTTCAAGTTGGAAATGAATTGGTCCGGTGCGCACGACCAGCGGTTTGCGCAGGATAGTGAGTCCGGTGCGAATCAGGCGCCAAGTGTGGGGCATGCCGTTTGAAAAACCTTGTTCGCCTCCCCGCCTCTTATCCTAACAGGTAATGCCCGGCACTCACAACCGCTGCTGAACTGGTTTGCGCGCTTGCACCACGTAGTTCACTGGAAAAAGCTGCTTCGCGCCGAGGAGGCTGTCCAATGCCAGGCACAAACGCACGAAGATGGCATTGATCGGCAAGAACAACCAGAACAAAAGCCGCGGTCGCCAAACAAGGCCGAGCACCACGGTTGTGGGAATAAAGCCGAGGAAGCAAAGCAGCCCGCCCACAGGGCGAATTTCCACCTCTTCCAGGCCGGCGGCACTGAGCATGTGTCGTAGTCCGTGTATGGTGAACCGAAAATAGTCATGCGGCTCATTATGCAGCCAGGAAAGGTGCGGCACGCTTATGAGTGCATCGCCTCCAGGCTTGAGAATCCGGGCAATCTCGGCCAGCGCCCGCCCCGGTTCGGGCAAATGATGCAAGACCTGAGTGCAGAAGACACTGTCGTATGTTGCATCTGCGAGGGGCATGTGCTGAATGTCCGCCACATGGTCGGTGCGCCCGCCCCATGGTTGGATATCCAAGGTCTCAATCGTTTCCGCATGTGCCGCGAGCAGGGTTCGGTACGCCTGGCGGCCCGCGCCGGCGTCAAGCACCCTGCCGCGGATGGTGTCCGGCGCCATGCGTACCAAAGTACGGTAGAGCGCCAGGCTGGTTGTCCACAAGGTGAAGTACCGCCTGCTGCCCGCGAGTGAGTCGCTTATCTCACGATTGTTACACTGGATGTATTGGAGAAGACCCATCGCTTTCAACCGACAGGACCAGACGCCATTGACTGGCGGTGTCTTTGCTCCGACCACGTCATCATTCTAGCCCTCTGTCTTCATTGGCGCAACCACACCCGCCTCAAGACAGCGGGAGGTTGCGTGTTTAAGTGGGTAGAAGCAAATTGTTGCAGGTCATTTACCCTGCCTCCGTAGGCGACTGGGCAAGTTTCGGGGCTGCCCACGAAAAGCGAACGAGGCGTTTGTCCAGTCGTGCTGAACTCCAGAACAGGTTTGGGGTTCCGACCTGTCGGAGGTATGCTTCTCTGGTCCGACGTCATCGGTGTGTTACTCCAAGGGGTTGTGGAAGCATCTGGGATACTGCTCCCTCCTTTCCACGAACGGCATCTACATGCAACAGGATACGTTGCCGCCAGTGCGTTGTCGTTGACACGCATGGGACCAGGGGATATGATGGGGTTGTTGCGTTCGGGGAAACGTGCCAGAGTGGCGGAATTGGCAGACGCGCCGGACTCAAAATCCGGAGGGCTTCACCGCCCGTCTGGGTTCGACTCCCAGCTCTGGCACCAGATGATATGGTTCCTGCGGGCATAGCAGGCTGCTGGCACCGAAAGAAAAGGTGGCTTGGCCAGCCTGCTAATATAAAGAGGAAAGGAGTATCACGTGTTGCGGCAAGGGACGGTGGTTGTGTTGGCGGCTGCGGTGGCATTGTGGCTCGCCGGCACGGTGTGCGCCCAGGTAGCGGTCGGGCAGAAGGCACCAGAAATCAAGGCGCAGAAGTGGTTCAACACCAATGGTGAGTTATCGCTAGCGCAGCTTCAGGGGAAGATTGTCGTGGTGGAGTTCTGGGCAACGTGGTGCCCGCCCTGTCAGCGTTCCATCCCGCACCTGAATGCTCTGCACAACAAATACAAGGACAAGGGCGTGGTGATTCTGGGGCTCAGCGATGAGAATGCAGACAAGGTTGAATCTTTCATCAAGCGGATGAACGCCGGTGAGAAGAAGCAGATGGAATACCCGGTCGCCGCTGGTTCCAATGACGGGCGTGCCTACGGGGTACGAGGCATCCCGCACGCCTTCCTTGTGACCTCGGACGGCAAGGTCGCGTGGGCAGGCCATCCTATGGCTGGTCTGGATGAGGCCATTGAGAAGGCGCTGAAAGACTCGCCGCCGGTGACGGAAAAGAAGTAGGATCAGGGCGGGATTTGCAGCGCAGACATTCCTGGTGCGAGGGGACCAAGCGCTGGTGCGGCGATACTGGAAGTAGGAAGGATTCGGCCTTGGGACGGTTGGAGGGGCGGGCCTGGAATAACGGAAAGTGGCTGTGTTATCCCAAGCCCTGCGGCAACGCCGGTAATTCTGGGTTGGCGGGCGACGGTTCCGGCTCCTGGATGACCCCGAGTTGGCGCAGGGTCGCAGCTGCTGCCTGTTGTTCAGCCGCTCGTTTTGAATTGCCCCAGCCTACGCCATACTGCTGGTCACCTATCACCACCGCCGACTGAAACCGCTTGGTGTGGTCGGGGCCTTCCGCGGCCAGGAGCCTATAAACAGGGGTGGCGCGCAGGGCCACATGTGCCCATTCCTGCAGGCGCGACTTGTAGTCCGGCTCGTATCGGCGACTCACGGCGTCGCTGATGGGCTGCTGCAGGAGCGTGAGCACGACGCGACGGGCTGTTTCCAGTCCAGCGTCAAGGTAAATGCCGCCGATCAAAGCCTCAAATACGTCACTGAGAAGCGAGGGCGGAACACGACCCTGCGCGGCGATACCACGATCCACCTCTACAAACTGGTCCAGGCCGAGGCGTTTCGTGATGCGGGCAAGGGTGCGACCGTTGACCACGGAGGATTTCATCTTGGTCAGTTCCCCCTCGTCGCGGTCGGGGCAGGCGCGATAGAGATGCTCGGCCACGGTCAGCCCAATGACAGCATCGCCGAGGAACTCCAGGCGTTCGTAACTGAACCCGACTTCGCTCCTCCGGGAGGCGTGGGTAAGCGCGCAGCGCAACAGGTCAACGTTGCGGAACGCGTAGCCGAGGATGGCGGCAATGGCCTGCTGTTTTTCCGGTGTCACCGGCGATTGCTCCCGCGGATGCAGTGGGCAGCATCAGCGCCGCCGTTGCCGCTTGCTTGTTGATATGACCTCTTTTGCCTCTGGGCGCGTGCGGATACGGTCTTCCACTTCAAAGATATGCGCAATGAGTGCGGCTCGAATCCACATGCCATTTCGTTCTTGCCGCCAATAAACCACGCGGGGGTCGTCTACATAATCAAGTTCCGGGTCTATTTCATTGACCTTCGGCAATGGGTGCATCAGGCATGACCTTTTCTTCATTCGGTCCAGATATTCGCGCTTGAAGACGAAGCGCGGGTCGGAGCGTGACTTGTCACCAGTGGAACCTTCCTTCTGGTCCCATTCGCCCTGGACCCGCGTCATGTAGATGGCATCTACTTCGCTCACCACCGAGGCGAGGTCTTCGGTTTCAGTAAAAGGGATGTTGTGGCGTTTGAGGAAGGCACGGATGTCGGCACCGATGCGCAGTTCCTTGGGTGCAACGTAAACAATTTCCACATCCTTATAGTTGCGCATTAGATAGGATAGTGAACGCACGGTTCGTCCACGCGCCAGATCGCCTACCATAGCGATTTTCTTGCCGTCAATCTCCCCCAGCGACTTGCGTAGGGTGTAGATGTCAAGCAGTGCCTGGGTTGGGTGCTGGTCTCGTCCAGAGCCTCCATTTATGACCGGGATGCGGCGCTCGGCCATGTTCATCTCCCAGGCAGCTACTTCGCAGGCTCCCTGGTCCGGGTGCCGCATAACGATAAGGTCTACGTAACTGCTGAAAGTGCGGATGCTATTCTGGAAGGATTCTCCCTTGGCCTGTGACGAGGTAGAGAGGTCACGGATATCCACATAGCCCATGCCAAGATTTTGCTCGGCAGCGACGAACGAGAGAAACGTGCGGGTGCTCGGCTGCGCGAATAGGTTGAGCGCCTGCCGGTCGCACAAGAGGTCCTGTAGGAAGCGTGCTCCCTCAGGGGTTTTATGAATTCGCCGGATTGCATCCGCCAGCGTACACAGAGCATCAAGAAGCGGACGGTCAAACTGTTGCGCGAAAAGCACGTGGAACAGCCCTTTGCCGTCCCTCTTGCTCAAGTACGGTATTTTCTCCGAAGTTTCCAGCGCGCTGTATTCCTCCCACGACAGATTCTGGCGCATGCCTAACCTCGCCTTCTTCGGTTGTTGTTGCCAGGATTGAAAGGACGTATGTCTGTGCTTGCGACAATCTTCCCAGTGCCACGCATTATATCTGTCTGGCACAGGAAATCAAGGTGGGGTGACCGGCGGTGGCGGCCCGCCTTGAGTCTCTGGCCTCCCTCGCTTCCGATGCGACAGCCATTGCAATTATGGCCGGCGTCATTCGGGGAGGCGGAAGGTGAGGATGCCATCACCGAGCGCTTCCTCGTCAAAGGAGTTTGCCTTGCCGGCGATTGTCACCTGCACAGGGACATCGGTGCGTAGTTCGTAATGCCCGCCGTCCAGCCGCCGCAGGTAGACGTGAGTGGGGAGTGTGACAGTGTCGCCCGGACCGAAATCGTAGAGGCGCACGAGCGGGCGACCATCTCCATCCGTATCGGGGAAATCTGCTGGGGCCAGCCTGCGACCTTCTACGGTGAGAAGATAGGTGTCGCCCGGCATATAACTCGTCCACGTGCGCGAGCCGTCTTCGTTTTTGAGTATCTGCTTGTGGTAGGGCCAGCCGGGGTGTGGGGCCTTTAGGGAGTCCAAGTAGATGCGCGGGTGTTGCTTATACCAGAACATGAACCCGTCGTCGCGGATGCGCGTAACTTCGAGTTCCAGCATCAGTTCTCCTGGCTGCTTGGTGGCTATGGTGCCATTCTCCTGGAGGTAATGGATGGGCTCGGCTGCGAACATGCGTACGGTGCGTTTGCCATCGCCATTCGCATCGGGAATGTCCTCCATCCTGATGCGCTGCAGGTGTCGGTGCCATTCGGGCCAGCCGAGGTACATGAAACGGTCGCCGAGGGAGAGTTTTGCCTTTCCCAGGGCGTGGCCAGCCTCGTTGATCACTGTCATGCCGTCGTAATAGGCGGGGTGATAATCATAAAGGTCGGGAGCAAGGTCAAGGACGGCGGCGCTGCCGTCCGTGAGGATATGCTCAATGCCACCCTGATAGATGGCGGCGCTTTTCTCAAAGGTGATGCACGTATTTTCGCCGATATGTTCACCGCGGACGGCGCGGCAGTTGGTGATGTGCCTATCGTTGAAGATAGTCAACTCTTGCCCGGCGATGAGCCGTACGGGCCAGTGGCCAGATACGGTAAATCGCATGTTGTCGTAGTCAACGTCAATTATGCGGCCGACATGCGCGTGTTTTTGCGGGCGCAGTTCCACTGATTCCGCAGGCTGGTTCCGCATATAGGAGAGTGTGGAACCGCCCACCAGGTGCATGAGGGCCACCCCCCCGGCATCCAAACGCACAAAGGAGAACTGGCCAGATGCGATGCATCGTTCCTCTGGCTGATCACCGAGGCGACAGGGCTGAGGCGTGTCGCTCTCAAATAGTATGTCGGTACAACCATTTTTTGCGGTTATGCGCAGGGCGGCTGCATTGGGAGGTTTCTCCTGTCCCTGCGCCGCCGTGCTGCTCATGGTCAGCGGTTCCACGGAGAAGATGTGTGGTTCTCCCTCATAAGCCTGGATGATGGCCGGCCAGGTGCTTTCGTTCTTGCCTTCCTGCCGCACATAGAGGAAGGGCCAGTCGAATTCGCGTCCTTTGAACTCGGTGCAATACCAGTTTCCAACCAGGATGCTGTTTCCGCCGTGGCCAAGGAGGGTTACGCGAGTGAACTTGGGCGGGGAGTTGGGGTCGTAGTCGCGCTCAAGCATGCTCTGCTCTGAGTTGTGCAGTGTGATTTCCTTATCGCCAATCTGTACTTTTTCAACAGTGCGACGCAGCCGCCAAGTGGCCTCAAGAAGGTTGCCGGCCACGCCTTCGCGCTGTGAGCCGGGCCGATGCCGGGCGAGATACTTCTGGGCGACTTCAGACGTGGCTTCAGCCAGCGGGGCGTTGACGGTAAACTCGTCGGGCGGCACGCCCTTGAAACACCAGGTGTGTATATTGCCGCCGCGAACACGAAAAACGTCAAACACATAGGCGTTTCTCTGGTCAACGGCGATAAGGGCGGTGGCGCGACGATATAGCGAGACGTGAGGATGGCTCTCGCCGCGCGCGGCGGCCAGTGTGAACTGCGCGCCCGGCAGCGGTTTGAAGGCATGCAGCCAGGCGGTGCCCGTGCTGTTCTGCACGCCGCCGGTGAAGGACTTTTCGTCGACTTCAACGAGATTATGAACATACGAGGTCATGCAACTGGGCTTGCCATATGAGCCCATGAGACGCCCACCCAGGTCGCTGAGCACCCGTAGGCCGTGTGCCCAGAATTGCAGGTCCAGTGAATCGGGGTGAGCGTGGCCGCTGCCAACGCCCGTGCGGATGGTGACGGTTCGCTTCTGCCGGTAATCGGGATTGTCGGCGCCCTCCTCCATCACCGCTAGGCCGAAGCCGCCAAGGTGGCGTGACTGTTGGTGCAGGAATGGGTCTTTGGCGCTCTGTGCGACTTTCTTCACCTCTTCCCATTCGGCGTCGGTGAACTCGCCCTGGCCGATGCGGTTGGCGAGGAGCCAGGCGAAACGGGAGTCTCTCTGCTGCTGCCAGGCGCGCCGGTAGAGCGTCTCAAATGTTTTGGGGTCGGGATTGAGCCGACGCGGGCCATCGGGTGAGGCGACGTCACCGATGTTGGAGCTATAGCCGCCGGCAACGTAGAGGTCAAATAGGCTGCCCGGCAGCGCGGCAAGCTTAGGATAGCGCCGCGGGTCAGCGAGGTTGAATTTGTCGTCTCCGCCGGTGCGCGCGTAGCGTGCCAAAAGGTCAACAATCCCGCCGAGTTCCTCTGCCGACTCGCCTTGGACGTAGTAGGTGGAGCCGATGTAGTTAAGTCCATCGCGGCTGTAGCCGTTGATAATTGAGTCGGGGAAGCCACTGAGTGTGTTGCGCAGGTACATGCCTCGGAAATAGGTGTCAAGAAATCTGCGGGAGACTTCGTTAGGGCCGAGCACGACGGCTGCCCAGGGAGTGGCGGGAGAGTATAGCACGTGGTTGATGCCGTCCTGGGCTGCCCGCTGGACCAGAAAGGTATCAATCAGCGCAATGACATCCCGCGAGGACTTGACCCACGGGACAAAACGACCGACGCGCCGAGCCAACTCCTCGTTATCTTTGATATAGGGGAAAAGCGCGTCGTAGGACTGCAAAATACCGACAACGGTGCCGGTGCTCCATCCGGCATAGCCGGTGCCGCGGCCGCCGTTATTGCCGGGACTGAAACGCCAGCCCTTCTTGTAGACGTTAGCCATGACGTGGGCGAGGAAATCGTAACTGGGATAGCGATAGGCGTAGGCGACAAGGAGGAAAGCGGCGTCGGAGGCGGCCTCTAGGTCACCGGCAAGTAGGTAACGTGCCACTAGTGAGTCACGCGCATGGTAGCCGCCACCGATGGCCTTGACGATGGCGTGGTAGCGCGCGCGCATGAATTCGGGCACGGTTCCAAAGTTGAACGACGCCGACGTGCCCCAGGTCTCCTTGTCGTAAAAGAAGGCACCCTTGTCTTCCGGTACGGGCCAAGGCTGCGGCAGAGGCCGGTTCATGTTGTAGTCCGCGAGCGTGTATTCCAGGCCGAGGGCCTTGTTTACCAGTTTCCAGGGCTGATCGTAAGCCTGGCCGAAAGCCATTTCCCAGGTGCCGGGTTCCTTGCCCAGAAGTTGTTTGACGCGGGCAGCGATTATCGGGCGGTCGGTTTCATGTCCGCGGCCGATCCCCCAGTAGAGTTGGTCACCGGCGGGATTGGCATTTATCGGCATGACTGCGTTCCACATGACCGCATCGCGTGCTTCGCGCTCGGCGGGGCTGAGTGCACGTGCCGGCAGGGGCCGCGGCACCTTCTTCTCGCGTTCGGCGGCTTGGCGCATTCCCTGTATCTCGGCATCGGTGTAGAGCACGCGCTGGGACTTCACCGCCTGAAAAGTGAAACCGGCCAGGACGTTACGCAATTGGATGCGGTCAACCACTGGCTGCACCTGACTGCGGTCGTCAACGAAGATTTCGCCCACGTAGCGCCCTTTTTCCGGTGCGTGGAGGTACAAGCGCGCCACGTCGTGATACCTCATGTCAAAGGGACAGCGCATGGACCAGAATTCGGACAGATCGCCTGGGCCCTGGAGACGCAAGGCGATATTGAGGGGCTTCAATTCCTCACCCACCCACGCGTTCGGGTCGGTCACTTTGGCGATGATGTAGATGACGTACATGCCACGCTCAAGTTCACCTAGGTCAACGCGGAAGACGGGCGTGTGCGGAGCAGCACGAACCGCCAGCGCTCCCTGGGCCTCCGGGTCCTTGACGATGAGTTCCAGTGGCACGCCTGGCAGGTTCTCCGCCTCAAACTCCTTTACCAGCGGCGGTGGTGCAAGAACCTGCATCAGAGTATCCAGGTGAGCAAAGGCCGGAGAGGCGGCGAGTGATAGAACGAACAGCATCGTTGCGACTATGCCAACTGCGTGTTGGTTCATGGATATACCCTTTATTGCGGGCTTTGTGCCCCAGTTGGGCACAATTGCTGATTATGCAGGTTTCGCAGGTGCGGGTCAATCACAACGCTTTCGTCTTGACTGGGTTGGCGGCGGGCGGTAAATATTGAGAAACTCTCCCAACGAGGAAAGGCGCGGTCAGTTGGCAGGAAAATCGCTTACTAGCGTCCTTATAAAACCTGCTGGTCCCGATTGCAACCTCCAGTGCGGCTATTGCTTCTATCTGGGCAAGGGGGCGCTGTTCGGCGCTGGGCCGCACCGGATGAATCAGGAAACGCTGGAGCGCGTCGTACGGCAGACGCTTGGCGCTGGTGCACCGGTGGTAACCTTCTGTTGGCAGGGGGGCGAGCCAACATTGATGGGACTGGATTTTTTCTGTGCTACCGTCAGCCTGCAGAGAAAGCACGCGCGTTCTGGCCAGCGTGTGGAAAATGCCCTCCAGACGAACGGGTGGCTTGTGGACGATGCGTGGTGCGATTTCTTCCGACAGCATCAGTTTCTACTGGGCCTGTCGCTGGATGGGCCTGCTCATGTGCACGACCGCTATCGTCGGACACTCAGCGGCGGTCCAACACACGCGCGCGTGGCTAAGACCGCAGAGCGTTTGCTGCGCGCAGGGGTGGCAGTAAATGCCCTTGTGGTGGTCAACGATTACTCCGTGCATCACGGCAGGGAGATCTACAACTTCCTCCGTGACATGGGTTTCCGGTTCATGCAGTTCATACCATTTTTGCCTCCGCCGGGCAGGGTGGGTGCAGGGCCGGAACCGTCCGCGCCGCCGTCTATGGCGTATGGCGATTTCCTGATAGAGGTGTTTGAATGTTGGCAGGCCGACTTCCGCGATGGCTGGCCGACGGTCACGGTGCGACACCTGGAGGCACTATTCGCAACCTACGTGAACGGACCTCCTCTTGAATGCACCCTGGCCGAAACTTGTGGCGATTACGTCGTCGTAGAGCACAATGGCGACGTGTACGCGTGTGATTTTTTCGTCCAACCGGACTGGTTTCTTGGCAATGTCCACCGGAACACGCTCGGGGAGATGCTCAACTGTGAGCGTCAGCGGACCTTTGGCGAACGTAAAGCCCACCTCACGGATAATTGCCGGCAGTGCCGGTGGTTGCAGCATTGTCGCGGTGGTTGTCCGGCCTATCGTGGCTCAGACGCTGCGCGCGCCTGGGGCCTCTGTGCCGGTTACCAGAGATTTCTGGAACATGCCGACGGTTTCATGCGCGCTTTGGCGCGGCAGTGGCGGGAACGGGAGTATGCCTTTGCCGCCCTTCAGAGCGATGCTATGGGCTCGTCCGGCAACGGAGGAGGTACCCCCCCGCTAAGGGGGTTCAATGGCGGCCAGACGCAACGCGGTTCTTGGAGCCACGTCGGACGGAACGCTCCTTGTCCCTGTGGCAGCGGAAGGAAGTTCAAACACTGCTGTGGCCAGGGCCGGTGAGTCTGATGACTGGCTGCTGACCGCCCCAAACGTTGGGGTGGCCCATCCTTGCTGTGAAGGTCATCATGTGTGACCCACTGCGTGAGTATGTCGGCGCTATGCATATCCATTCAACTTACTCGGATGGTCACGGGCGCGTGCCGGACATCCTGGAAGCGGCGCGCCGGGCAGGATTGGATTTCGCGCTTCTGACCGACCATGACACCGCGGCTGCTCGGCGTGAGGGGTGGGAAGGTTGCCACCATGGCGTTACGCTTGTGGTGGGCGTGGAGATTACGCCTCCGCGAAGTGGGCATTGTCTGGCCCTGGGAATTCGGCAGTGCCCCGGTTTCGCGCGTCTGCCTGAGCAGGAGTACCTTGACCGAATCATCGCGGAGGGCGGTTTTGCTGTCGTGGCGCATCCCCTGGGCAAGGTCAAGCGTTCCCTCGGCATCCAGCAGCGGCCGTGGACGCTCTGGCACCATCCCGCCGTGCGCGGGTTGGAAATCTGGTCCTACATGCACGATTGGATTGATAAACTTCAGGGTTGGAAGTTTCACGAGTTCTATGACTTCTGGCGGCGGCCTCATGAGCGGATCGTGGGACCGGCTCCAGAATTACTGGCTCTCTGGGACCGTCTCTGTCAGGTGCGGCGCTATGTGATAGTGCCTGGCATAGATTGTCATGCACGTCAGATTCCCCTGACGCGAATGATCGTTTTTCCGTACGAGGATATGTTCCGCACCCTGCGCATGCACCTTTTCCTTCGGTGCGCGGGAGAGCCGCCCGGCCCTGCGCAAGTACTTGAGGGTATTCGTGAAGGTTGGGGGTTTGTGGGCTACGACCTCATCCATGACTCAACTGGCACGCGTTTTGAGGCGTGTTGTGTGTGCGGCGCGCAACTTGGCATAGGCGATGAGCACCCGCATCATGGCAAGGTTGAATTGCTGGCGCAGGTGCCGGCCTCCGCCGAACTGCGCCTCCTCCGTGACGGCAGGCCAATTGCTCGCGCGGTCGGCTGCCGACTGGCTCATTCCTCGCAGGACGCTGGAGTGTACCGGCTCGAGTGTTATCTCGGCGGCCGGCCCTGGGTTTTCACGAATCCAATCTATCTTCGGGCGGGACGTGAGCAATTTACGGCACGGTAGGGCTGATTTGTAACACGGAGGGTTGAAGCCCGGCACAGTCTTACGCGCAAAATCCAGGAGAATTGGCTTGGCGCGCATCATACTGGCTTCTGCCTCGCCGCGGCGGCGCGAACTTCTGACGCGCCTTGGGGAGCCATTTGAGGTCATGGCACCGGATGTGCACGAGGATGTGGACCCCCACACCTCGCCTGAACGTGCGGCGGAAATACTGGCCGAGCGCAAGGCTGTCGCCGTCGCCAATTTGTTGCGCGAAGGTATTGTCATCGGGGCAGATACGCTCGTGGCCTTGGACGCAGAGCGAATCGGCAAGCCTGTGGACCGTGAGGACGCGATCTGCATTCTGCGGCGTCTATCCGGTCGCCGGCAACGGGTGATTACCGGTGTTTGTGTCCTTGATGTGGCCTCCGGGCGCAAGGCGGTTGGTTCTGAGACGACTTGGGTGACGATGCGCCCAATGACAGAAACGGAGATAGAGGAGTACGTTGATTCCGGGGAGGCCATGGGCAAGGCAGGCGCCTACGCCATCCAGGAAACCGGCGACCGTTACGTGGAGAACGTGGAGGGCGATTTTGATAATGTCGTGGGTCTTCCTCTGGGGCTAGTTCGTCGGCTTCTGGCAGAAGTCCGCGATGCTGCGGCGAATGGTTGATGGACGGAGGGTGGACATGCGCGCGAGGGCGGGAGGTAGTAAGCGATGAAGATTGACCTGAAGCGTGATGGAGTGCGCGCGGCCGGTTCCTGGGAAAGTTATCCCAACCGCGTCCGTGCCTTGGGCAGCCGGCCAGCCCTGCACGAGCAGTTTGAATGGGAGCACACCGAAGACTTCGTCAAAGGCCTCGCCGAGCGCGGGTTCAACCTCTATATCGCCCACTTTTCCAAGGGGCATGGCATTGAGACCGAGAGGCCATACTATGCACGCCTACGCGGCCTGGTGGAACTGTGCCACCGCTACGGCATCGCCGTCGGCGGCTACATGCGCTACACGACCATCATGCCGGAAACGCTCCGACGCGAGGTGCCCGACTGCCTGGAACGCTTCGCCGGCAGGACGGGCGCAGGCCTCTACGCCCGATATGCGAAGAGTTACTGGCGCTACATCCCCTGTCCATGTTCGCAGGAGTGGCTTGACTATCTTGACCGGATTATCGCCATTGGCGTCAATGAAATCGGGCTAGACTTGATTCACATTGATGGCACAACGCTTTGGCCGGAGCCGGAGGCATGTCATTGTCCGCGCTGTCAGAAAGCGTTCTGCGAATATCTTGAGGCCAAATATCCGAACCGGGACGCCCGGGTGCGAATCTTTGGCTTTGCAGACCTTTCGTTCATAGAACTGCCTTACTACGGCACGCCCGGCAGTTTTGTACGGCCGAAGGCGCTCACCGACCCAGTAGCGAAGGAGTGGTTGCTCTTCCGTTGCCAGCGCATGACGGAAATCTGGCAGTTTCTGGTGAACGCCGTCAAGAAGCGCAGGCCGGAGGTGTGGGTGGACGGCAACATCAAGTACGAGCCAGGCATGAACACCGCCTGGGATCACAGCAACGACCTCTATGCCCTGCACCGCGTTCCCTGTGAGGCCTTCTACACCGAGGAGCCGAATTCGCCGGAGTTACGCCCCGATGGCGCGGTGGTTTCCTACATCTCGACATTCAAGAAGGCACGTCAGTTTGGCAAGAAAGTCTTGTGCTACAACCGTGCCGGCCCGCCCACCTACCGCGAGTTCAGCACGCCAGAGCAACTGAGCCTTGGCTACGCGCACCAGATGGCTTTCAACAACGACGCCATCGGCTGCCACATCAGGTTCTCAGCCGGCAGTTGGCCCGCGTACTATGAGCCATACGTTCGCTTCCATCGAGACCATCGCGACCTGTTCAGCGAAGGTGAACTCCTCACCGATGTCGGCGTGTACTACTCCACGCGGTCGCTGGCATTCAACTTTCGAGAGCCGCACCTGGGTATCCTTCTCGCGCAGCAGGCGCTGATTCACCAGCGCGTGCCTTTTGGTTTTCTTTTCGGCGAGGAAGTCCGGTGGATTGACCGCTACCGCGCCATCATTCTTGCGGACGTAGAATGTCTTTCCGACGAAGAGGTGGAGGCGATTGCGGCCTATGTTCGGGGAGGCGGTGGTCTCGTCGTCGCGGGGCAGGCAGGCACGTGCGACGAACTGCGCCATCCGCAGCCGATAGGCCGCCTAGCGATTGGCTTGGGTCTTTGCCAGGCGGCCCGCGTTGCCCACCACTATCAGCGGGTTGGGCGCGGGCGCGTGGCATACCTGCCCCCTCTTGTTCCGGATGTGGAGGCGAGTGCGCACGAGGGGGGACACAGGAGGGGCGAGTGGGTGGAAGAGTTTGTCAAGGGTTCAGACATCGCGTTGGCCGCTTGGCGCTCGCCGCGGAACGCGGCGGACTTTCTTGATGCGGTGCGCTGGGCCGCGGGCGGCTTCAGTTTTGAGGTGCTCGCTCCGGGCGGCGTAGTGTGCGAGTACGTGCGGCAACCGGTAAGAAACCGCGTCCTCGTGCACCTGGTCAATTTTGACCTGGGCCGTGATGTGGAAGGCATCGAGGTCACATGGCACGGGGCAGGTGGGGCCATTCAGGCTGAAGCCTTCACGCCCGATGACATCCCTCCCGGTGTCGAAGCATTCCCAGGCGAGGACAGGGCCATCTTGCGATTGGCGCGGTTACACCGCTACGTCATTCTTGCCCTCACACCGCCATCGGACGCAACCGTGTTATGACTGATGTAAGTGCCCATGGGATTCTGACCGGGTGTCGTTGCTGTTCCGCCGGGGGCCCCGCTGAGACACACGGCCATCGGATGGCGGAGGTTCGGTTGTTGTCAGTGCGTGTCGCACCAGTTGCCGTGCACGTTCTGCATCAGAGGCCGCCACGCGAATGCGCCCCCAACCTTTCTGAGTAGTGAACAAGCCGTCCCACAGGCCTTCCGGGTTGAATGATTCTACCGCGCAGGAAATGCCTGCCTGGAATAGAGCGCCCTCGGCGAGTTGCGCTTCCAGGAGGCTGCCCACCGCGGCAATCACAACTGTTCGCTCGCCTCGAGCGCGCGGTTCTTCAACCATGGCAGACTTCATCTGCGGTTCTATTTGGGGCCTGGTTACCCGCCGCCGCGAAAACAGTTCGCGCCGGGCAGTCCGTGCAGCGTGGCTGCGGGCGGCAGTGCTCTTTGCCCAGGCGTACGAGTAGGGCGTGATACTCGTTGAAAAGCGATGCTTCTGCAGGCAGGCTGCGCTCGAACAGAGCCTTGATTGCCTCGTAGGCAGCCTCCTGTTGGATGAGACCATGGCGTGCGAGGATCCGGCGCGTATAGGCATCCACCACGAAGGTTGGCCGGTTGCCAGCGTAGAGGAGGATGGAATCTGCAGTTTCCGGTCCGACGCCGGGGATGGCCAGCAACTCCGCGCGTACTTGATTCAGGTCGCCCGCGAGGGCCTTCTCTACCTTTCCCTCATGTAGTCTGACCAACCACCGTATGAGTGCCTTCAGGCGTTTGGCCTTGACGTTGAAGTAGCCGGCGGGCCGGATGAGCTGAGCGAGCCGCGCGTCAGAAATGCGGAAGAGACGGTGTGGGTCCAGCATCCGAGCCGTTTTAAGGTTGGCGATGGCCCGCTCCACGTTCTGCCAGTTCGTGTTTTGCGTGAGGATCGCGCCCACCATTATCTCAAATGGTGTTTCTCCCGGCCACCACCCTTGCGGGCCGTAGTGCGCGTAGAGGCTCTGATAAAGCCGTGTCAGTATCTCCCGATAATCCATATCATGCTGCAAATATTAGCAGTGGTGAAGGTTAGCGTGCAAGCATCTCCTGCAGCCGGTCGTGTGCGCGAGGGTCGTTTGTGGTTTGGTACGTTTGCGCGAGGTTTGCTCATCTGCTATCATGCGCTCCGGTGATCGGAGGTGAGGGAGGTGGTTGAGATCTCCTTGCGCACTCGCGCCCGCACCGAGTTGATTGACGTGACCAATGAAGTGCAGCGGGCACTGGAGAGGCTTGGAGTCAGGGAAGGTATCTGTACGGTCTTCGTGCCACACACGACCGCTGCAGTGACCATCAACGAAAATGCGGATCCCTCGGTGCGGTGTGACATCCTGACGGAACTGGACAAAATCGTCCCGCTGAACGACGGTTACAGTCATTCTGAGGGAAATGCTGCTGCACACATCAAGTCAGTGTTGGTTGGGGTGTCGCTGCAGGTGCCGGTGCGGGAGGGGCGTCTGGTGTTGGGAACCTGGCAGGGCATCTATTTCTGCGAATTTGACGGGCCGCGCACGCGGCGGCTCCTCGTGGACGTGCGATGAATCTGCCCAGTGAGCCAGCGGTTACCGATGTTCTGCTACGGCGCGAGTGGCCATATGTAACTGTGGTGGCGCTGGCAATTGTAATCATCCTGGGGTCAACTCTGGGTGGGAGGTCTGGCAACTGCGGGCACATGGCAGGAGATGCAGCACGCGGACTCTTGAGCGCGGTGCCCAGCCAGGAGGAATTGCAGGTCCTGTGGTCTGTGCCGCTGGGAAGATTGTGGCTGGTAGCAGAGGGGGTGGGAAACCTGGCAGGTGTGGTGTTGCTCCTGTACGCCCTGCTGAGGTGGCGGCGGTGGCGACGGGAACCCGCACTCGTGCCGGAGGCCACGTGGAACGCTTGGGATATCGCCAAGGTCACTGCCATCTATGTTGTTCTTCTGGCCATCGGGAGCGCGCCGGCCGGCTCGCAGGCTGAATCCGTGTGGTCGTGGGTTGCCGACTGTGCTGCGCGGGCGGGTGCGGTGGCACTTGCGCTGCATGTTGTCCTGCGCGAGCGCCGCGGTTCGTGGCGTGCCCTGGGTCTTGACCTCCGGGATTGGCGCGGTAGTCTCGTGTTTGGTGCGGCAGCATATCTGGCCTTCAAGCCGGTGTATATAGGTGTTGAAAACATGGCAAGGTGGTTGTGGCATCAATTGAAGGTCCAGCCCGTTCCGCAACAGGCCGTGGTCATTTTCGCTAGCACCGACTCGGCTGCGGTGCGCGTGGCCATTTCGCTCATGGCGGTCCTAGTGGCGCCTCTGACCGAAGAATTCTTTTTTCGTGGGCTGGTCCAGGGTGTGGTACGCCGTTGCTGGGGCAGGGGACTGGCCATTCTGGTCGGCGCACTCATCTTCGCCCTCCTGCATGCAAATCTCTACGCCTTGCCCGAACTGCTGGCGCTCGGCATTGTTCTCGGCTGGACCTATGAGCGCACACGGTCGCTTGTGGCTCCGGTGATGGTGCATTGTCTGCATAACGGTATGGTGTTGCTTCTCTTGTGGGCGCGGGTCGGCAGCGGAGTCTGAAGCGCATGTTCCCGAGCGTAGAGGCGCAACTGGAAAAGATAGCGCGCGGAGTGGTGGAGATTTATTCGCGAGAGGAACTGGTTGAAAAACTGGAGCGCTCGCGTCGTGAAAATCGACCACTGCGCGTGAAACTGGGCATTGACCCAACCTCGCCAGACATTCATCTTGGCCATGGGGTGCCGCTCCGCAAGCTGCGGCACTTCCAGGAACTGGGACACACGCCAGTTCTCATCATCGGGGATTATACGGCGCTGGTAGGGGACCCCTCCGGCCGCAACAGCACCCGCCCGCAACTTAGCCGGGAGGAAATTGAGGTCAATGCCCGTACCTATGTGGAGCAGGCCGGCAAAATCCTGGACATGTCCCGCGTGGAGGTGGTGCGCAATAGCCAGTGGTTTGAGCGGATGTCGTTTGAGGAGGTCATTCGCCTGGCAGCAAAGATGACGGTCGCCCGGCTGATTGAACGGGACGACTTCGCACGGCGCTACAGGGCGGGCAACCCGATTGCGCTGCATGAGTTTCTCTACCCGATGATGCAGGGATACGATTCTGTCATGGTGCGCAGCGATGTGGAAATCGGGGCCACCGAGCAGACCTTCAACCTTCTCGTTGGGCGCGACCTTCAGCGAGACGCTGGCATGGAACCCCAGGTTGCCATTACCCTGCCCATTCTTATCGGTACTGATGGCGTTCGGAAGATGAGCAAAAGCCTCGGCAATTACATCGGTGTCACAGAGTCGCCGGAAATGATGTACGGCAAGGTGATGTCCATTCCCGATGTCCTCATGCGCGACTACTTCATATTGGCAACGGACGTGCCGCTGGCGGAGGTGGAAGCGCTGCTGGCCGGTGGAGATCCGATGGCGGCAAAAATGGCGTTGGCGCGTGCCATTGTAACTAGGTATCATGGAGAGGATGTTGCACTCCGCGCTGAGGAGTATTTTGAACGCACGGTGCGGTGGGGCGAAGTGCCGGAAAATATCCCACGCGTGGAGGTGCCGCCCGCACTCCTCAGAGAGGGCAGGATTTGGATTGTACGCCTCCTGGTGCATTGCGGGCTCGCGTCCAGCAACAGCGAGGCGCGGCGACTCATAAGTCAAGGCGCGGTTTCACTGGACGGAGATGTGATTACCGACCCCGACCTTGATTTGTCGGTGCGGGGGGGCATGGTGCTCCGCGCCGGAAAGCGTCGTTACGTCCGCTTGGAGGTATCTTGAGTTTAGATACGCCTGTGCCCGTTGCGGTCTGGTGATGGAGGCAAAATGTCCATGGCCAAGCACGGATTCGGTATCGTCGGCTGTGGCATGATCAGCGAGTATCACGCTGCTGCCATTACGGAATTGCCTAATGCTCGTCTCGTGGCGGTGCAGTCACGTCATGAGGAAAATGCCCGGAAACTGACCGAGAAGTATGGTGTCTCATGGCACAGGGACTACCGCGAACTCGTGCGACGCGATGATGTGGAGATCGTGTGCGTCTGCACGCCAAGCGGGGCACACCTGGAGCCGGCAGTGGCAGCGGCGGAGGCCGGCAAGCACGTCATCGTTGAGAAACCGCTGGAGGTCTCGCTGGCGCGAGCTGACACCATCATCCAGGCGTGTGAGGAGCATGGGGTGCAACTTTGCGCCGTCTTCCCCTCGCGGTTCCAGGATGCGGCACAAGTCATTAAGCGTGCACTTGAGAAGGGCAGGTTTGGGCGATTGACAGTCGGCGATCTCTACAACAAGTGGTGGCGCACGCAGCAGTATTATGACTCCGGAGGCTGGCGCGGGACGTGGAAACTGGATGGGGGTGGTGCCCTGATGAATCAGGCCATCCACGGCGTGGATCTCCTCCAGTGGTTCATGGGACCGGTGCGCTCGGTCAACGCGGCAACCGCACTTCTTGCCCACGAGCGTATTGAGGTTGAGGACACGGCGGTCGCAATTCTGCGCTTTGCAAATGGCGCCCTGGGAGTTATTGAGGCCACCACTTCGATTTTTCCCGGTTACCCGCGGCGCATCCAGATTCATGGCAATGCGGGCACAGTAACCTATGACGGTGAGGATATCACGCACTGGGATTTCGCCGAGGCGCAGCCCGAGGATGAGGAGATTCGGCGACGCTTCGCCAAGAAGAGCCAACTGAGCGGTGGCGCTGCTGACCCGCGCGCCATTACCCATGAATACCATCGCCGCCAGTTCGCGGACTTTCTGGCTGCGATTGAGGAAGGGCGTGAGCCTCTGATCCCCGGCCGCGAGGGGCGTAAGGCGCTTGAGATCATCCTGGCAATCTATCGCTCGGCCGAGAGTAATGAGCCAGTAAATCTTCCCTTGCCGGCGGGAAACTAGCCCGCTCGGACATTGTCCGCGACATGTTGGGCAGCCGGAAGGCCTCTGTCTAGCGGGATGGGTTCAGGGAGCAGGGATGTCAGACCCACAGCGCCTGACCGTGGTGCCGCCAATGACGTCTTCGGGGTTCTCCATCATTGTGCACCCACATCGTCTTGGCTCTCCCCTCTGGCGGCCCGGCGTGGTGTTCCTGCTCCTGGCGCTAGTTAGTGCAGCGGTGTATTTGCCGCACGTCAACGCTCCTTTTCTTTACGACGACATCTCTCTCATTGCCGCCAATCCACAGATTCGCAGCCTGGGAAACTTGGGCCGCTTTTTCATGCCTGGATACTGGAACGAGGTGCACGAAGGCACCAAGGGGGTGTACCGGCCACTCCGTGAGGTAGCTTTCACACTAATGTTCGCCGTGGCTGGAACGCGCGAGTGGGCATACAGCCTGGTAAGTTTTGCCTTCCATCTCGGCGTCGTCTTCTTCGTTTATAGTTTGGGGCGACGTCTCCTCAAAGGCGAGGTCGCGCCGGCAGTGGCCGCGCTCCTTTTTGCGGTTCATCCCGTGCATATTGAGGCCGTGTTGTGGCGGAAGAACCTTGGCGAATTGATGTGTGCCTGTTTCGCTCTGTTTTCCTTTTTGCTCTTCCTGCGCTGGGCGCAGGGGTGGGGTGCGCGTCGGGCGCTGCTACTCTATTGGGGCAGCGCCGCGTGCTACGTTCTTGCACTCCTCTGCAAAGAAACGGCCGTGGCCCTGCCACTTGTCTTCCTTCTGTATGCGGTCTTTACCGCAGGGCACGGCGACCGGCGGGCGCTGGTTGTGCGTATTCTCCCATTTTTCGCCATCGCAATCGCATACGTGTTGTTTCAATTCTGGTGCTTTCGCCTGGTGCCGGACGCGATTCACGGCATGCGCCGTGAGCCGGATGAGGCTCTTTGGCTCCGACCGGCTCTCGTCCTCAAGACCCTGGCCGTTTATCACCGCCTACTTTTGTGGCCGGTGCAACTCTCGGCTAAACATCATTTTCTCTTTCCCATTGGCTACACCGGCTACGAGGTTCGGTGGCATCTGCTCGGTTTTCTCCTGCTCGCAACGTTGATGGTGTGGGGGTTCGTGCATTGGCGGCGTGGGACGCCGCTTATCGCCTGGATAATTGCATTCCTTCTGCCAGCGTCAAACATTATCCCATTTCGTGGTCGGCCGATAGGCGAGCAGCGCGCCTATCTTGCCTCGGTAGGCTTCTGCCTCTTGGTGGGGGCGGCGGTGGGAGCGGTCACGTCGCGGCGGGAGGTGTGGCGGCGAAGGTTTGCCCTGGTTGCAGGCTGTGCGGTGGTGGCGGTGCTGATCAATCTCATTCTCACTGTGCAGCGCGCGCGACTGTGCGACAACTGGGACTGGTTCTGGCATGACCTAATTATCAAGTCGCCAGTCCAGGCTGAGCACCATGCCTATTTCGGGAAGGTATACTTTGACCGCGGGCTGGTGCCCCAGGCCGAGTCGCACGCCCTCATTGCACTTACCCACGAGCCGGAGAACGCGAGCGCGCTGGAATTGCTCGGCCTCTGCGCCGGCGATGTGGGCGAACACCGCGAGGCTATCCAGTACTTCGAGGAGGCCCTGAAGAAGGACCCGAAGCGGCAAAACGCCTGGCGCTGCCTGGGACTGGCACACTTCTACCTCAATGAGTTTGACAGAGCCGTCGCGCCGCTCCGGCGTGCCCTTGACCTTCATCCATTTGATTCAGCCACGCGACTCCACCTGGCGGCTGTTTATCAGGAGTTGGGACAGCCGGAAGCCGCTCTCGCTGAGGGCAAGCGCGTCCTGGAGCAGGAGCCGAACAACGCCGATGCTCACTTTCTGGTGGCCATGGCCTATGAACGAATGGGGCAGTGGACTGCGGCAGTAGAGGCGCTGAACCGCGCCGTTCAGTGCCAACCGGGTAACCCGCTTTTCCTCACTGAACTGGGGAAAGCGCTGCTTGAAATCGGAGAGCGCGACCGGGCAGCTGAAGCGCTGCGCGCCGCACTCCGGATTGCTCCCGCCTATGTCCCCGCGCGAGAAGCCCTCCGCAGGGCAGAGGGAGGGTAGCCTGCTGTGCGATTTTTTCCTCTGGTTTAGCGGGGGCGTGGGGCGCAACCATTACTCATGGCATCGCGCCAGAAACCAAGAGAGCCCGAAAGTCGTTGCGGTGCCAAGGACAATAAGCCAACTCCAGCCGAAACCGACCGCCCCGATGCGCGACAGTATCAGAAGGGTCGTCATTGCGACAGCGCTGGTGATCATGGCCAGCACGTTGTCTAGGTTGGCTCGCTGGCGCGTAAGCAGTCCGAACAGGAAAATGCCGAGCATGGGCCCACCAGTAACGGAGACGATTTCAAATGCAAACCACAGGATATTGCGTATCGGTTGGCAAGCGTAGGCGATGAGCGCCAGGATGATGCCGAAGCCGACTACGCTCAAACGTGACACCCAGAGATAATGACGTTCACTCCGCCCGCGACCAAGGACAGGGCGGTAAATGTCACTGACGAACGAGGAGGCCAGCGACGCGAGGGGCGAATCAATGCTGGCAAGAATGACAGCGGCGAGCACCAACCCCTTCAGCCCTGTCGGAAGCCAGTCCACCACGAAGTACGAGAGCACCCGTTTGGCTTCCGGCCCCGCAGGGGCAGTCCCGGGGCGCTGCTGGTAGAACACGAAGAGCAGGGTGCCGATTGCGAGATAAATGCAAACCAACGGCAGGGCGGCAGCGATGGTGCCAACAATGGCCTTCTGACTGGCGCGTCGCGTTCTTACGGTCAGGAGGCGCAGGACGAATTCCTGGTCCGTGCCGAACACGGCCAGGTTCAGGAATAGCGCGTTGAGAATCGCCGCCCAGAGGGTCTTCGGGTCGGAGAGGTTCAATTGCAGGTTGAAGAGTTTCAATTTTCCCGCGGCAGCGGCACTGGCCCAGGCAGCGGTGGGCCCACCCTCGATGTTGAGCGCCAGGTAACCGAGAACTGCCAAGCCTGCAAGGTAGAACACCGCCGCTTCATAGGCTCCGGCCCAGACCACGGCCTTTATGCCACCAAAGGCAATCATCCCGATAGCAACGATAGTGAACAGTAGCAGTGCCTGTGCCAGCGACAGGCCGAGGATCAGTGCCACTGCCTCGCACGCGGCGAAAAGGCGCACGCCCGAGCCGAGCAGACGCGTGATAAAAAAGAACACCGAACCGGCGTACTGCGTTTGCGTCCCGAAGCGAGCCCTGAGAAATTCGTAGATGGAGGTCCAGTTGCCGGTGAAAAACTTCGGAATAAAGAGGTAAGCGACGAAGATGCGGGCAAGGGCGGCGCCGATGAAAAACTGCAGGTATTGCCAGTTCTCGCTGAATCCTGTGAACGGCACGGCGGTGATGGTGACAGCGCTGACCTCAGTGGCGACAAATGAGAGACAGGCGACGAAGGCTGGAACGCGTCGCCCGCCCAGGAAGAAGTCCTGCGTGTCCTTCTCCTCCCTGCCGCTCCACCAGGCGATAAGGGCAAGGAGAGCGATGGCAATGGCCACAACGGCGAGGTCGAGGATGCTTAACGCCCCCAGCACTTTCACCGCGGCGAATGCGCTCATGCGCTGCGCCCCTCAATAACGGGGCGCAGCATGTGCTTTGCCTGGCGCAGCAGCCGCTGGGCCACTGCCCGGCTGACGCCCCGGCAATGCATCACGATGGCCAGTTTGGCATGACCCTCGGCGGCGTGCAACAGCTTGCGTGCACGAGGTCGGGTCAGTCCGGTAACGGACATCACAATCCGTTCCGCCCGGTCACGCAACTTGGTACTGGTGGCGCGCACGTCCACCATGAGGTTGCCGTAGACCTTGCCGAGTCGCACCATAGCTGTCGTACTCAGGGTATTGAGGATGAGTTTGGTGGCTGTGCCAGCCTTCATGCGCGTGGAACCGGAGATAACTTCCGGGCCAACCACCGGGTTGATGACCACGTCCACGGACGGCAGTGGCTTGGCCTCAGGGGCACAGGTGATGAAGACGGTGTGCGCCCCGCGGGTGCGGGCCCGACGCAATGCCCCGCGCACGAACGGCGTCAACCCACAGGCGGCGATGCCTATCACCACGTCTTTTGACCTGATGCGATGCTTGTCAATGGCTGCCTGTCCCGCGTTGGCGCAATCCTCCGCCCCCTCCACTGCACGTACAAGGGCGCGGCGGCCGCCGGCAATGATCCCCTGCACGAGGGACGATCGTGTGCCGAAGGTGGGTGGAGATTCGGCTGCGTCCAGCACGCCAAGGCGACCGCTGGTGCCCGCCCCTACATAGAAAAGCCGCCCGCCTTGTCGCAGGCTCTCAACTATCAGTTCAATCGCCGCAGCAATCTCACGCCTCTGAGATGCTACCGCCGGCGCCACCTTCCGGTCTTCGGCGTTGATGATATCTACGATGGCTAACGTGTCGCAGCGGTCAAGGTCACGGCTGCGCGGGTTGCGTTGCTCAGTAGTCAGACGCGAATAGTCTCTCGACATTCCTCTCCTTCGCGGTTGTCTTATCTCACCCACTGCCTCAATCTACAGATGCTAGGTTGGCGTCTCATAACCGGCAGTGTCTACCCGGGATGATCTTGCCCAGTACTGTGGGATGTCGTGCCCCCGTGGCTGTCGGAATGTTTGTTGCCACGCCACGGATAGTCTCACGCGCCAATATGGCGAATGATACTGCCTCCTTGGCCTCAGCCAGGATACCGAACTCATCCACCTCTACGACTCTGGCTGGCTGCAATCCCTGGCGCAGGAATTGTAGCAGTGTGCGGTTCCTTGCGCCACCGCCGCAGATAATGACCTCGTCCGGTGCTCCTGGCAGGAATCGGCGATACGCCTCTGCGATGCTGCGGGCCGTGAAGGCGGTGACGCTGGCGAGAATATCGAGCGGGGTGAGGCCCTTCCGGCGCCAGCGTGCAAAGAGGACATCGGCGAACTGCACACCGAACTCTTCGCGCCCCGTGGACTTGGGCGGGCGACGGCGGAGGAAAGGATGCCGGAGCAGTTCGGCCACCATGGCATCCGAGACAGTGCCGCGCGCCGCCATTCGTCCATAGGGGTCGTAGGTGAGCCGCCCACCGCTGACCAGGGAGACGATGCGGTCAATAATCATATTGCCCGGGCCGGTATCGAAGGCCATGACCTCGGCCAGTCTCGCGCGGGCGGGCAGCCAGGTGGCGTTGGCAATGCCGCCAATGTTCTGGATGACTCGGCAGAGGTGCGGATGGCGGAAGAGGAAGTAGTCCGCGTAGGGCACGAGCGGCGCGCCCTCGCCGCCCGCCGCGAGGTCGCGGGGACGGAAGTCCGCAACGGTCGTAATCCCCGTGCGCTCGGCAATCACCGACGGCTCGCCAATTTGCAGGGTTGAGCCAAGCCGATGTCGCCCGTAAAGTCGTCCCACGTGTCGTGGAATGTGATAGATGGTTTGACCGTGCGATCCGACTAAGTCAACGGAACTCAAAGGTATGTGACTGGAGCGGGCAACCCGTTTCAGTGCCATGGCGAAGACCTCGCCCAGCACAAAGTTGAGATGGCAGAGTGCGTCAAGACGTGCTGTTTCTGGGCGGAATAGCGAGAAGATTTCGCGGCGCAGGCGCGGCGGATATGCCATGCGGCCAGAGGCGAGAAGGCAGCAGCGCCGGCCGTTGAGTTCCACGATGGCAACGTTCACGCCGTCAACGGAGGTGCCGGACATCAGGCCGGCCACGCGAAGTCGTCGTCGGGCGGCGAGGCGTGCGATTGTGAGCATGAACGTCCTCCGGGGTAAGATCCCTAAGGCAGCACCTGCGAAGGTGCTGGACAGGAGCATGGGTATAGCTCTGTCTTGTTTAGGTCACTACCCAGGCACCGCGGGACTGGATTGAGACTTGGCAGTGACGGCCGGCCGTTCCCCGCCCGGCCAGCGCCTTGACCATGGCTTCGCCTACCCTTTCGGCCAGTCCTGCCGCGCCAGCGGGCACGAAGGCAGCGAGGGTCGGCCCGGAGCCGCTTAACACAGCTCCCAGCGCACCGGCGGCGAGTGCAGCCTCCAGAGCATCGGCCAGGCCCTTCACGAGCGGCAGACGATAAGGTTGATGGAGGCGGTCGCGCATGGCTTCGCGCAGTCCCTCCTCTGCGCCACTTGTCAGTAGGCCGACGAGTACGGCGGCGCGTGAAATGGAGAAGACGGCATCTTCGCGCGACACCTCACGGGGCAGCACAGTGCGTGCGGCGCCCGTCGGCACGCGCGCCTCTGGAATGCACAGCACGATGCGATATGTATCCGGCACTTGAAATCGCAAGGCGTGGAAGCCTTCGTCAGTGTGCAAGCACACCGTTAAGCCACCCAGCAGGGCTGGGGCGGCGTTGTCAGGATGGCCCTCAATCCGTGCGACGATCTGCAGTAGTGCTTCGGTGTTAAGGGGATTACCACAGGCCACATTGGCCGCGACCGCTCCGCCTACGGCTGCCGCCGCGCTGCTGCCCAGGCCGCGCTGCAGGGGAATCGCATTGCGCAGGTGGAGCCGTATCCTTTTTGGCGCTAGGCCCACCATGCGGAACACATGCGCGGCGGCACGAAACACAAGATTGTCGCGCCCAACATGTATCTCGCCCGCACCTTCGCCTTCAATTGTCATCTCCAACTTCGTTTCGGCGAGGCGCCTGCCGATCTCTGGTGGTGTGCCCGATTGTGGCTCGTCGCAGGCGAAAACCAGCTCGTTTTGCATGGTCACCGCCACGCCGAGTGTGTCAAAGCCGGGGCCGAGATTGGCGATGGTTCCCGGGACGGCGATGGTGAACTCTCTCACAGGCCAACCTCCCGAGCGATACGGTCGCTATCGGCAGGTAATTTGAGTGGTTGACGGCATGAGGCGATTGCACGGTCGGGATCTTTCAGGCCATGGCCAGTCAAGGTACACGTTATGAGGGCCTTGCGTCCCCTGGGTACGAAGTGGGAGAGGCGACCAGTGCGGGCGTACTTGATGAGGCCGGCGACGCCCGCGGCAGAGGCTGGCTCGCAGAAGATTCCTTCGCGGCTGGCAAGCAGCGAGTAGGCGTTGAGAATTTCAGCATCGGAAACCATGTCGATTACTCCGCCCGACTCATCACGCGCGGCCTCGGCCTGCTTCCAACTTGCCGGATTGCCAATACGGATGGCGGTGGCGATGGTCTCCGGCTTTTCAATAGGCCGGCCGCGGACAATAGGCGCGGCGCCTTCTGCCTGGAAGCCCATCATTTTTGGGAGTTCGCTCTTGCCTTCGGCATGGTACTCGCGGAAGCCCTTCCAATAAGCGGTGATATTGCCGGCATTGCCTACGGGCAGGAAATGCATGTCAGGCGCGCGGCCGAGGGAGTCCACTATCTCAAATGCCGCTGTCTTCTGTCCTTCGATGCGGTAAGGGTTGATGGAGTTCACAAGGCACGCGCGGTGTCGTTCGGCCAGTTCGCGGACTACACGCAGAGCGGCGTCAAAATTGCCGTCAATCTGGATGACAATGGCCCCGTGCACCATGGACTGGCTCAGTTTGCCGAGAGCGACCTTGCCCTCCGGGATGACCACTAGGGCCTTTAATCCGGCACGGGCCGCATACGCCGCGGCCGAGGCGGAGGTATTTCCTGTTGACGCGCAGACCACAACCCGCTCACCCGCCTCAAGCGCCTTGGAGATGGCCACCGTCATGCCTCGGTCTTTAAAAGAGCCGGTGGGATTCAGGCCTTCAAACTTGAAGTGCAGTTCCACCCCCAGGTCAGGACCCAGATAAACCGATGGGATTAGCGGGGTCGAGCCTTCATTGAGCGTGACAATGGGTGTCGCCGGGGTTACCGGCAGGCGTGCGCAGTAGCGCTCTATCACTCCTGGCATCAGTCAGGTTCCTCAATCCGAATGAGCACTGGTGGAGATTGGGTGAACTCGGCGGCGGCAATTTCCTTGAGCGCCTCCTGCACGGCACCTTCTCGTGCTTCGTGTGTTACCAGGAGCACCGGAACGCTGCCAGTCGCGGCGCGCCCCCGCTGGTATACCGAAGCAATGGAGACTTGTCGGCGGCCCAGTGCCCCGGCGATAGCGGAAAGAACGCCGGGGCGGTCAAGAGTTTCAATGCGCAGGTAGAACTTGCATTGGACGTCTGCCATTGGCCGCACCGTAGCGATGCCGTCTCTGATACCAGCCGGCAGCAGGGACGGTCCGCGCACGCCTGCGGTGACAGCCCGTGCCAATGAAATGATGTCGCTGACGACACCGGAGGCGGCGGGCTGCTCGCCTGCGCCGAGGCCATAGAGCATCACCGGCCCGGCAGCATCGGCTTGTATGAGTGCAGCATTGAAGGCATCGCCCACGCTCGCCAGCGGGTGGTCGTTTCGGACGAATGTTGGATGCACACGCGCTTCTATCTGTCCGTCGTGCTCCTTGAAGATGGCCAGGAGTTTAAGCCGGTAACCAAACTGCTCGGCAGCGTAGGTGATATCGCAGTGGTCTATGTTGCGGATGCCCTCGGTGTAAATGCGTTGTGGTGGCAACCATTGTCCCATGGCGAGAGAGCCTAGGACCGAGAGTTTGTGGGTGGCATCGTGGCCGTCAATGTCAAGGGAAGCGTCGCGTTCGCAGAGCCCGCGTGTTCGTGCGGCCTCCAGCGCCTCTGCAAAACTTAAGTTGCGGCTTTCCATTTGCGTGAGGATGAAGTTGGTGGTGCCATTAAGTATGCCGGTGATGGAAGTGATGGCATTACCTGCCAGACCTTCATGCAGCCCGCGGATGATAGGGACGCCGGCCATGACCGCGGCCTCAAAGCGCACGCCGCATCCATGGCGGCGGGCCACGGCGAAGATCTCGTCCCAGTGTTGCGCGAGGAGCGCCTTGTTAGCTGTTACCACGTGCTTGCCGCAGTCAAGCGCCTTGAGCACATATTCGCGCGCCGCGCCCACCCCGCCAATCAACTCTACGAAGATATCTACCGCGGGGTCATCCAGAAAACGTGCAGCGTCAGCGGAAACTGGTACATCAGCAAATTCGGGAGGTGGCCTGCGCCGCGGGTCTGTCTCGCAGATGCCGACGATTTCAATATTGCCGCCGCAGCGGGCAGCGATGTTTTCCTGGTTACGATGCAGCATGCGGATTACGCCCATGCCCACCGTGCCGAGGCCAGCAATTACAATTCTCACCGGTAGGTTGGCCATCTATTGTTGACTCCTTGTCTCAAATAGGGGTGGCTTGGAGGTGCAGCAGCCGTCGGGTTTGGGCGTCCACTTTGGCACGCTCGTCAATACGGTGGCCGACGACCCAGATTGGTTGCCCTGCGGCCAAGACGACGGCAACGCGGCCCTTGGCGGTAGCAGGCACATGAGCATCGGTGAGAAAATCCTGAAGTTTGCGGACACCGGGCGCGCCCAGAGGGTGAAATCGGTCGCCCGCCTGCCACGGACGCACCTGTAACGGCCGGTGGCACTTCGCGTCATCAAGCCACTCCTCGGAGTTAGATTTCCTGTTCCACAGGCGGCGGGCCAGCATCAGGTCACCGTTGCTGGCCTCGGCACACACGCGCAAGCCGAGCGCGGGCAGCCGTACTTCGCCTGGCACGGGGAGCATCACCGCCTCACCGGTTGCCGGGGGCATTGCAGCCGCCTTGCGCGAAAAGGATACCAAACCTTGTCGGCGTTCAACACAGATTGTTCCCGGCAGGTCAAGACGGGCAGGGGCAGCAGGCTGGTGCAGCATGCGCTCCAGGGCGACAAAGTGGTGGCGGTTGATGCGGCTCAGTGGTGCGTCCAAGTACTTAAGGACTTGCCAGAAGACCTCCTCAACTATGGCCCTTTCTGTTTCTAAACAGGCAAGAGGGATAGTGAAGCAGTGTTCGTCTTGTGCGATGCGGGGGTTGCACAGTAGGGAGTGAGCTGCCTCTGCCAGCACTACCCGGAGTTCGGCCAATGCTTCTGCGGCGGCTTGGAGATCACGGCCGATACCCGGAGCCTCCCGCTCAAGCATGGGCATGAGTTCGTGACGGATGCGATTGCGCGCAGGGTTGAGCGAGCGATTGGAGGCATCCTCGCGCCAGGCAATGTTATTGCTGAGCAGATAATCACGGATTTGCGCGCGTGTGCAACGCAGAAGAGGCCTGATCACGAGTGGAATGGCCGGCGGTGCGTGGCCACATGGGCGGCGCCCTGACATGGGTGCTGGGACGGGCCCTGCCTGGTTGCGCGCCAGTGGTCGCACAAAGGGAATGCCGGCCAATCCGCGCAGATGGGTGCCGCGACGTAGCCGGAAAAGCATAGTCTCTATGTTATCGTCTGCTTGGTGACCGAGCGCTATTTTAGTAATGCCGTACTCGCGTGCCAGTTCCCCATAGAACTCGTAGCGCACTCGTCGTGCTGCCTCCTCTAGGCCGATGCGCTCCCGCTGCGACAGGAGGCGCACATCTTCTTTCTTGGGACTGCACGGAAGTTGCAAGGTTGCCGCAAGGTTCCTGACAAAATCCTCATCGCAGTCAGCGTCGTAGCCGCGGAGGCTGTGGTTCAGGTGGCATACGTGCAGGTAAAGCCCCGGCATGTCCCTGCGGCGCAGTTCAAGGAGGAGATGCAACAACGCGACGGAGTCTGCTCCGCCTGAAACGCCGACCAGGACGTGATCCCCATCCACCAGCATGTTCCAGTGCCTGACGGTGGCGATAAAGGTGTCATAGATGGATGTCATAGATCTCGCTGCCACTGGAGTCTCGGCTGCACATCTTGCCACAACTAATTTCTGCCACTAGGGTTAGGATTCGCACACGCCTTCAAGTTATCAATCCTTGGCGGCGCTGTCAACCAACGCTGTGGCAACTGGTGCAGATTGAATCTGCTTCTTGGCGTGATGCTGCACAGTATTTTCTCCTTTGACTGCTTTCGCAGTGGATGCTACGATGGACTATTGGGGTGTGGGAAGACGGTTGCCTGCCGGTAGAAAGGTGTGGGACCATGATTCGCACAGTGTGTCCGAAGTGTGATACGCCCTTGATGGCTCCCGACGAGTACGCGGGGAAAACCCCTCGCTGTCCCATGTGTCGCACGAAGGTCCCTGCCGAAAAAAAGCTTGAGCGGCCAGCTTTGATAGAAGAGATTCTCGCGGCGGCACCGCCGAGCCAGCCTAGTCCACAGCTGAAAGTGCCCGCAGGCGGTGGCGTTCTGGAGCGGAAAACCAGTGCAGTTCTCGAGAAAGCGGTGCGCGCTGTGGAGCCGGCGCAGCCTCATGGTGTTTCCAAACAATGGTGGGTCACCGTCGCGAGCATTGCAGCTGTTGTCTTAATCGGGTTTGTTCTTATCGTTTACGCGCGCCGGCAGGCCGAGACCACACGCATACGCTCCGTTCTGGACCGCGTGAAGATGTTACAGGGAAATATCGCGGGCCATGAGAAGGACGGCCGCGCTGCTTTGGACAAGAAGGCCTACAGCCAAGCGAAGGATTTTTACCGCCGTGCTCTGGACACGGCGCGGGAAGCGCAAAGCCTGCTGGCAAGTTTACCGCAGCGGGCGGACGGTCCACAGGCCGGCGAAATGGAAACGGCGCGCGAGGTCATTGAGCGGAAGGTGAAGGAACTGACGGCGATCCTCAATAGTGATCCTATCCAAAAAGGCAGCCAGGGCTATCTTGAGTTTGAAGGTCGTTGGGTGCCCAAGGAAGAGTACGAGCGTCTCTTTGCCGAGCGAATGAAAGCACAGGGGCGCGAGTTGTACGAGGGCGAGTGGTTACCCTTTGAAGAGGTTCAAAAGCGGCGTGGCCTGGTAAAGTATGGGGAGCAGTGGATCCCGCAGGAGCAGTACGCTGCGATTATGGCGCAGGAAGCAGAGCGCAAACGCCAGGAAGCGGAACGGGAGCGCCAGCGACAGGAAGCCGCTGCCAGACGCCGGCGCGAGATGGAGGAAGCGCGGCGGCTTGCCGAGGAAAAGCGCAAAGCCGAGGAAGAAGAAAAGGCGCGGCGTTTCCCTCCGGACAAGGCGCTCTGGATACTTGAGGATTTTGAAGCGGGGAACAGCTTCAGGGCTGAGAACTGGCCTAATGCTAACCCTGTGACCCTGGAGGTGGTGCAGCGCGAGGGCAGCCGGATGCTGCACGTTGCTACTCCTGGCGGCGGGCAGGAGAAAATCGCCTTCTCCCGGCCAGTGGCGATGGACTGGTCTAGCCGGACACAGTTGACTTTGGACATTGAGAGCACGGCGACTGAGGCGGTCAGGTTGGCTATCGCCGTGGAGACTGACACCTTTTACGAGAGCCGGCCGCGGATTATCCGCCCAGGCGTCAATAAGGCCGTGAGCTTCAACCTTGATGCGGGGGATTTCAAGTCAGTGAAAACCGGGTGGACTCACGCCACGGCAGTCAACCAACGCAACTACGTCGTGCGCCTCTACTTTCTCGTCTATTATGCCCGCAAGGCCGATTTCTACGTGGACAATATCTACCTGAAGAAGTGAGGCGTCAGGGGGGCTGCTGCGGGGAATGAGAGTGCCTTTCAGAGGTGGTTCGCGCAAGAGTGTCGTGCTCCTCTCTGGTGGCCTTGATTCTGCCGTCAACTTCAAGATGGCGCTGGACTGCGGAGATGTGGTCACAGCGATCACTTTCAATTACGGCCAGCGTGCCTGGCGGCAAGAGCGGTCAGCGGCGGCCAAGATGTGCAAGCGGTTCGGGGTACGGCACATGGTGCTGGCGCTGGAGTGGCTTGGTCAGCTGGCGCCGACGCCGTTGACGACACGGAATCGTCCATTGCCCCATCTGCAGCGCAAGGACCTTGATGGGACCGCGGGCCAGAGGATTTCCGACACGGTTTGGGTTCCCAACCGCAACGGCGTCTTTGTAAATATCGGTGCGGCAGTTGCCGAGGCCAGTGGGGCAACGCAAGTAGTGGCCGGCTTCAATGCCGAAGAGGCAGCGCGATTTCCCGATAACCGTCCTGAATTCATCCGCGCCACCAATGCCGCGCTGCGCTGGGGCACTCGTGGTCGTGTGTGTCTGGTAAGTTATACCCAGACGTTGGACAAGGCGGCCATTCTTACACTTGGGCGACGGGTGGAGGCGCCCCTTGATCTGTGCTGGGTTTGTTACGACGGCAGCCGCCGGCCTTGCGGACGTTGCGAATCATGTCTGCGATTCCGGCGCGCGGCGGAACGCGCCGGCATGGTGGAATGGCTACTGGCATTGGGTGTCATGCCTTGCGAGAGGACCTGAGATGGCCAGGCTAACGTGGTGGGAGGTGTAACAGAACAGGACTTCGCTATGTTGCTTTCTCAGTTCATTCCTCAGAAGATCAGTTATACGGGCCGGCAGTTGCAGCCGCAATGGGCGTGCCGCGAATGGGGGTTGTTGGGTGACGTCGTCGTCTCCTTTATCGGACCCTGTGATGTTGAGCGAGAGGCCATGGTGGACCTGGAGGATGTGCGCGCCGGGGCGCGCATCTACAGTCCGCTTATGCTGCATTTCATTATTGAACATTTCCGCCCTGACTTGGAATTGGCTGTGGCGCGGCAGCGCCTGTTCATGGCGATTGTCTGCGAACGGCTCAATGCCCGGCTCGGGCGCGTCCAGTTTCGCCGCCACGGCGATGACCTGTTCGATGGTGAACACAAGTTGAGCATCTCAATCGCTGCCGTTTCACCGGTAAGCGCCCTTATTCATGTTGGTCTCAACATCCGCACTGAAGGCGTGCCCGTGCCTGCCTGTGGGCTTGCGGAATACGGGATTGAGGCAGCCGAGTTCGCTGTAGAGGCAATGACTGCATACCGAGAGGAAATTGAGGGCATGGAACGAGCGCGCTGCAAGGCACGGCCAGTCTTATGAGCGCGATGCCGGTAGTGAATCTCGTGGAGGTCTTCAGCGGCATTCAGGGCGAGGGGCCCCTCGTCGGCTGCCGTCAGGTGTTTGTGCGCTTTGCCGGTTGCAACCTGCGCTGCCGCTACTGCGACACGCGCGAGGCGTGGGAGGTGCCGGAGACTTGTGCCATCGAACGCTTGCCAGGCAGACGAGCCTTCCAGACGGAACGAAACCCTGTGGCCCTGGACGCATTGGTAGGTGCGGTCAGTGCGCTTGCTGGAAATGCCCATCTGCACCATTCTGTGTCGCTCACTGGTGGCGAACCACTTCTGCAGGTGGATTTCATGACTGCTTTTCTCAACCGCCTCAAGGATATGAGATTGCACACTTATCTGGAGACTAATGGGGTGCTTCCGGAGGCGCTGGAGCGGGTAATCTCGTTGATGGACTTTGTGGCGATGGACATCAAACTGCCATCAGCAACCGGCCAGGAGTGGCAGGTGGAACAGCACCGGCGCTTCCTGCAGGTTGCGCGGCAGCGCTCACTCATCGTCAAGGTGGTGGTCTCTGCCGGCACTACGGCGGCAGAACTTGCCACGGTCGGCCAATTGGTGGCCGCAGTGGAACCATCAGCGCCAGTAGTGCTCCAACCAGTCACACCGGTTCGCGGCGATATTGTCGCTCCGACACCGGGCCAGATGCTGGCTTGGCAGGAGGTTTTGGCGCAGTGGCTGCGCGACGTCCGCATCATTCCCCAGGTGCACCGATTGATGGGGCAGAAATAGTTAGGATGATGCCTGACTCGAGGTGGGCCCACCACTGGGTGCGTCACTAGTCGCCTGTCGTGTTACTTGGATAAGACGCCCCTTATCCGGCGCAAGGCCGTGGTGCCGGAGAGATATATATCGGCCTTGGCGAATGCAATGCGACCCCCCGGCTGCACCTTGCCCACGGGGCTAATCGCTGCACTCGTCGGGTCGATGCGCACCAGCGTCCCACCCATGAAGGTCCATATCTTGCCATCTGGGCCGAGGCGGAAGTCAAAGGCCTCCTGTTGGTTAGAGCCAATGGCCACGGGCAGCTTCCAGGGGAGTTTGCGCGTCCACTCCACGCGTCCGGCCTCCA
>Ga0272448_1000330_pt1 | contig 73884 bp, 59 predicted proteins | sample YNPCB0191_FD_202220 | JGI IMG/M metagenome (GOLD analysis project Ga0272448, IMG submission 202220) | Hot spring sediment microbial communities from Yellowstone National Park, WY, United States - YNP-CB-019-1 | ecosystem: Environmental > Aquatic > Thermal springs > Hot (42-90C) > Sediment...
TTGCTCTATCTCCCGGATCCGGCCGTTCCACAGATCCAGGGTCGTAATGCGCAACCGGAGCCGCTCGAGTTGCCCCGAGAGGATTTTCAGGGCGTCGGCCGCCTGGATGGCGGCGACGGCCGCAGTCACCGCGTTCAGGACGCCCTCAGTCTCACAGGTGGGCTGCGAACCCTCCGGCGGCTCCGGATAGAGGCAGGCCAAACAGGCGCTGCGACCCGGCAGTACCGGCATGGTCAAACCGTAGCCGCCCAGGGCCGCTCCGTGAATCCAAGGCTTGCCTCGGCTGACGGCATAATCGTTGATCAGATAGCGGGTCTGGAAATTATCCGTGCCGTCCAGGATGAGTTCGGCCGGGGCCAGGATCTCGTCTATGTTGGCGGCGGTGAGGTCTGCCACGACGGGTGTAACTTCCACATCCGAGTTAAAGCGGGTCAGCCGCCGGGCGGCGATTACTGCCTTGGGAAGTCCCTCGTGCACGTCGGATTCCTCATACAACCACTGCCGCTGAAGATTGCTCAATTCCAGGTAATCCCGGTCAACCAAGATAAGCCGTCCCACGCCTGCGCGGACCAGCGCTGCGGCCTGCATGCTGCCCAGCGCGCCGCATCCCACAACGGCTGCGCAAGCCGCGAGCAACCTTTCCTGGCCCGCTTCCCCGAGGTCCTGGAAAACAATCTGACGGCTATATCGCTCCCTCTGCTCCGGCGTCATTACTTTCGATCGTATCAGGCAGGCTGCGCTCCCGAAAAACTCTGGAAACGCTCGGCGTCGCACGGCGGCTCGATGCTAGAATAGGGCTTCAGGAGGATCTCCGGTGAATAGTATGCAAGAGCCTTCCGCGGCACCGTCCGGCGGAGGCAGAATCGCCATTCCCTTGCTGTTCGGCGCAGTTATCGCCTTGGTGGCCGCCAGCGTAATCCTGTTCATCCAACTGGATCGAGTGCGGACCGACATGGCCAAGATGCAAGAGTCCTTGCAAGGCCAGATAGCCAACTTAAGGGAAGCCTCCTCCCTCAGTACGGCGACCAGCCGGCAGCACCTGGATGCATTGCGTGAGGAGCTGGAAGCCGCCCGGCGGCAGGCGGCCATGGCGGTCGGCCAGGCCAAGACCGAGGCTCTGGCCAAGGCCGAGCAACTGGCCCGCCAGTTGGCCGAGGAGCAGCGGCGCGCACACCAGCAGGTGACCAGCGAGCTTTCCGAAGTAAAGCAGACCGCCACGGCCACCACCGCCAAGCTGGGCGAAGTTTCCAGCGAAGTTTCCAACGTCAAGACCGAGGTGGCCTCGACCAAGTCGGAGCTGGAGAAAACCATCGCCGAGCTGAAGCGGATGACCGGCGATATGGGCGTGATGAGCGGCCTGATCGCCACCAATTCCAAAGAGCTGGCGGCGCTGAAGGCTCTGGGGGATCGCAACTATTTCGAGTTCGATCTCAAGAAGACCAAAGCCCCGCAGCGCATCGGCGATGTCGCCGTATTGCTGAAAAGGACGGACCCCAAGCGCAACAAGTACACCATTGACGTCATCGCCGATGACAAACGGGTCGAAAAGAAGGACCGCAACATCAACGAGCCCGTGCAATTCTATGTCTCAAAGGCGCGCCAGCCTTACGAGCTGGTAGTCAACGAGGTCCGCAAAGACCAGATCATCGGCTATCTTTCCACTCCCAAGGTTCAGACCGGCAGGCCGTAGGGCCGGGCGCCGTCATTCAAGCGGCAACGCGCTAACCTGCACGCGCAGCGGACGCTGGATCTCCACCCGTACCTTCTCGCCCAAAGACAGATTGCCGCCCAGCGTGAGGATGTAAGGTGAGCGGATCACCTCGAAAATTCGCGGGCCCGGCGGCCCGCCGCCGCGTTTCAGCTCCCGCAGCGTGAACCAGGCCCCTGCGGTCTGGCGCGCCAGTTCCTCGAACAGGCTCCGGCCGGAACCCAGCACGTAGACCGGGTAGATCGAGACGTTGCGGCGGCGCGCCAGCCGCAGCACCTCGCGTTCGCCCATGCGGCTGGAGCCTTCCAGACCCGCCGTCAGCAGCAGCAACACACGGCGGGAAGCCGAATCCTGAAAGCCGTCCTCGATGGCGGCGTAGAGCGCATCCAGCACGTTCGGCACGTTGCCGTACTTCACGCGCGATAACGCGCGCCGCAGCAGCTCTTTGCTGGAGGTGAAGTCCTGGATCAGATCCGCCGCAGAGTGAAAGCTGACCACGGCCATCTGGTCTTTAGGTTGAAGCTGCTCGATCAGGTTCGCCGCCACCGGCTGCACTATCGCGCCCACCAGACTGGTGTCCAGCAGCATCATTACATCCAGCAGCCCGGAGGCAGGCTCTGCGGACTCTACCGAGCGAGTGACGCCGTCGTCCAGCACGCGGAATTCGGCAGCCTTCAGATCCGTCACCGGCCGGCCGGTGCGTTGATCCAGTACGGTGACCAGCAGGCGGGTGGCGCCCCAGGCGCAGCCCGCCATCCCCAGCAAAGCCAGCAACCGTCTCATCGCCGGTCTTATTCCACGGGGCGAGCCTCTTCCACTACGCGGACCGCCGCCCCGCTTTCCAGGCGAGCCAGTTGCGTCACCGCCACCGTCTCCCCCGGACGCACGCCCTCCACGATCTCGACCTCCTGACCGAACCGGTCACCCAATTTCACCTCCCGCGGCTCAACCGTGCTGCCGTGCACCGCATACACCTTGTTGGTGCCGAGCACGTAGTTCACCGCCCGGGCGGGAACCAAGTGTATCTGCTCGACCTTGCTAGTACGGATGCGAGCCTTGGCGTACGAGCCGGGCTTCAGCTCAGCGGAGGGGTTCTGAATCAGAGCCTCCACGACAAAGGTCCGCTTGCTCTGGTCCACAGTGGGAGAGATTCGCCAGACCTTTCCCTGGAAGCGTCGCTCGGGAAAGGCTTCCACGAAGACTTCCACCATCTGGCCGTTTTCCACCCAAGGCGCCATACGCTCCGGCACTTCCACCCGCAGGCGGATGGGGTTGATCTTTACCAACGTGAACAGGGGCGTGTTGACGCGCACGTACTGCCCCACGGTGACCTGGCGCTCCTTGACGTAGGCCGCAAACGGCGCACGGACCGTGGTGTCGCGCAGCCTTTTGCGCTGGAGCTGGAGGCTGGCCTTGAACTGCTCAACCTGCTGGATCAGGTTGCGCGTCTGGTTCAGCGTGGCGTCATAGGCGGCCTGCATGGCCTTGAAGCGGGCCTGCGCCTCATCCAAATCCTGTTGCGAACCGATGCCCTGGTCCACCAGCTCCCGGACCCGCTTGTAGCGCTGCTGGGCGTCGAACAGCTCGGCCTGCGCCCGCCGGACCTCGGGCGTCTCGCTGATGTCGCGCACGCGATCGTTCTCGCTCTTCAAGCCCAGTCGCTCCAGAGCCTGACGCAACTGGGCCTCGGTTTGGGCCACCAGATACCGCTGCTCCTCTTCGGAAATGCGCAGCAGCACCTCAGCCTCGCGCACCGCATCGCCCAAGTCGAACCGCACCTGTTCGACGCGTCCGTCAACCTCCGCGCTCACGATCACTTCGTCATAAGGGAACAGCGTGCCTACCGCTTCGACCACCCGCTGCACCTGCCTGCTTACCACCGGCGCAACCCGGACCGGCACGGGACCGGGATCGCGCTTGCTTTGTCCAGCAGGCTGCCGATTGCAGCCCGTCAGGCAAGCCAGCAACAGTACCAGCGGCAGATAGCGTCCAGCTCTCATTTGGAAAACCATCCGGAGACTCATCCGACCAGCAAGCTTTATCGTAGTACGAAAGATGCCTATAGGAAGGGGGCGGTTTTCAAGCAGGCAGGGTTACACTCCGCGCAGGGATGGCGCCGGCAGCGCGCGCTACAACACCAAGAAGCCGCTTTCCACCCCGCCGGGCACGATCCGGTTCCAAATCACTCGCGCCGCGCCCTGCCCGGCGGCGTGCCGGAAGCGGACTCGTCCGCCCGCCGGCAGGTTTTGACACTGGTGAGCCACACGAAACCCGTGCCGGCTGATGTCCACCAGCCGTCCGTGAATCTCGGGGATCTGGAGACCCTCGGGCCAGAGCCAGACCTCGCCCTCGGCGCGGTAGCGCGGTTCACGGCGCCGCTCAGGCCTGCCCGCCGGCAGACAGCCTGAACCGGCCTCGGCAGACGCCGGAAAGCCGGGCGCCGCACCCAACGGCTCAGGCGAGGCAGTTGGGCCCGTTTCGAGCGGACGATTCTTCGCTGGCATACAGTTTCAACTTCCGGCTCAGGGTCCGGCGAGAGATCCCGAGCAATTCCGCGGCCCTACCCCGGTGCCCGCCCGTGCGGGCCAGCACCTCCAGGATTTTACGCCGCTCCAAATCCCCAAGATCGGAGACCTCCACAGCCTGCTGAGCAGCACGCACGCGGCTTTCCGCAGGCAGGTCCTGCTTCGACACCAGCTCGCCTTGCGCCGCCAGCGCCGCACGAATCACTGCGTTGCGCAACTCCCGCACGTTGCCCGGCCAGTCCCTGCGCCGGAGCTCCTCTAAAGCATCGGCTGAAAAACGCAAGCGCTGGTCGTGTTGTTCCAGGAAGTATTCCGCCAGGGGCGCGATGTCATCTCTTCGCTCGCGCAGCGGCGGCGCGTGGATATGCACCTGGCTTAGCCGGTGATAGAGATCCTGGCGAAACCGGCCCTCTTGCAAAGCGCGTTCGAGGTCCTGATTGGTGGCCGCGATCAACCGCACGTCCGCGCTCACCTTGCGAACGCCGCCCAACCGGTAATACGGCACCCCGTCCAACACCCGTAACAACTTGACTTGAAGCCGGTTGTCCAGCTCGCCGACCTCATCCAGAAACAGCGAGCCGGTGTGCGCCAGTTCAAACAGACCCGGCTTTGAGGAGACCGCGCCGCTGAAGGCGCCCTTGTCATAGCCGAACAGTTCGCTCTCCATCAGGTGCTCGGGCAAGGCCGCACAGTTGATATCCACCCAGGGCTTGGAGGAGCGTAACGAGTAATGGTGGATGGCGCGCGCGATCAGCTCCTTGCCTGTGCCGCTCTCACCGGTGATCAGCACTGCGGTGTCGGTTTGCGCCACCCGCTGAACGAAGCGCAGCACGGCATGCATCTGGGGGCTGGCGATGACCGCCGTCATGCCCAAAAATTCATAACGCTCCGGCGCCGCGCTCACAGCGCCGTCTCCTCGATCGGCCGCAGTATTCCGCTTGCTGGGCTCGACACCCTCAGTTGCACACACTCCCGCCTTGCTTGTCGGCGCAAGCGCCTTCCGGCTTTCTCAGGTGAACGCCGGAAACCGCCCCGCAAAATGCGGGTACATGAGGCCCTTCCCCCAGCGGACACTTCGTCACCTGCCAGGGCCCCTGTTGGGACATTCCGTCGCAATCCACGGCTGTGCGGGGATGTTTGAAGGCTCCCGGGCATCGCAACTAATCCCTTCTCGCTCCTAAACTTACGCTCGGCTCCTGCGACGGCGCGGCGCCTGGAATCCGGCCTGCACCGCCGTGCAGTAGCGATGTCTGGCAAAGCCAAAGCATACATCCTCCTCATCCTCATCTCGGGCTTCGCAGCTCTGCTGACCGGGCTGCTTCACTGGCGCGCACCCGATCTGCTGCGGCTGCTGTGCTGCCTGGCTTTGGCTTTGCCAGCCTCCGTCTTGAAAGTCAATGTGCCGGGGGTCACCGGGACGATGTCGGTGAACTTCCTGTTCATTCTCATCGGCATCGCCCAGCTCGATCTGCCGGAAGTCCTCGTTCTGGGCGTGGCAGTCACGGTGTTGCAGTGCTACTGGCATGCGCGGAGCCGGCCCAAGGCTGTGCAGGTGGCCTTCAACGTGGCCAGCATGACTCTGGCCATCACGACTGCCTGGCATATTTATCGTGCCCCCGGCTTGCTGCTGCGCGCCGGTCCATACGTGCCTCTGCTGTTGTCAGCCTCCGCTTTCTTCGCCCTCAACACCGTCTCCGTGGCCATCGTGATCGGGCTGACAGAAAACAAGAGCCTCCTCAGAGTCTGGCGGGAGTGTTACTTTTGGTCATTCCCGTACTACCTGATGGGCGCTTCGGTGGCCGCGGTGCTGGGTGAAGCCGTCCAGCACACCGGCTGGCAGGCAGCACTGCTGGTGGTCCCCGTCCTTTACGTGGTCTACCGAACTTACCGGGTTTACTTGGGACGCCTGGAAGACGAAAAACGGCACGCGCAGGAAATGGCCGCATTGCACCTGCGCACCATCGAGGCCCTGGCTCTGGCCATTGACGCCAAAGACTGCGCCACTCACGAGCACCTCCGGCGTGTGCAGGTCTTCGCCGTGGAGATCGGCAAGGAGATGGGCCTGAACCAGGAGCAACTGGAAGCCCTCCGTGCCGCAGCCCTTTTGCATGACATAGGTAAGCTGGCCGTACCCGAGCACATCATTTCCAAGCCCGGCCGGCTGACGCCGGAGGAATTCGAAAAAGTAAAGATCCATCCGGTGGTCGGGGCGGAGATACTGGAGCGCGCGCGCTTCCCCTATCCGGTGGCGCCCATCGTCCGATCCCACCATGAGCGCTGGGACGGCGCCGGCTATCCGGACGGCCTGAAGGGCGAACAGATACCCGTAGGCGCCCGGATCCTGGCAGTGGTTGATTGCTTGGACGCCATCACCTCCGACCGGCAATACCGGCGGGCCCTGCCGTTAATGGACGCCGTAAAGGTTGTGGCGGCGGGCGCAGGAACGGCTTTCGACCCCAAAGTAATCGAGGTCCTGGAACGCCGCTACGTGGAGCTGGAGCGGCTGGCCCAAGAACAGACCGTCGGCCAGGAGCCGCTGCACACCGACGTGTATGTGGAGCGCGGCGATTCTCCGGGCGCCGGCTTCGAGAACGCCGGCCTGGCCGAGCCCGGGGTGGATTTCCTTTCCCTTATAGCCGCCGCACGTCAAGAGGTCCAGATGCTGTTTGAGGTGGCCCATGATCTTGGCGCCTCGCTGAGCTTGAACGAAACCCTCTCGGTGCTGGCCGTGCGTCTTAAGCGCATGATTCCTTACGACTCCATCGCCATCTACGTGCGGCGTGAGGACATGCTCTACCCGGAGTACGTCAACGGCGAGGATTTCCGCTTGTTCTCCTCGCTTGCGATTCCGCTGGGTCAAGGGCTTTCCGGGTGGGTGGCTGAGAACCGCCGGCCGATTCTGAACGGCAACCCGGCGGTGGAACCCGTAACGCACGGCAGCGGCTTCCGAGCCTGCGGTCTGGGCTCGGCTCTGGCAGTGCCGCTGGAAGGCGTCAACGGGGTCGTGGGAGTGCTGGCGCTGTACCACGTTGAAAAAGATGCTTTCACCCGAGACCACCTCCGGCTGTTGCTGGCCATTTCCTCCAAGATCGCGGTCTCGATCGAGAATGCCCTCCGCTACAAGCAAGCCGAAACCTCCGCTACCACGGACGCTCTGACCGGACTGCCCAACACCCGCTCGCTGTTCTTGCATCTGGATCGCGAGCTGGCCCGCGCACGACGCACGCGCGCCCCGATGGCGGTGCTGGTCTGCGACCTGGACGGCTTCAAGCAAGTCAACGATCGTTACGGGCACCTGGAAGGCAACCGGTTGCTGAAGGCCTTGGCCGCAGCCATGAGGGACACCTGCCGCGAGTACGACTACGTGGCCCGCATGGGCGGCGACGAATTCGTAGTCGTGCTGCCCGGAGTTACCGCCGACCAGGCCCGCGCCACCGCCGCCCGCTTGGCCGCTCTGACCCGCGTCATCGGGCGGCAGATCTTCCGGGAAGATTTCCTTTCCCTCAGCGTAGGCCAGGCGCTTTACCCGGAGGATGGCGCCGACGCCGAGCAATTGCTGGCCGAGGCCGATCGCCGGATGTACAAGGCCAAGAGCTGGCAGAAGTCCTTGGTGGAGACGGGAATGCCCGTACCCATGCTGGAGCCTGAAACGCAGTTGGTCCAGTAGGCTCCCGGCGCTATAGCGCTCTCAGCCGCCTTCCGATACCTAATAAGTGGCCCTGCGAGCTGCCGCTCAGCGCCTGTTCCTCGTGCTGGCCACCCTACTGCTGGGAGGCCTGCTGGCGGCCACTCTAGTCCGCTGGTCCCCAGGGTTTGGAACCGACGCCCGTGAGCTGGATCCCCGCCTCGGCTCGCAGAGCCTGCGGGCGCTGCGGCAGACTTCGGCCGCCGAGCAAGACATTCTGAGTTTCTATCTGCGGTATCTGGGCCGCATGCTGACTGGGGATTTGGGCATCGCGCGGAGCCTCGACCGGCCGGTTGCCGAGTTGCTCGCCAAGCGGGCGCCTCTCACCGCGCACTCCCTGCTTGGGGGCCTGGCGCTCGGCTGGCTGCTGGGCCTCGCTCTAGCCCTGTGGCTGAATCTCGGTGAGCGTCCCATGGGAGAGGCCGCCGCACTGGCATCCTCAGGTCTCTTGTTGTGCCTGCCCTCGGGATTGCTGGCCCTACTGGCGCTGCTGGCGGGGGCCGCACCGGCCATCGCTCTGGCGGCGGTCGTCTTCCCGCGCGTTCTTCGCTATGCCGGGAATCTGCTGAAGCAGGCTGCCCGGCGCGAGCACGTACTGGCTGCGCGCGCCAGGGGCATCAGCCCGGCGGGGATCCTGATTCGGCACGTCCTGCCCGAGGCGGCGCCAGGGTTGATCGCCCTGGCCGGGGTGACCATAAGTCTGGCGCTAGGCGCGGCGGTGCCGGTAGAAGTGGTTTGCGACTCGCCCGGCATCGGGCAGCTCGCCTGGAGCGCGGCCATGGCGCGGGACTTGCCCTTGCTGGTGAACCTGACGATGGTGATCACGGCAGCCACGCTGGTCGTCAACTTGGCCGCCGATCTGGCGGTTGCGGCCTTGGGAGCTCGGCGATGAACCGCGGGAGGCGACGCCTCGCAATGGTCGTCCTGCTCGTTGTGCTAGCGGCGTTGTTGGGGATGCTGCCCCGCGCGGCCGGCACCTACGACCGCCAGTTCCGGGACGCACCTGGGGCAAGGCCCTCGGCCCGGTTCCTGCTCGGCACCGACGAGCTGGGCCGGGACCGCTTGGCTCGGTTGGTACTGGGAAGCGGAGTGTCATTGGCGCTGGCGCCGGCGGCGGCGTTGCTGTCAGTCGCCTTAGCGGCCGTGGTGGGCGGCGGCGCGGGCCTGGCGGGAGGCTGGGTTGACCGGGCGATGGCCGCGGGGACCGATCTGTTTCTGTCGCTGCCCTGGCTGTTCCTGCTCATCAGCGTGCGCGCCTGGCTGCCGCTGAACGTTTCCCCGTGGGCCTCGGTGCTGGTGACCTTCCTGCTGCTGGCCCTGCTGGGCTGGCCTGCTACGGCCCGGGTGGTGCGGGCTTGCGCCGCTTCGCTGCGCAATTCCGACCTGCTGTTGCAGGCGCGCGCCTGCGGCTGCGGAGGCGCGCGCCTGTTCCTGGTGCACGTACTTCCAAACTTGCGTGCGGTCCTGCGCGCGCAATTCTGGATCGCGGTGCCGGTCTTCATCCTGGCCGAGGCCAATCTGGGGATGCTGGGTTTGGGCGTGGCCGAACCGCTGCCGTCCTGGGGAAATCTTCTTCGAGACCTGGAGGACTACGACGGCGCTATTCAGCGTCCGGAGCGCCTGGCCCCGCTGCTGCTGCTGGTGGTGGTGATGAGCCTGCTTCAAATGCTGTTTGAAAGGGAGGACTTTTCGGCGTGAAACGCGCACATCGGTGGGCGGTGGTTGCGGCCTTGTTCCTGGCGGCCGCCGGGGCGGCGTCCGCCGGCGGCGAGCTGCGCATGGTGATCCGTTCCGAACCGAAGAATCTCCATCCGCTTAAAGCCTCCGATGAAGCCTCGGAGCTGATCCGCTACTTCACCTCGGGGGCGTTGATCCGGTTGAACCGCCGCACGCAACAGTTCGAGCCTTGGCTGGCGTCCCAGTGGCGGCTCGAGGACGGCGGGCGGAGAATTCGCTTTCGCTTGCGAGACGGAGTGCGGTTCTCCGACGGCACACCGTTCACCGCTGAGGATGTAGCCTACACCTTCCGTGTCTTGCTGGATCCGGCGACGGCCTCGCCTTCGGCTGACGCCTTCTTGAGCGGGGGCCGGCCGGAGGTGAGAGTCCTGGCTGCCGATCAGTTGGAGGTTAATTTTCCCAAGCCGATCGCGGGCATCGAGCGCCTCTTTGACCAGTTGGCCATTCTCTCGGCGCGCTCGCCCAATGGGGAAACAGCGGTGCTCGGACCGTTCTTGCTGGCCCATTACGAGCCCGGCTCGTACCTGTTGCTGCGCCGCAATCCGCACTACTTCCAGCGCGACGAGCGCGGCGTGCGGCTGCCCTACCTTGACGCGGTTCGCCTTGAGATTCTCCAGAACCGCGAGACCGAACTGCTGCGCTTCCGTCGCGGCCAGATCCATCTGATCGCCAACCTGGATCCGGAGCTGTACTTGCGCCTCCAGGCTGAGCGCCCGGACTGGCTGCACAATTCGGGTCCGTCGCTCGAAGCCGAGCAGCTCTGGTTCAACCTGGCGGAGGCCGCCCCCATCGAGCCTTACAAGAAAGCTTGGTTCCGTTCGGCCTATTTCCGCCAGGCGATCTCCCATGCCTTGCGACGCCAGGACTACTGCCGCATCGTCTACCGCGGACTGGCGACTCCGGCGGCCGGTCCGGTCTCCCCCGCCGACCGCTTTTGGTTCAACCGCAACCTCCAGCCGGCTTCGTTCGATCCGGGACGGGTCCGCCGCCTGCTGGAGCAGGCCGGATTCAAGCTGGAGGGCGGCAAGCTGCGCGATAGCCAGGGCCACGCGGTAGAATTCTCGCTCGTCACGAACGCCGGGAATCGCAATCGCGAACGCCTGGGCGCGATGATCCAGCAAGACCTGGCGGAGTTCGGCATTCGCCTGAATCTGGTGACGCTGGATTTCGCCGCGCTCATCGAGCGCATTACACGCACTTTCCAGTACGAGGCCTGCCTGCTGAGTCTGGCCAACCTGGATCTGGATCCCAACTCGCAAATGAACGTCTGGCTCAGCTCCGGCAGCCACCACGCCTGGAACCCCAACCAGAAAGCGCCTGCAACAACTTGGGAGGCCGAAATTGACCGGCTCATGCGAGCGCAGGCCGCGGCGCTGGAGCCCTCCAAGCGCAAAGCCCTATTTGATCGCGTCCAGCAGATCGTGGCCGAGCAAGCGCCGGTGATCTATTTGGTGCACAAGAACGTGCTATCCGCCGTAAGGCCGGAGTTGCGCAACGTAGAGCCGGCCGCCGTTCCGCCCCAACTCTGCTGGAACATCGAACGCCTGTACCTGGTCGAACGCCGATGACGCCTTTGCTTGAGCTGCGTATATCGGTGGACTATCCGAACCGGCCGGGCGTGTTGCGCGATGTCACTCTGAAGATCGCACGCGGCGAGTTGTTCGGCCTGGCCGGCGCCAGCGGCTCCGGCAAGAGTACGCTGGCCCTGGCGATACTGAGGCTGCTCGATTTCAAGGGTGGGCAGACCCGGGGGGAGATCCTCTTCGAGGGACAGGATCTGCTCCGGCTGTCAGAGCAACAGATGCGCCGCCTGCGCGGGCGCCGGATTTCGCTGGTGCTACAGAGCCCCCTGGCCGCGCTAAACCCATACCTGCGCATCGGGCGGCAGTTCCGTGAAGCCTGGGAGGCGCATGTCTCGGCAAACGAGCAGGAATTCCGAAACCGCCTGACGAATCTGCTGGAGAGCGTGAGCCTGCCGTCGGATGAAGGCTTTTTGCGTCGCTACCCCGGCCAGTTGAGCGTGGGCCAGGCGCAGCGGGTGCTGATCGCCATGGCCGTACTGCACCGGCCCGCGCTGCTGGTGGCCGATGAGCCTACCAGCGCGCTCGATCCCATCACGCAAGCCGAGCTTCTCGAGCTGCTTGTCAGGCTGAACCGGGAGCTCGGCATGGGCGTCCTGCTAATTTCGCACGACCTGATGTGGACCGCCAAACTGTGTCACCGGGTGGCGGTCTTGCATGAAGGGAGCATCGTCGAGTGCGAGGCTGCCGAGCGACTTCTCAGCCGGCCGGCGCACCCTTACGTGAGGCGCTTGGTGGCCGCGCTGCCGTGGAGGCCTGAAGCCGAGGCCCCAGCAGGCGGCAGAGCGCCCGGAGCAGGCGGTTGACGAGGCAAGTGGCCGCCCGCCCCGGGCGCTCATCGTGTTTTTTCCAAATCAGCACCTCAGTTCTCGCCGTAGATGGCCACGTTGACGGCGCCCGGTGTCGTCACGCCCGCGGCGGCCGACAGCAAAGCGCCGGAGCTTTCCGCTTTGGTGCTGGTCCCCCAAACTGCGGTGCTGCCCCAAACGGCGCTGAATCCCTGTGTGCCGCCGGAGCCCCATACCGCCGAAGTTCCCCAAAGCGCCGTGCTGCCCCAGACCGCCGAAGCGCCGTTCAACCACACTGAGCTCCCCCAGACCGCCGTGGTGCCCCAGACCGCCGTGCTGCCCCAGACCGCCGAGGCGCCGTTAACTACGTACACATTCCCGGTGGCCGGGTCGTAGACCGCCGTCGGAGATACGGCAGGGGCCGGCGCCACCTCCGAGCTGGCCAGCGCCGCCGCGATGTCCAGGTAGCCGGCCCCGACTGTGAATATGTCGTACTGGCTGCGATAGGTCGCGCCGGTGACTGGGTCGGTGGCCACGCTAAAGACCGGAAAGCTCTTGGAAGCGGTTTTCATCAAGCGGGCCTTGACCTGGTCGGGCGTCAGGCCGGGTTGCTTGTGTAGCAGCAGCGCAGCCGCGCCGCTCACCACGGGCGTCGCCATGCTAGTGCCGCTCAGCCGGTAGTAGATTTCCGAGTTTGCCACGCCGGAAGTCGCGGCGTAATAACTCAGGGGCACCGTGTTGCCCGGGTACTGCCGCAGCAGCGTTCCACCGGGGAGGGCCAAAGAGATGATGCGGTTGCCTGGAGCGACCAGGTCCGGCTTCACGATGTGGTCAATCAGCGTCGGCCCTTTCGAGCTGTAGCTGGCTATCAGGTCGTCGCCGCGGGTCAGCGTGCCCATGGTCTTCATGGCGCCCACGGTGATCACCCAAGGATCGTTGCCGGGCGAAGTGATGGTGGCGTAACCTTCGTTGCCGAAGGAATTGTCCCGCCCGTAATTGCCTGCCGCGACCACGACCACGATGCCTGCCTTCCAAGCGGCTTCAACCGCCTGGCAGAGCGGATCCTGCCGATAGCTCTCGTACACCGGGCGTCCCAGCGACAGATTGATCACCCGGATGTTGTATTTCTTCTTCAACTGGATGGCGCGCTCGATGGCGGCGATAACGTCGCTGTCCCGGCCTACCCCATTGTCGTCCAATACCCGCAGGTTGATTAGCAGAGCGCGGGGCGCGATGCCGCGGAATGTAATCCTGTAGGAGGCGCCGGTAGAGCTCTCGCCATTGCCCGCCAGAATGCCCGCCACATGCGTGCCGTGGCCGTAGCCGTCGGCGGCGCCCGGGCCGACGAAGCTTTCCGAATACACCACGCGCGAAGCCGGCCCAGTGGAGTACGTCAGATCGCGGTGGTTTCCTATTCCGCTGTCAATGACCGCTATGCCGATACTTTCGCCGGTGTAGCCGTAGTGCTGGGCCAGGCCCGCGTTGACGGTGGGGGCGGCATAATCCAGAGCGGCGCGGACCGGACGGTCTGGAGCCACGTATTCCACGTCATCGTCGGCTTCAAGCGCCTCCAAAGCCCTCGCAGGGACTCTGGCGGCAATGCCCCTGACAAGCTGAATCGTTCCCTTGACGGAAGCGCCATGGTTGCGCATGCTTGCCAAATGCGTATCCCCTGGCGATTGGCGGTAGCGCACTATAACATCTACCTGCTCGTCCGGGTTCCGGGGCCGCAAGTCGGGGGCGCGCTTCGGCCAGCCTCCCGCTGCGGCGCCAGCCGAGGCTGTCAGAAGGGCGGGCAAGATCACCCAGTGTGCGAAGGGCGAGGCGACCCGCTCCCAGATCCCACCGGGGCGCCGGGCGTCGTGGAACCGGTTGTTAGGTTTCATCTCTCAGTAGACTCCTTGCAGTGGCGCTCACTGTTTCCAGCAGCGCCCGTCCGTAACCAGGCACGCCGGGGACCAGTAAGGGGTAGCGCGAAGTGATTGAAAGAGCGTGGGATCGCCATGCTTCGCCGCCCGGCTGCCCGGCCAGAATGTCCCGCGCGGGACATTTTGTCGCGCCGGGCGCGCCCTTATGGCTGGGAATCGGTAGGCTCGACCAAGCCTTCGACTCTCATCGTGTAGATGGCGGGCTTGCCGTCACGATCGCTTTGGAAATGCACCCGGCGGCTGTCCGCGGAGAACCTTGGCTGTACTGTCGCCGGATCAGCGGCAGCATGCTCGCACAGCGTCAGCTCGCGACCGCTGGTGCGCAGCAGCAGCAACAGGTGCGGCGAGGCGACATTGGCGCTGGCGCCGACAAACACCGAGCCGTCGCTGTTGAACGCGAAGCAGGCGAACTGGCTGGTCGCGGCCACCAACCGGTCGCTGTGGCTGTCCAGCTGGTACTGGCGAATAGCGCTCAGTTTGCCCTTCTCATACGGCTGATGCAAGTACAGCAGGCTCTTGCCGTCCGCGGCCCAAAAGGCCTGCCTCACACGTCCCGCGGGCGCCGCCAGCCGGTAGTTTGGCTCGCCGCTCCGCGCCGCCAGCCACAGGCCGTCCTCATAAAGGTACGCGATCTGACGGCGGCGGGGATGCAGGATGGGCTGGTACATCCGAGAGGATCGTACCAGCACGGTGGTTGCACGACCGTCGCCAGTGCGAATCAGTCGCAAAGCCCAGCCTTCTGGCCCGCGCTCTACCAGCGCTATCTCATCACCGTCAGGTGAAAGGCTCAGCCCTCCTTGGGGCTGCCATCCTTCCGGCGAGCGATAGATCTGCCGGTCCTTCAAATTCCCAAGCGAGACGCGATGCAAGACGCCGCCGTCGAAGTAGCAGAAGGCGCGCTCGTCCCGCAGCAGCGTCAAAGTGCTGGGATCCAAAGCGGCGGCGTCGCTCAACTCGCGGGACTCCCCGGTGCGTTCCTCCATGCGGTAGACCTGCCAGGCGCCGCTGCGATCCGAGCAGTACAGCAGAAAGCCTTCGCGCCTTGCCATGGCGCGCGCATGCGGCGAAGGCAGCAGGCTGGCGTGGGTCGGATCGGTCAAGCGCTCGACAAGGAACTCCGTCGCCGGATCCGCATAGCGCCGGCGCTCCGCGGGCCACACCCGACCCTTTTGAGAAAAGGCGCGGCAAACCGGAACCAGCGAACAAATCAGGGCCCGCCGCGTGCAGCCCGGCACGCGCGGCCCGCGCGCGCTCATAAGCCTCGATCCTAGCACGCACTCATCGTGCCGCGCCCTTCTGCGCGACCCGGTCCGCCCAAGATGCTAGGGCGGGCTAACGCAGAGAAACGCTCACCGCCGCAGAGGTGCCCAAGCGGTTGGTCAAGGTGACTGAGACCGACTGGATAGCGTCGGTCAGACTGGAAACGTTCTTCACGTCTCCCTGAAGCGTGAACGGCACGGTGGCCGTAAACAGGCTGCCGTACTGCTGCGACTGGCTGCTCTGATACCACGCCAGGAAGCTGGGTTCGGCGTTCAGCGTCAGTTTGGCGGTTCCCAAGTTCTCGCCCGCGACCGCCGTGAACTGAAAGTCCATCTGGGTGATGGAACGGCTGGTGGAGTAACCGCTCACCAGCAGCGTCAGCGTGTTGCTGGCCCTGGAAGAGATCGCCACGCTCAGCAAGCGCGGTGCGCTCTGCGGTACGGTCAGGCTAAGCGACGGCGGATTTGCCGGCGTCAGGTTGATGCCGCCTTCGCTTGTAAAGGAGGGCGTCAGCGTGATCGCTCCCGCCACCGTGCCGGTCTGGATCTTGATCTCATTGGCGCCCTGGGGGAACACCGCCCGCGTGCTGTTGGCGGGAATCGTGAAACTCACCGTACGGCCGCCGGTGGCGAACTGTACGGCGGGATCGTCGCTGAAGACCTCGGAGTTGAACTTCAGCGTCAGCGTCCCGTTAAGCGCCAGCGGATATGCGGACTCAAGCGACAGCCCCACTGAGATCTGCTGCATAGACTGCTGCGGGCCGCTCGGGGCCGTGAAGCGGTAGGAAGGCAGCGGCTCCGGGGGGTCGCCGGAGCCCGACAGCGTGAAGCTCTGCGTGTCCACCTTGAGGCTCGCCGTGGCAACGCCCACCGTGGCGGGCGCAAACTGAATTGTGAAGCTGACGCTGGCCCCCGCGGCAACCGTCACGGGCAAGCTGGGCAGATCCGCCAGCGCAAAAGGAATGTTCGCGGCCCCCAAGCTGATGCTGTTGATGACGGCGGGCGCCGTGCCGTTGTTGCTGATGACGAACCGCAAGCTGCTGGTGCGCCCCACGGCGGCAGGCGTGAAAACTATGGTTCCGCCGGGTTGCACCGTGGTGCTGGCCGCGCCGATGGCGTAGGAGTAAGCCAGAGTGGCCCCCAGCCCTGTGCCGGTGACGTCAAAGCTGTCGGAGCCGACGCGCAGCCGCGCCGAAGCGTTGCCCGGCTGCGTGGGCGTGAAGGCGATCGTGAAACTGGCCGAGCCGCCCGGCGCCAGCGTCAGCGGCAGGAACGGCACGTCCCCGAGCGTGAAGCCCGCGCCCTGCACGCTGATCGTGCTTATGGTTCCGTCGGCGTTGCCGTTGTTGCGAACCCGCACGATGAGGCTGCTCTTGTCGCCCACCAGAGCCGGAGGCATCGCGATGAGTTGATTGGGGGTTAGGGTCACAGCCCCTGAGGGCTGGACAAGCTCGTAGACGTAGACCGGCCCGGAACCCGATCCCTCAAGGCGGAAGCTCGGCTTGCGGCCCACCAGTTCGATCTCCAGAGCGCCCTGGCTGGCGTCCAGTTGCTTGGGCGTGAACTGGATGGTGAAGCGCAGTTCCTTGCCGGCCTCAACCGTCGTCGGAGGCAACGGCAGCCCCGCCAGTTGAAAGGCTGCTCCGCTGTAGCTGATCTGGTTTACGGTTCCGGCGCCGCTGCCGCGATTGGTGATGATGAACACGGCCGAAGCGGTGCTGTTCAGCGTAGTGGCCGGGAACGACACCGTTCCGCCGGGCGACAGCGGGGTGGCGTTGCCGCCGGGCGGGATGTAGCTGAAGGCGAACTCCGGCGCGGTCCCGACCAGGTTGATCGTGATCGTGCCACTGGTGCGCCCTTCGGTATAGTTCACCGCCACTCGCCCTTGCACTCGCGTGCTGGTAGTGGGCAGATAGCGCACGTAGAAGGTCACGCTCTGCCGGGGAGCCAACGATGCCGGCAGCTCCGGTAGACCCGCCAGGGAGAAGTCCGCGTGCCCGCTAACCTCAGTCGTGTTGACGCTGACCGAGGTGGCCGTGCCGGTGTAGGTCAGCGTTACCGAGGCTGCGCTCAGCATGCCGACGGCATCGGCCGGCAAGGCCACCGAGCCGCCGTCGGCGATCGTGAACCGGTTGGCCCCCTGCTGAATCTGTATCGTGAAAGGCGGCGCGGTCTGCGAAAAGGCCGCCGAGGCCAGTACCATCACCGCGCTGAGGCTCAACAGAAGCTGCTTTCGGCGCATTCCTTACTCTCCCCTCCCCACCGGCACAAACCACACGCTCGGATCCGGATCAGCTTTCAGGACCAATAGCGGCTCGGAATCGCCCGCCGGCGCTCGCAGCAACCAGAGGTCGCGGACCGCCAGACTCTGTAAGGCGCCTGGATCGCTATCCAGCGACAAACGGGCGGCCGGCGTTCGGCTCACCAGATCGTAAACTTCGACCGCGCGCTCGGCTCGACTGGCCACCAACAGCGCCTTCCTATCCGCCGAGACAGCCAAGCCGACCGGATCCCGGACCTCCGCCAGGGCCAGCACCTTCGCTTGAGCGGCGTAATCCCGGATCTCCATGATCTGCCCTTCGGCAGCCGCGATCCACAGCGAACCCTCGGCGACGGCTACGGCTCTGACGCCGGCAGCGGCAGCCAACAACACCGGCGGAGCACCAGGCGAAATCAGGTATAGGCCGTCGGCCAGAGCTGCCACCACCCGTCCTTGCGAGTCCACCGCCAAGGCGCTGATATCAGCCCCGATGGCCACCGGCTCGCTGGCGGCCGGCAAGCCCGGTAAGCCACGAATCACTTGGGCCAACCCGGAGACCGAAGAATAGATCACCGCGACCGAGCCTTCCGGCGACCATGCCGCCCAGTCGGCTCGCACAGCGGCGCCCTCCACCGCACGCCAGACCGGCTCCAGGCGCTCCAAGCCGTCAAGGCCGTAAAGCGTTCCTTCCTTCAGCGCCAGTGCAGCCCGCCCGCCGGGCGCCACAGCGGCCCACTCCAGCCCGCCGACCAATACATCCCCCACATACGCCGCGCCTGGCAAGCCGATGATCGGCCGGATGGCAGCGGCGCGGGAATCGAAGACCAAACCGGAGATCGGACCGCTGACTTCGATCGGCTGAGCCGCCATGACCATGGCGACTGACCACAACATGACAACCTTGAGAACTTTCATGACGCCTCCAGCTTGCTACCGCGGGCTTCCCACCGTGATGGGACCCGGCGTGATCGTGATGGGGTTCGTGGCGGCTGGCGTGCTGGTCCCGTTACCCCTGGTCGCCGCCACCGCGCCTATCACCGCTCCGGCAGCGCCGACGCCGAGGACTATCTTCCACCAGTTGGAGCGACCGCCCGACACACCCGGGGCCGAACCGCCCCCCCGGTATGCATTGCTCTGACCGATCACCACGCTGCCTGTCTTCTTGCCCAGCGTGGCCGTCACCTTGATGTTGAACCGCCCCGCCTGATCGTTGGGCGTGTAGCCGCTGGCGGCTGCGCGGCCCTGGGCGTCGCTGCGTACCGTCTGCGAACGCATCCATCCGTGGAAAACGCCGCCCGGCCCGGCGGGAGGCAACTGAAAGATCACTTCGGCGCCGGCCACCGGCTTGTCGTTCTCATCACGCACTTCCACCACCGGGGCGGTCGCCGAGCGGGTTCGGATATTGTTTATCGCGCCCTCGCCCTCGATGACAACCACCTTCAGCACCCCAGGCGGTTCCGCTGGAACGGCGGGGGCCGCCGGCTGCTGCGGAACCGCCGGCGTCCCGGGCTGGGGCTTCTCCGGCGCGGGCGCCTGGCCCGGCGCAGGTTGAGCTAGTTGGGGTCGGGGGCCGGTGGGCTGCTGAGCGGGCAGTGGCCACGCCAGCAGGCCGGTTAGAACAATGCTCAGGACTGTTCGCAAGTGCAAAACTGCCTCCTGGGACGAATTGCCATATTCGGAGATGGAACTCCCGGCCAGTATGACAGGATACCCTAATCTGTGGTGGCCTGCCCCCTGAGGCCGAATACCGCCCTCGGGTCCTCAGGCCGCTGAACCAGATAAGACGAGCCCCAAGCTCCCCTTGTTACCCATGAATCGCCCGCCCGTGCGGCCGCCGGCGCCGCCGTGGGACCGCGGAATTGCTATTCTGGGACCGACATGAGAAGCCTCGGACTGCTGGTAGCCCTGCTGGGCTGCCTTTCACAGGCCGCCGATCGGCTTAAAGACTCCTTCCGCGATCCGCCGCGCGAATACTCCATGGAACCGTTCTGGTCCTGGAACAGCACGCTGCGGCCCGAGCGTTTGCGCTGGCAAATGGACCAGATGCTGGAAAAAGGCATCTACGGAGCTTACATGCATGCCCGCGACGGCCTGGATCAGAGCGCCACGCCGTACTTTTCCCCCGGATTCTGGGACGCCGTGCGCTCCGCAGTCGAGCATGCCGAGAGCATCGGTTTCCGCACCTGGATTTATGACGAGGACAAGTGGCCGAGCGGAGCGGCCGGCGGCCGCACCATAGCCGCCAACCCGGATCGTTTTCGCGCTCGCGGCCTCCGCCACCGCAGCCGGAGCATTATGGGACCGGCCGAGATCAAGATTGACTTCACCGAGGCTGAATTCGTCATCGCCGCCCGCCTCAGAGGCCCGCAGCAGATTGACTCCCGCACCCTCACTGATCTGACGCCCCTGAACCGCCGGCCCGACGGCATATGGAAGGCCCCCGCCGGCGAGTGGCTGCTTTCCATTTTCGAGCCCGTGCGCGGGCGCGAAGAGCTGCCCAACTACCTCAACCCGGAAGCGGTGGCCGAATTCATCCGCAACACTTATGAGCAGTACGCCGCCCGCTTCTCGCGCCATTTCGGCAAGACCATCCCGGGGTCCTTCTTTGACGAGATATTCAACTTGCAGTTGGCCTGGGACCCGCTGCTCGAGGAGCGTTTCCGCTCCCGCAAGGGTTACGAGCTGCGCAAGGTCTTGCCGCTGCTCTATCTGGACGGCGGACCGGAAACCATCAAGGTCCGTTGCGATTACTTTGAAGAACTTACCCGCCTTTACGAAGAGGCTTGGTTCCGGCAGTTATCGGATTGGTGCGGGCGTCATAACCTCAAACTTACCGGACACACCAATGAGGGCCTGTACTCTATACGCGACCAGGGCGATTACTTTCGCACCTGGCGTCACCCGCAGATACCCGGCACGGACAACGAAGATTTCCGTTACACCTTTCCGCGGGTCATCGGCTCCTGGAAGCCGAAGCAATTAAGTTCGGTCGCCCACGTATACGGCAAGCCGCGCGCCATGGCGGAGGCGCTGGGCGGCGCCGGCTGGCCCATAACCCTGGAAGAAGCGCGCTACGGCGTTAACATGCTGTCGGTCTATGGCATCAATTACTTCATTTTTCACTTATTCCACTATGCCATGGATACGCCTTATAGCATGGATGATTGGCCGAACTCGTGGTTTTATGAAAATCCTTATTGGAAATATTTTAAAAAGCTCGCTGATTATATCCGGCGCGTTTCCTTTTTGGGCAGCCAGGGACGGCACGTCGCCGACGTAGCCCTGCTTTACCCGGTGGAAGAGGTCTGGAGTCTGGGCATGAAAGCGCCTCCGCCTTCTCCGCCTGCGGTCGAGGCGCTGGTGGACCGGCTGGTGCGCGAGCCTCTGGACTGCGACTTGGTGGACACCGACAGCCTGATTGCCGCCGAGGCCTCCGCCGCGGGCGGCGCGCGGATCGGAACCGAGTCCTACAAGGTATTGATCCTGCCGCGCGTGGAGACGGTCTCGCTGGCGGCCTACCGCCGTCTGGCCGAACTGGCGGGGAAGGGATTGGCGGTGGCGGCCGTCGGCGTCCTCCCGCGACACTCCGCTGAGAACGGCGCGGATGATCCGGAGGTCATCCGCATCTCCCAGCAACTTTTCGCCGGACGCGCGCTCAGGGACGCCGACGAGCTCGTCGCCTGGTTGCGGGCGAGGTTTCAGCCCGACCTGCAAATACTGTCGGGACCACCCGGCGTCCTGCGTTACTGGCATCGCAGCGCGGAGAGTCGCGAAATCTACATGCTGGCCAACTCCGAGCGACGGCCGGCAAGTTGGCGAGTTCGTTTTCGCGTGCGAGGTCAGGCAGAGAGATGGGACCCGGAAACCGGCACCACGGAGCCTGTCGCCGGCAAACCGGACTCCACGCTGGAGCTTAGCTTCCAGCCCTGGCAGGCTTACTACGTGGTCTTTGGCGCAGCCCAACCGCCTCGGCCTGCGCCTCGCAAGGAGTCGTTGCCGCCCTTCGAGATTGCCGGCCCGTGGACGCTTCAGTTGGCGCCCAGCGAACTGGATTACGCCTGGAAGCCCGACCCCGGCCTGACGCGTGTCGAAGTACCCGTGGCCGAATTCCGGTTTGAGCGCGCCGGCGGCCTGCCGCCCTGGCGCCGCGTCAAGCTCAGCGACGCGTTGAACCCGGCCAAGGGAGCCGCGCGCTACCTTTCGCCTTGGGACGCTTGGTGGATAACGCGGTACGTCTACCGGCGTCATCCCGGAGAGCTCGGCGGCCCGCGGCTGCGTTTCTACAAGGAACTGGAACTGCCTTTCGAAGTCCGAAGCGCCTGGCTGAGCGTGGTTGCCGACGGCAGTTTCGAGCTGGAACTCAACGGGCAGCCGGTCGGCGCAGGACGCCCGCTGGCCGAAGCGGTTTTTGATAAGCTCCCTCTGCGCCAAGGCCGCAACCGGCTGGCGATCGAAGTCCGTGGAAAAGGATACCTGCTGGCTCAAGGCGAGGCCTGCGGTCCCGGCGGCCGCTGCCTGTTGATACGCACCGACGGAGATTGGAGTGTGGGGGCGCCCGGCGAAGAGCCGCAGGCCGCCTACGAATTCGCCTTCCCGCCCTTCGGTCGCTGGGGTGACGTGCCGCTGAGAGGCGGCAAGATGACTTTGCCGGCCGTGGTCTGGTATCGGGTGCGCATACCGCCGGGAGCCCGCGAGCTGGATCCCCCCGCGGTTAGCGGCGACTGGACGCTGCTGGTGGATGACCGCCCGCCGGCGCCGACCTCGCAAGGGAGGATCTCGCTGCCGGCGACAGCCAGGCAGTTGCAGCTTCAGGTGCGTCTTCGCAGCCCCGGCGACGGTTTGCAGGGACCGCTGGCGTTCCGTTGCGGACCCGCGCAAGCCGAGTTGGGAGACTGGCAACAGCTCGGCCTGGAGTGGTATTCCGGCCGCGCCGTCTACCGGACCCAGTTCCGGTTGCCGGCGCGCTACGCCGGCGCCGATCTTGTCCTGGACTTGGGCGAGCTGCGCTACACGGGCGAGGTATGGATCAACGGGCGGCTGCTGGATACGCTGCTTTGGCCTCCCTACCGCGTGAACGTTTCCCGCGCGGTGCGCGAGGGCCGTAACGAATTGGTGGTGGTCGCCGCCAACCTGCTGGCCAATCAGATGCGCTGGAACATTTTCGACTCCGCCGTCTCCAACCGCGTCAGCCGCTGGTGGCACGACGGCAACATCCTGCGGGAAGCCGAAAAGCTGCGCTCAGGCTTGATCGGCCCGGTGCGCATCGAGGCCTCGCGCTGAGGCTTGAGCGGTGCCCGAAGCGCTCAACACGCCTCACGGTTGGCGATTGGATCTCGCACCGGAGGCCCCGGCGGATCTGGCCAGCGACTTGCTGCTGCCCGCCCTGCGAGCAGTCCCTGCGGCCATGGCGGCGCGCCTGGGCCCGTGTCGTATCCGCGTAGTGAGCTCACTGGAGCGTCCCGAGATCAGCTCGCGCTGGCGCCGGCGTCAGGCGGAGACCGAAATCACCATCGCCTTCGGCGAGTTGGATCCCCACGACGTAGCGATGGAGCTGCTGGTCTGCCTGGGACAACTGCTGTGGGAGGTCACCAGGCAGGAGGAACGCGCCGCCTGGCTGGAGCAGTTGAGCCGGGAGATCGAGGCCGGCGTTGAGGGCGAAATTGACGAGCAAGCCCTGGAGGCCAAACAGCGCCTGCTGGCGGGGGCGGCTTCGGCCCGGAGTCGCAAACGTTTGCAGCAGTACGCCTGCACCGGCTTCGCAGCCACGGCGGCCGAATACCTGCACTGTCTCTGGCACGACGTTACAATCCGGACGGGGCCCGAGCACTTGCCCGCCGAGTGCTTGCGCGCACGCCTGGAACTGCTGGCGCGCTGGTTCCCGCCCAATCGTGGTTACCGCCTGTTCGCCGCGGGCGAAGCTCAACGCGGTACCGGCAGCGCCGGGCCTTCCGAGCCCAATCCGGCGTAAGTCTCCTTCACCCGGATCACCTTGTTGCCCCGGAAGGTGACGAAAACCATCTTCCCCGGCGGCTGGCCGTAGATCCAGTCCTCCAGCTCCTCTCCCTCGACGGTTTCGCGCACCTTGCGCACCGGCCGGCCCAAGGCCAGCAGCACCTGGTCCCGGTCCATGCCCTCCACGGCCCGCTTCTCCTTGATTGCTTGCTGCACGGGCGCGGGCAGAGTTTCCAGGTAATGCTCGGTGGCGGAGCGTTTCTCAAAATCCAAAATCGGCGCCAGCAGCTTCTTGACTTCCGCGGCCTTCAGCGGCGGCAGAGGGGAATGAAACAGCAGCGCGATAGAGGTTCCGCCCGGCGCAGCCGAATACGGCCCGGTGGCCAGCGGAGCGGTGCGCGTACCCACTCCCACCTGCACTCGCTCATACCACTTGCGCCCCCCGCGAAAGCCGCCGTTGATCTCGAGCACGATCCGATCGTCTTCCAGCGACACCTTGGTGACCTGAACCAGATCGCCCACCCGGGCGGCCGGTCCGTGCTCGCGTCCCAGGGCCTGCCAGTCGGCTTTGTCATAAGCGCCGCTGGTCTCCAAAGCCAGAGGTTTCTTCGAGCGCGGCAAAACCACGCGCGCGGTGGCGAACTCAGCCGTCAGCCCCCGGATCAGCTCGATGCGCTCCTCCGCCGTCAAGGGCCGTTGCTTCTGGGGCGCTCCCGCGGCCGCCAGCGTCGCCAGCACAGCCCATAGCGCTCGCACTTATGCCTCCCCGCGGTGTTTGAGAAGGAACGCGCTTTGTCGCCGCACCGGAGCCCGCCGCACACCGACGAACAGTAGCAGCAGCATTATGGTGGTCAAGATACTGGCCTCCGGGCCGTAGTCGCCCCCGCTCCACAGCGCCCCGGCCTTCCAACGCAGCGCGTAACCCGTCAGATTCATTGTAAACCCGCTGAGCGGGACTCCGGCCAGAGGCAGCACCCAGTTCCATCCCACGTGCAAACCGATCGGCAGCCACAGATCCCCGCTGCGCCAGAAGGCATAACCCAACAGCATTCCCCAGCCGAAAGTATTCACAATGCCCAGCGCCGTAATGCTGAGGTTGCCCGTGTGGGCCAGCGCAAACATGACGCTGACCGGCAAGATGGCCGCCCACGGACCCAGAGCGGCCAGCAGAATCTGAAAGCCGTAACCGTGAAAGAGCATCTCTTCGCCGACCGCGCCGAACAGCAACAGGACGGAGGTCAGCAACACCGCCGGCCATCCGGTCGCGTCGCCTGGAACGGCCTGAAGCTCGGCAGCCGGAGAGGCCAGCGCACCGCCCAGCAACAGCGTTGCGGCGCCGGCCCCGCCCGCCAGCCCCACTATCAGATTGCGCCGCCCCTCGCCAGTCCAGGCGAAACCCACCTCGGTCAAACCGGCGTGCTCGTAAATACGCATCAGAACCGCGTTGGCGAGGGCGGCGGCGAAGAATACGGCCAGCGCGCTGGTGAGCAGCAATTGGCCCGAAAGCCAGTACAGCAGGAACCCGAACAGCCGCAAGCCTGCCAGCCCGAGGACCGTGAACACCGCCAGCCGCACGATCACCCGGAGGGCCTGTTCGGGAAAGCCGGGCATATGCACGCCCACTTTACTCGCTCTTGACCCGGACGCCGCTCTTAGCCACCGATACCGGCAGCAGTTGAGCTCCGGCGCCTCGGATGACGTCCGCGACCCTCGGCGCCGCACCGCGTTCTACCAGGAAGAACACGCAACCGCCGCCCCCGGCGCCGCAGACCTTGGCCCCCAGGGCTCCCGCGCGACGGCTGAGCCCGACCAGACGGTCTATCAGCGGCGTAGAAATGCCCGGGTAATTCTTCCGCCGGTGCTGCCACTCCTCGCGCAACAGGCGCCCGGCCTCTTGCCAGTCGCCGCGTTCCAGCGCCGAACGCATGGCCTGGGCGATGGCGGCGATCCGGTCGAAATTGCGCTGCACCTGGCGGTCGCGCCCGATGTGCGCCTTCATGACCTCCCAGTTGTTGATCGCCGAGTTGCGCGGCTCGCCTGTGTAGGCCAGAACGATGCGCTGGTTGAAATCCTCCAAGTCCACCGCAATCGGCTTGCGGAAGATGCCGGCCGGGGTCAACTCGATGGCGTTCACCCCTCCGTACATCGCCGGGTAGTAGTCTTGCGAACCGGTCGGCACGCGAATGATCTGGGCCTCGATATTCTGAGAGATCTCGCGGATCTGTTCCAGCGGATAACCGGCCCCGGTCAGCCGATTCAGCACGCTGGCGATGGCGATGATCAACGTCGAAGAGCCCGCGATGCCGGCGCCGGCGGGCGCCTCGGAATCCGTACAGAGTCTGAAGCCGCCCCGCGGTGCGAAGAACCGGATCAGGTAGGCCGGCAGCGACAGCCGGTAGTTGCGGGCGCGGCATAACTCATCCAGCGAGGCGAACGTCTCGCGGGTCTTCAAGTCGCGCGATTCCAGAATGATCTGGGAACCCGCACGCGTCTCCAACGCGCAACTGGCGTACCGGTTGATGGCGAAATTCACCGTCACCGCCCCGGGGTGGTATAAGTACAGGGGCCAGATATCCAGGGTTCCGCCGGCCACGTCCACGCGGCAAGGAGCTCGGGCTGAAAGGCGCATGTTGAGCTGAAACTGAATACTATAGCGAAGCCCGCCCCCGAACGGTTGTACCATGATGTGCATGCCGGCCAGAAGAATCCTGGAGCTGGGCGACCCGATGCTGCGCGAGGTCTCGCGCCCCGCAGTACATCCCCATCAAACCAGGCTGATTCTCAGGGACCTGCGCGCCACACTGGCCGACTTCCGCCGCCGGCATGGCTTCGGGCGCGGCATCAGCGCGGTGCAAATCGGCGAACCCGTGCGCATCATCTACATCGAATTCGAAGGCGCGGCTTATTCGCTGGTTAATCCGCAGTGGGAATCACTCAGCCGGGACAAGCTTCGGCTGTGGGACGATTGCTTCTCGTTTCCGGACCTACTGGTCTACCTGGAGCGTTCGCGCGCGGTGAGCCTGAGCTATCACGACCCGGATGGCAACCTCCGGCGACTGGAGGCTGCCGGAGCGCTGGCGGAGCTGCTCCAGCATGAGATGGATCATCTGGAGGGCGTACTGGCGGTGGATCGGGCGCTGGACCGAATGAGCCTGGCCACCCGCAGCGAGTACGAGCGGCGTTACAAGCAGGCCTCCCGGTTGTAGAATGATCGCTATGAAACTTACACGCCGCCGTATTGTGTTGTGTTCTCCTCTGGCCGTGCTGCTGGCCGCCGGATACCAGGCGGCGCAGCGAGCCGCAGCCCCTGCCGGGGATCCGCTGATTGAAGGCTTAAAGAAAACCACCGTGGCTTCAGTAGCCGACGCCGTGGACCAGGTGGTGGGCCGGCGCGGCTTCATGGCGCACGACATGCGGCCCCAGGTGGCCGGCGCTTTTGTAGGGCGCGCGACGACCGCGCTTTTGCGGCCCGCTCCGCCGGAGCAGGCTACCGCCACCCTGAGCGCCCGGCACTCCATTGAGATGATTGACAACGCGCGTCCCGGACAGGTGGGCGTAATTGTGATCGAGAACGGCCTGGACGTGGCCGGGCTGGGAGGCCTGATGGGCACCACGGCGAAGGCCCGCGGCATGGCGGGGATGGTGGTAGACGGCAGCGTGCGAGACGTTGCAGAGTTGCGCGCGCTACCCCTACCGGTTTACGCCCGCGGGGTCATCCCTTCCTCCAGCGTGGGCCGCTATGCCAGCGTGGCGCGGGACGTCCCGGTGAGCTGCGCGGGCGTGACGGTGCGCCCGGGCGACATCATAGTGGCGGGCGAGGACGGGGTGGTAGTGGTTCCCGCGGAGAAGGCTGAGGCGGTACTTAAACGAGCGCAGGAAATTGACGCCCGCGAGACCAAGATGGTGCCCTTAATCAAGCAGTACAAATCGCTCCGAAAAGTGGTAGAAATGTTTAATCGAATTTAGGCGCTACGCCGCGGCGAGCTAAGTAGCTCGATCTGCTAAAGTCTGCCGGGTCTCCGCCGATCAAGGGGGTGTATGCAAGAGCGTCGTGCGGAACCGCGGCTGCTTTGCGCCGACTTCATTGAAGTCCATTGGACCGATGAGGCCGGGCAGCCGCGTCGCCTGCTCGCCAATCTGGAGGACATTTCACATTCCGGCGCCTGTTTGCAGGTGGACGCCCCGATCCCCGAACATACGCTACTACGGCTGTCTCACCCCAAGCTGGAACTTACCGGGCGCGTCTGCTACTGCGTGTTTCGAGAGACCGGCTATTTCGTGGGCCTGAAGTTTGAACCCGGATCACAGTGGTCCCGGCGGCGTTTCCGCCCCAAGCATCTGTTGGATCCCAGACGCTTGTTCGGACTGCGCCGCAAGACTGAGGCCCCCGCGCCCGAAGAACCCAGTCCTGCCGGCGGATCAACCGTTCAGTAACGGCAGAGCCGGCGGGCGCGTTCGGCCACCACTGTAGCATTCGGAAGAAAGGCTTCTTCCAGCGGCGGGCTGAAGGGAACCGGCGTGTCCGCGGCTGCGATTCGCGCCACCGGGGCGTCCAGGTGCTCGAAGGCTTTCTCCGCAATCCGGGCGGCGATTTCGCCACCCAAGCCCCCGGTGAGCGTGGCCTCGTGCAGCACTAAAGCGCGCGAGGTCTTCCGCACGCTGGCCAGCACCGTCTCCTCATCCAGGGGCAACAGCGTACGCAGGTCCACGATCTCCACCGAGATGCCCTCCTGCTCCAGCCTCTCGGCGGCCTCTTGCGCCACCCAAACCATGGCCCCGTAAGTGATGATGCTCAGGTCTTCTCCCGGGCGAAAAACCGCCGCCCGCCCGATGGGCACCGTGTAGTCGCCGGCGGGAATCTCCTGCTTGATGCGCCGGTACAGCGCCTTGTGCTCGAAGAAGATCACCGGATCGTTGTCCCGGACGGCGGCCTTGATCAGCCCCTTGGCGTCGTAAGCGGTGGCCGGCATCACCACTTTCAGCCCCGGCGTGTGGACGAACCAAGCTTCGTTGCTTTGCGAGTGGAACGGCCCGCCGTGCACGCCCGCTCCGCAAGGCGCACGGAGGACCATCGGCACGGCGGCGCCCCACCGGTAGCGGCACTTGGCGGCGAAATTCACGATCTGGTCGAAAGCGCAGGAGATGAAGTCTGCAAACTGCATCTCCGCTATCGGGCGCAGGCCCATCAAGGCGGCGCCGATGGCCGCTCCCGCGATTGCCGACTCCGACAGCGGCGTGTCCAGCACGCGCCGCTCGCCGAAGCGTTCCAGCATGCCCGCGGTGATCTTGAACGCCCCGCCGTAAACCCCGATGTCCTCGCCTAACAAGAACACATCCGGGTCGCGCTCCATCTCCTCCCAGATGCCCTGGCGAATGGCTTCCAGGTAAGTCACCGGCATGATTCAGCTCGCTTCGTAGACGTTGCAGGTCAACTCGGAAGGATCCGGGAAGGGGCTGTTTTCGGCCCACTCTACGGCCTCGTCAATCTGCCGCCGCAAGGAGGCGTACAAATTGTCCAGGTCCTGGCGATCGGCCCAGCCGCGCTCCAGCATCAGCCGTTCCATGCGCAAGATGGGGTCTTTAGCAGCCCACTCCTCAAAAAGGCGCTTGGGCACGTATTCGGCCGCATCGTGAGCCGCATGTCCGGACATGCGGAAGGTCTTGCACTCCACCAGGTACGGACCCAAACCCCGGCGCGCGTGCTCAGCCGCCCGGCCGACGGCTTCATAGACGGCGAAGGCGTCGTTGCCGTCCACGATCTCGGCCGGCATGCCGTAGGCCGGACCGCGGTCCGCGACGTGGGCGCAGGCCATCTGCTTGTGGAGCGGAGTAGAGTAAGCGTACTGGTTGTTGTTGCATACCAGCACCAGCGGCAGCTTCTGTACTGTCGCCAGATTCACGCCCTCGTGCCAGTCGCCCCGGCTCGTGGCGCCGTCACCGAAGAAGACGTACACGATATTGGGCGAGCCTCGGTACTTCAGAGCCAGGGCGGCTCCTGCGGCCACCGGGATCGCCGCCCCAATGGCGCTGATGATCGCCACCAAGCGGCGCCGCATGTCGCCCATGTGCATGTTTCCGTCCTTGCCCCGGGTGAGGCCGCCGACGCGTCCCATATACTGCGCGAAGACCTCCCGCGGATGCACGCCGCGGATGAAATACAACGCCAGGTCCCGGTGGCATGGAAACAGCACGTCGTCCGGCTGGGCGGTGAGGCCGGCGCCCACCGAGATGGCCTCCTGCCCGCGCCCGGAATAGACGCCTCCCACTATCTTTCCCTGCCGGTAAAGCTTGCGCTCGATGCGCTCTTCGACCTCGCGCATCAGAAACATGTAATGAAGGAAGCGCCAGGCAAGGTCGGCGTCGGGGCTGGTCCCCTGGGTCTCGGGTTCAGCGGGCAGCAACGGAACGGCTTTTACGGCGGCCATCAGCGCTCTCCCAGGAATCGGATTCAGCAGTCCAAAGGCAGTAGTATACGCTATTTTGCCGGCCTGCTCCTATGCGGCTGCCGCGCCCGTTTTCGGCTACCGGCGGGCCTGTCCGGCCGACGACTCAAAAAGGCAGATCCTTCTTGGCGGTGGAGACCATCGCGGTGCGCAGGAAGTTAAACGGATTCACCGGATTGCCGGCGATGCGCACCTCATAATGCAGGTGCGGCGCCGTCGCCTTGCCGGAACTGCCCACCCCGCCGATGATCTCTCCCCGGCGCACCTCCTGCCCCTGGATCACGGAGACCCTGGCCAGGTGCGCGTACCAAGTCTGCATGCCGTTGCCGTGGTCAATGACCACCAAGCGGCCGTAGCCGCTCATGTAACCCGCCTGAACCACCAATCCGTCCGCTGTGGCCTTCACCGGCGCACCGTAAGGCGCCCCTATATCCACGCCCTTGTGGAAGCCGCCCTCGCCGGAGAACGGATCAATCCGCATCCCCCAGGCGCCCTGCAACCGGCCCTCAACCGGCCAGATGCTGGGCCGGATGTTGGTCCGCCAGCGCGCCGCAAACGGGCGGAAGCGTGTGAGATTGGCGCTGCGCAAAAAACTATACTCTTCGAGGGATTCATGAAAGCTGGGAACCAGTCTTCCCTCCCCCGAGATGTCGGCCGGTCCTTCCAGCTTCTCCTTTATCCCGTAAGCCACCGAGACTTGAGTGGCGAACAACTGAAGCGTGGCGAGCTGGTCTTGGGCTTGATTGGCCGCCCGCTCGAGGCTCTCATACCGCGCGCGCAACGTCTGGACTTCTTCCCGCAGCGAATTGTAGTGAGCCACCTTCCAGACCATGCGGACATAACTGGAAACAAAGCCGAACATGGACACGCAGCCCAGCAACGCAAGGCCCAAGACCAGGTAAACCACCCGCTGAGGGACCTGAACCCTGCGGAGCCTGCCGTGCAGCGAATGAGCCAGAACCACAATGAAGTACGGCTGCTGCATGGAGTTCTCTCGTAACCGGTGCGGGCCGTACGCGAAGGCACTCCACCCGCAGTGATCCAACCGTCAACTTCCGAAAACGATAAAGCGAACCTAAACTTGTAGCAACTCCGGCGGGCGGCTGTCAAGCGCACCCGGAACCGATTTTCAGCCGCCTGGGGCAGGGGGCCAAAGACTCAGGCCGCTCCCGGGGGGCCGGCTGCGTGCCCCAACACCTCGCGCACCTTGGCCAGCAAGGCCTGCTTGGTGAAGGGCTTTTCCAGAAAGGGCGCCTCTTGTTTGAGGATCCCGTTCTTCACGATAGCCTTATCGGTGTACCCGGACATGTACAGCACCCGCAGGCCCGGGCGCAATCCAATCAACCGCGCGGCCAGCTCCTGGCCGCTCATGCGCGGCATGACCACGTCGGTGAGGAGCAGGTCAACCGCCCCCGGGTACTCCCGGCACAGGCGCACCGCCTCGTCGGCGTTCGAGGCCGAAAGCACGCTGTAGCCCGCGCGGTTGAGCATTTCGACTATCATCCTTCGCAACTCCGGTTGGTCCTCCGCCACCAGTATGGTCCCGGCGCCCTCGCCCACCGCCTCCGGCACGCCGGGTTCCTCGGCAAGCTCGGCGGCCTCCTCAACCGCGGGCAAGTAAACCTTGAAAGTGGTCCCCAGACCCGGTTCCGAATACACCGTCACCCGGCCCCCGTGCTGACGCACGATCCCGTAGACCGTGCTCAGCCCCAGCCCGGTCCCCTTCTCCTTGGTTGTGAAGAACGGGTCGAAAACCTGTCTGAGAACCTCCGGCTGCATGCCGTGGCCGGTATCGCTGACCGCCAGCATCACGTGCGGCCCGACGCGCGCATCTAAATGCGCCCGAGCATAATCATCATCCAAGTTTACGCGCGCCGTCTCCACCACGATCCGCCCGCCTTTCGGCATGGCCTCCCGGGAATTCACCACCAGGTTCATCAGCACCTGTTCCATGTGCACCGGGTCCGCACGCACTTTGCCCAGCTCCGGACTCAGCACCGTGACCAATTCGATGTCTTCACCCAGCAACCGGCGGAGCATCTTCTCCATGCCTTCGATCAAAGCGTTCAGATCTACAAGCCTGGTTTGTGAAGGCTGCTTGCGGCTGAAGGTCAGCAGGCGCCGCGTCAGTTCCGCCGCCGTGCCGGCAGCCTTCAGGATCTCACCCGTCTGATCACGCAGGGGATCCCCAGGCGCCAGGCCGTCGGCCAGCATCTGGGCGTAGCCCGAAATGATGGTGAGCAGATTGTTGAAATCATGGACCATGCCGCCGGCCAAGCGTCCCAAAGCCTCCATCTTTTGCGCTTGCCGGAGCTGCTGCTCCAGCAGGCGGCGCTCGGTAACGTCAATGCCGGTGCCGATGACGTACTCCACCTGGCCCGTGCGATCCACCAGGGCCGTATTGGACCACATGATCAGCCGCCGCTCACCCGTCCGCGTCACCCAGTGGTTTTCGTGCTGGCTGGGGAACAGCCCCTCACGCAGGCGCTCGAACACCGCGCGCACCTCAGTGGCCTCCTCGGGCAACAAGAACAACTCCCAAACCCGGCGGCCGATGACTTCCTCGAAGCAGTAACCCGTCAGTAGCTCGCAAGCGCGATTAAAGTTGACGATGCGGCCCTCGCGGTCCAGCACCACCACCAGACTGCCCACGGTATCAATGATGGTGGAGGCCCAGTCGCGCTCCTGTCGCAAGGTCTCCTGGGCCCGGCGAGCCTCGGTGACGTCGTGCAGGATCATCACCGCCGCGCCTTTCGGCTCGGCTATAGGCATCGCCCGGACCGAGATCCATCGTCCCTCGGCGAGATCCCCGTGACCGACGAAGATCTCGGCGCCCTCGACGGCTTCGCCCCGCAAGGCGCGGGCAACCGGCAACTGGTCAGGCTCGAGCAGCGTCACCCCATCGGAGCCGTGAAGCCCGTAGACGGCGGGCCAGTGATCCAGCGGGATCGCCGCTTCGGTGATAGGTAATATACGGCGCGCCGCGGGGTTTGAAAAGATTAGCGCGCCGGAAGCATCCACCACCAGGATGCCGTCATTGATAGCGTCCAGGACGCAACCCAGCAGCAGTTCTTGCAAGCTGGGATCCGGCTGTGGCTGGCTGCCTTGCTCGGTCTGCGCCCGCCTTGGTTCGCCCATCGTGGTCCCTCCCCGCCGGCCTTGGCGTTGGTGACCACCTAACCGCTCGCCACGGGCCCGCGCACAACTGCCCGGCGCCACCAAGCGCGCCAGCCACTACCATACCACCTTCCCCCGGACAACGCACCTCGGCCGCCCGTTGAGCGGATACAATGGCCTCTGGGGTTCGCAGAAGCGATGCACAGCTTTAGCCACGTCACACGACGGCAAGCTCTCCACACCGGCGCTGTCGCACTGGCCGACGCGGCGCTGGCTCACGCAGCGCCGCGCAGCGAAGCCCGTGTGGCCATCGCCCGCTGCCGCAGCTACCAGGAGGACCTGGCCGCGCTGCTGGCGAGAATGTTCGATCAAATCGGGGGCATCGGATCGCTGGTCGGCAACAAGACCGTAGCTTTGAAGCTCAATCTCACCGGGAACATCACGCGCTTCCCGGAAAGGCCGGACCTGCCTTACAGGAACCATCCGGCGACCGTGCTGGCTCTGGTGCACGCGCTGGCGCGGGGCGGCGCCAGGCGCATCCGCATTCTGGAGAGCTTCTTTCCCGCCGCTCAGGGCCTGGATTTGTGGGCCCGCTACGGTCTGGACGTTAGAGCCATCAGCAACGCCGGCCCCAAGGTGGAATGGGAAAACACGCAGAACTTGGGCTACGGTAAGAAGTACTCGCGGCTCAAGGTGCCCTGGGGCGGTTACGTCTTTCCGGCCTACGATTTGAATCACTCCTACGAGGATTGCGACGTCTATGTGTCGCTCTCCAAGCTCAAGAACCACTGGATTGCGGGCGTCACCATGACCATGAAGAACAACTTCGGCATCACGCCCTGCTCGCTGTACGGGGGCGACTGCGGTCCGGACGGCAATGAGGATCCCAGACAGGAGCGCGGCCCGGTCTGCCACAACGGCGCCCGCACCCCGCCGCGCGGCGTGCCGCAGGAGCTGGACGCGAATTCCCCGCGCGATGCGGGCTACCGCGTGCCCCGTATTGTGACGGACCTGACGGGCGCCCGCCCGATTGACCTGTCGATAGTGGACGGCATCGAATCCATCCGCGGCGGGGAAGGCGCCTGGAACCCCGGCGTGCAGATGGTCAAACCCGGCCTGCTGGTGGTGGGCCGCAATCCGGTGGCGGTGGATACGGTTTCTACCGCCGTCATGGGCTATGATCCGCGCGCCCAGCGCGGCACCAAGCCCTTCTTGCGGGGCGACAACTGCCTCACCCTGGCCGAAGCCGTCGGGCTGGGGCCGGCGGATTTATCGCGCATTGAGGTGGTCGGGCTGAGCTTGAAAGAGGCGCTGTACGATTACGGTCCCGGCCCCACGGGCCGGCCGGTTTAGCCGCACGCCGGAGGCGCTGAGGCAGCGACCGGAAGCCGTTTGCGCCGCTCAGAATTGTATGCGGCCCTGAAGCTGGTAGTTGCGGTTCAACGAAGACGTCTGGCTTGTGATCCTTCCGAAGTTGGTGGAAAGCGGGTTCAGGTCGGGCGCCGCCATCTGCGAGCGGTTCTGTAAGTTCATGGCGTCGGCCCTTAGTTGCAAGCGCACGCGTTCGGTGATGCGAAATTCGCGCATCAGGTTCCCGTTCCACTGTTTCAGCCCGTCGGCGCGCAGCTTCGTAAAGTAGCGTGGAAACACGCGGACGTGGTAGGCAGCGGGCGTGCGGGCGGAATTTCGCTCGAAGGGCAGGTTGGTGTTGAACCATTGCTCCAGAGTGCGGGGCGTCGAAGTGGCGTCCTTCTCAAAGGCGGCCAGGTCGCCGTAGTAAAAGATATTGCCCCATGCCAGCAGCGGGCCGGACTGGAATTCGTAAGTCAAGGCGATCTGCCAGCCGCCCAGGATGTGACCCGCTACGCCGCCTTGCAGGTATGCCCGGCCCCTGCCGAACGGCAGTTGCAAGATGCCGGTGGCGGTGAAACGGTGCGGCCGCGTAGTGTCATCCGGCCACCAGTAAGTAGGCTGGGAGTCGAATTCGTTTTCCAGTATGTTGAACCGCTCGTGGTGGATCCGCGAATAAGAGGCGTTGAGGTTGACTCCCCGTGAAAGACGGCGCTGGAAGTTCACCTCCAGCACGTGGGTACGCGCCTTGCCGATCGGCGCGCCGGAGTCGTACAAGCCGTTCATGTGCGGAAAGGGCCGCAAGAGCCGGTGCTTCTGGATCGTCGGACTGGTGAAGGTCCCCAGCGTGGACATGTACTGGTAGACCGCCGGGTCCGTCGTTCGCAGGGATTCGAAGTTCCGGATGTAAAAGGGATTGGTTACGTTCCGGTTCATCTCCGTAGCCACCGCGTTGTTGCGCACCAGGCCGGTGGCCCAATACTGCTGCGGGAGGTAGTCCAGCCTCTTGGTGACCGACAGCCGGTCGGCCCACTGGCCCCAGTAAGCGGCCTCTATCATCATGTCGTTAGTGAGCTCCCTCTGCACGCCGAAACGCCAGCGCTGGACGCGAGGGTGGCTGCGGTCGTAGCGGTTGAAGGTATAAGCCTGACCCACCAGAGCCATCGGTCCCAGGGCGTCGCGCAACGGCACGTCGAAGCGTGTCCCGTCTGCACGCACCGGGAAGGGATCGCTTAGCGGCGAGATTCCCTTGGCCGGATCCCCCACCAGCCAGTGATAGCCGAAGTCGTTGCTGAGCACCGTGCTGGTGGTGCGCGAGAACCCGTACTGGTTGACCGCCTGGTTCATCACGTTCAGGGTGTCGAAGTAAAGCCCGTAGCCGCCGCGCACCACCGTCTTCGAATTCAACTGCCAGGCGGCGGAAACCCTGGGGAGCCACATGAGCTCGCTGCGCCACAGGCGCTCCGGTACGCCCTTGCGTCCCGCGTAGACCGGCCCGCCTTTGACGGTGAACTGGCTGGCAGGCAGCTCCGGCACCGGATTGGCCGCATAGGCGGTGCGCGCCAGGGCCGAGATCGGCAGCTCGGCGTTGGGATCGAAGTACGATAGGGCCCGGTTGAATCGCTCCTTGGCGCCCTGCTCGTATTCCAGGCGCAGGCCGAAGCTAATCGTGAGGCTTCGCGTGACTCGCCAGGTATCCTGCGCGAACCAGCCGGCGTAAGGGCTGACCAACGCGTAGGTATCGTTGGTGTCAACCTCCATGCCCGTAGGGATGCCGAGCAGGAAGGTGGCCCATACCAAGCCCAGGCTGCCCGCGGGTACGAATCCGTCGCCGTCCTTGCGGACGTAGCCGTTCCCGAAGACGAAGTTTCCGGAGGTGAACCCGCCCGGCCGGAGCTGGGTCCGGTAATGGTGCCGCAGTTCGAAGCCGCCTTGCAGGCTATGCCGGTTACGGATATGGCTGGCATTAGCCTTGAAGATCCGCTGCGAACCCTTGACGCCGGGATCAACCGACGTGCTGACCACCATGTCTCCGCTCCAAGCCGTCATGCCCGGCCAGAGCACACGCGGCAGCCGGCAGTTGTCGCCGCACTTGGCGTCCATGTAAGCAGGCAGGCCCACGCTGCTGGGCTTGTAACGGCGGGTCCCCAAACGCTGGTTTTCCAACAGGAATGAATTGCCGCTCACCGTAACGTCCAACAAGGTGCTCGGGCTCAGGGTGTAAGTCCAGTTGGCAGTGCCGCTCAGCGCCGGCCGTCTCTCGTTCCAGGCCATAAGGCCCGGCTCGGTCTGGTACGTGTAGTCTTGAGCGTCTTCGATGAAACTGGTCTTTATCCAGCGCAGGAACAACCGGTGTTTCTGGCTGGCGTGAAAATCTACGCGGTTATTCCAGGAGGAGAAATAGACATTATTCGGCATGCCGGAAGCGATGTAATTATTCACCGGCTCCTTCCGGGGATCATCGGGATCATTGTTGGGAACAGGCATTCGCGCCGTGTAGAAGTTATACATGGTCGGAAAGATGATGCGCGATTTGGGGATCAAGTTGCCGGCAAAAGGATCGCGGACGTAAAACCCTGGCCGCGCCGGATCCGGGTGCGTGCTCACCGGGTCATAAACCTGATAGCGGACGGGATCCACCTGCAACAGGCGTGAGAAATTGCCCTCGCGCATGGCCATCGTGGGCACCGTGTAGTTGACTTCGCTCGGGCGCGCCGACTGTAAGTTGGTCAGATCCGTATAGCCGAGGAAAAAGAACAACCTGTTGCGCCCGTCGAAGGTTTTCGGAATCCAGACGGGCCCGCTAAAAGTGACGTGGTAGTTGTTGGTGTGTCCAGCCGGCAGCATGGGACTTCGAGCCAATTGGTCGGCCAGCACGAGATTGCCGGCCGCTCGCGCCTCGGCGATCTTCCGGTAGTAATTCTGCTTGACGAAAAACGAAGCAGCGTTCCAGCGCTGATTCATGTACTGATACGTCCCTGTGCCGTGGAATTGATTGGTCCCGGACTTGGTGGACATGGAAATATTCAGTCCGGTGGAGTGGCCGAAGCCGGCGTCGAAACTCAGCACTTCGACCTTGAACTCGTCAATCAAATCCGGGCTGGGCATGATGGAAACACGCCGGTCGGTGCCGTTGGCCGAAGCGCCGTCCAGCGACCACTCGTTGCCGCCGATGTTGCCGGGGGCGTAATACTGCGAACCGCCGCCCACCTGGCCTTGCACCAACCACTGGGTGGTCCCGGGCACTTGAACTGCGGGCGCGTAACGGCTCAACATCACCACGTTGTTCGCCAGCACCGGCAGATCCATCACCTCTCGGTTGCTGATCACGCGGCCGGTGGCCATGGTGCTGGTGTCCAGCATTGAGGCTTCACCGGTGACGGTTACCGTTTCCGCCAGAGCGCCCACCTCCAGTTGGAAGTCCACCCGCAACTGCTCGCCCAAACCGAGCGTCAAGCCCGTACGCAGCAATTTCTTGAAACCCGGCGCTTCCACGCTTATCGCATAGCTGCCGGGAAGCAATAGCAGCGCCTCGTAGTAACCGCTGGCGTTCGTAGTCAGCCTTACGCTCAGGTTGGTTCCGACGTTGGTCACGGTGACGGCCGCCCCCGGGACCACGGCTGCTTGAGCATCGGTGACGATGCCTACGATGCTGCCCCGGGTCTCCTGGGCCGGCGATAGAGCGGGGCCCAACCCCAACAGCACACAGAAGGAAACGGCTCTCAGCATGGCTCACCCCTTGCGGTGGAGATTCTATGCCTGCCCCGCGGCGGCTGTCAACGGCGGATCGGGCCTCGGAAGAGGCCCCCGGCCGGCGGCATCGGCGTTACAATCGCCTACCCCTCCAGGCCCATTTGCGAGAGCCGGTAGCGCAGAGCGTTGCGCGTCAGGCCCAGCAGGCGCGCAGCCTGGCTCTTGTTGCCGCCGGCGCGCTTGAGCGCCTCGCGGATGATCGCCTGCTCGAACTCCTCAAGCGTCAGGCCCTCGGGCAAAAACCAACCTTCGGCCGGCGGGCGCAGGCGCGGCGCGGCGTCCAGCTTGATGTCATCGGCCTCCAGAGTCGCACCCGATGAGAGCACCAGGCTGCGTTCAATCACGTTTTCCAACTCGCGCACGTTGCCCGGCCAGTGATACGCCAGCAGCTTTTGTATGGCCGGCTCGCTGATGGACTCAACCCGACTGCCCACCAGCGGCGCCAGTTTGCGGACGAAGTGCTCCGCCAGAAAAGGAATATCCTCGCGCCGCTCCCTGAGCGGCGGCAGGTTCAGCGGGACTACATTCAGCCGATAATAAAGGTCCTCGCGAAAGGTGCCTTGCTCTAAGGCGGCGCGCAAGTCCTGGTTGGTGGCGGCAATCACGCGCACGTCAATCTGCCGGGTCTTGTTCGAGCCCAGGCGCTCGAACTCGCGTTCCTGAAGCACGCGCAGCAGCTTGACCTGAATCGAAGGCGGCACGTCGCCGATCTCATCCAGGAAAACCGTGCCGGTGTCGGCCTGCTCAAACTTGCCGGGCTTGGCGGCCACCGCACCGGTGAAAGCTCCCTTCTCGAAGCCGAACAGCTCGGCCTCCATCAGGTTCTCGGGCAGCGCCGAGCAGTTGATTTTCACGAACGGCCGGTCGCGACGCGGGGAATGGTAATGGATGGCGCGTGCGATCAGGTCCTTGCCCGTGCCGCTCTCGCCGCACAACAGCACGGTGGCCCGCGTAGGCACCACCCGCTCAATGGTGGCGAAGATTTCCTGCATGGCCGGGCTGCGCCCGATGATGTTGCGGAAATCGTAACGGCGTCCCAGCTCCTCGCGCAGTTGCCGGTTTTCGTCCTCCAGAGCCCGGCGCGCGAGGGCCTTTTCCATCACCGTGCTCAGGTGGTCCAGCGAAAAGGGCTTCAGCAGGAAATCGTCCGCCCCTTTCCGCATCGCCTCAACCGCCGTCTCCACGGTCCCGTAAGCGGTGATCACGATAATCGGCGTGCGGGTATTCTGACGGCGGATGCGGGCGATCAGCTCCAGCCCGTCCATGCCGGGCAGGCGCAGGTCGGTGAGGATCAATCCGGCGCGATCGGCCAGCTTCCAGCCCTCCTCGGCGGAGCCGGCCACGTCCACGTCATAGCCTGCCGAGCGCAGGTGCAGCTCCAGCACCCGGCGCAGCTTCTCCTCGTCTTCGATGATCAGCACGCGGGGTTTCATCATGCGAGGCGCTGCCCCAACGGCAGGTAAACCCGGAAAACGCTGCCCTTGCCGGGCTCGCTTTCCACGGTTATTGTACCGCCGTGCAGATCCACAATCTTCGACACGATCGCCAGGCCCAGGCCCACGCCTTCCGGCTTGGTCGTGACGAAAGGATTGAAGATGCTTTCCTGGCGCTCGCGCGGGATCCCCGAGCCGCGATCAATCACCGCCACTTCGGCGTTGCCCGCCACCAGGCGCGTTTTCACGGTAACGGCGCCGCCCGGCGGGCTGGCCTGCGCGGCGTTCAGCAACAGGTTGTAAAAGACGCGCTCCAGCAGCTCCGGATCGAACTCGAACGGCGGCAGCTCCGGGGAGTAGTTCTTGTAGACCGTGACGTCGTAAGGCGGCGAATGTCGCTCCAATTGCGCAATCGCCCGGTCAATAACCGCGGTCAGTTCCGTCAGGACGGGCTTCAATTCCAGCGGCCGGGCGAACTCCAGGAAACGCGTAATCAGGCTGTTGGTGCGATCCACCTCGGAGGCTATCAACCCGGCCAGTTCGCCGGCCATCGCGTTATCGGCCGGAATCTGCCGCGAGAGCATCTCCGCCGAGGCGCGGATGGTCCCCAGAGGATTGCGCAGCTCGTGGGCCAAACCGGCGGAGAGCTGCCCCAGCGCCGCCAGACGCTCAGAGCGCCGCACGGCCGCCTCCGCCTCCTGCAAGCTCCGGTTGGCTTCCGCAAGCTGCGCCGCCACGGCCTGGGCCTTGCGGGCCGCCGGGTTGACCTCCGCCAGGCGCTCCGCCAGAAAGCCGATGATGGCCAGGATGGTCACGCGCAACAGAATCTCCGGAATCTGGTCGCGCGGCAGCACGTAGCGCGACCAGTCAATCCACAACAACGTGGACAGGTAAGCGCCGCAGGCCAGCACCGTAAACAGCGCCGTACCGCGGACTCCGAGCACGGTCCCTGCCGAAATCACCGGCGTCAGCAGAATCCAATAGTAACTGCTATTGATCCCGCCGGTCAGCCCCAACAGCAGGTATCCCACGGCCAGCTTCAACAGGTTAGCGGCGACGCTCCCGAAAGGGCGCGCAAAAAAGCCGATCCGCGGCTCAACAACCTGAAACACCGCCAGCGCGCCCAACAAAAGCGGCGCCGGCAGCCCGCGGGCCGGGCCGGCCAGAGCCAGCACGGCGAACAACGCCAGCAGCAGAAGATCGTGATTGCTCAGTCCGCGGGAGCTCACGCCGATATCTTAGCCCGTCGCCGGAGTCTGAAGCGATGCCGGGAGCGAGGTGTTGTAAACTATTTTGGATGATTGGTGCTTCAACGGCATGTTGATCGCCCGCGAATTCATCCAGTATCTGTCGCGCCAGATGGTGAAACGGATAACTCCGCGGATGATCGAAACCACCGAGCCGGAGGCGGTGGCCGAGCTGCTGGCCAATGTCATCGTCGAGGAGCTGCAAGTCGAGGACCGGCTGAACGAAGAGGTCCGCGAGATTCTCAGCCAGTACAGCGATTACATGCGGCGCGAGGGCGTCAGCTACCAGGAGATGTTTCGCCGCATCAAGAACACCCTGATCGCCGAGCGCAAGGTGGTGCGCGCCTCCGGCAGAGACACCGGCGATCAAATGAAGCTTTCCCGCGACAAGATCATTGACATCTCCCACAAATTGATGACCGCGCTGCGCAAGGCGCGCCACGCTCGCCTGAAGGCCGAGCAGAACGAAATCCGCCTGGAGCTGGTGCGCGCCATGAGGGATCTGCTGGCCCTGGAGGAGAAAGTGGACCGCGCAGCGCGCCAGAAAATCCGTTCGCAAAAGCGCGAAATTCCCGAGGGCAGCCAGGAATGGGAGCTGCTGCACCGCCGATATTACGCCGAGGAACTGAAGAAATTCGGGATTGATCTTTCACGATGACCCCCACCCTGGTGGTGCTCGGCAGCCTGAACATGGACTTCGTGGTCAGCGTCGAGCGGCTGCCGGTTGCGGGCGAAACCGTGCTGGGGCGCGATTTCCAGATGATTCCCGGCGGCAAAGGCGCCAATCAGGCTTGTGCCGCGGCGCGCCTGGGCGGCGGGCACATCCAGGTGCGCATGGTCGGCCGCGTCGGCTACGATCTGTTCGGCGACCATCTGAAAGCCAGCCTCTCGGCGGTCGGCGTGGACGTCACCGCCGTGCACGCCACCCGGGCGCAGCCCACCGGGGTAGCTCTGATCTGGGTGGACCGCACGGGCCAGAACTCAATCGTGGTGGCCGCCGGAGCCAACCATGCCATCCAAGCCGCCGAGATGGAATCCTTCCGGCGCAGCTTTCATCAGGCGCGTTTCGCTTTGTTCCAACTGGAGACGCCGCTGGCCGCCGTCCAGGCGGGACTCCGACTGGCCCGCCAGGAGGGCGCGGCGACCATGCTGGATCCGGCCCCCGCACAACCTCTGGCGCGTGATCTGCTGGAGGCCGTGGACATTCTCACACCCAATGAGACGGAGGCGCTGGGACTGCTGGGCCAGCCGCCGGGTAGGGTCTCCATAGTCGAAGCTCGCGAGCTGGCCGGCCGCTTGCTGGCGCTGGGCCCCCGCAGCGTGGTGCTGAAGCTGGCTGACAAGGGCTGTTACTACGACGACGGCCGGCGGCAGATCCACCAGCCTGCCTTCCCGGTCACCGTGCGCGACGCCACCGCCGCCGGCGACACTTTCAACGCCGCCTTAGCGGTGGCCTTGGCCGAAGATCAGCCCATCCAACAGGCGCTGCGCTTTGCCAATGCCGCGGCTGCCATTTCAGTCACACGACTGGGAGCCCAGGCGTCGGTCCCCACCAGGCAGGAAGTGGAAGCGTTCCTCAGCCCTTAGCGGTCCAGCCGAGCCCGCCTCAGGCGGCGCTGTCTTCGGTGAGGCTACCGCCCGGGCGCCGCTTTCTCAGGCTCGGGCGCTTCCAGCCGGTACACCAGAAAGCGCGCGTTCTGGAAGACCGGACTGCGGCCCGGCAGCTTGCGCGGCCGGCGCAGAACCACGTAATCTACACCCCGCGCCCGGTAATCGGGGAGTTTGCTGAGCCTGAAGCCCGCCGCCATTGTGTTTTGCCAGCGTTCCCACCACAGCTCGGCGAACCCTCTCAGAAAGTTCACTTGGCCGCCGGATTTCCAGTCCACGTATACCGGGCGCAGAGCTTTGGCCCGGAAGATGCCGGGGAACAACTCGCGCCCGGCGTCCGGAAACAGAAACACCGCCTGGCGAGGCGTGCTCGCGCGCGCCCAAGCGGCCAGCTCGTCCAGTTCGGGGTTGTGCAAATCGGGATAGTTCTGCACCTTGCCGTATAGGGGAATAGCAGCGAACGGAGCCAGCGCCGCGACCCCGCATAAGACTGCCCCCAGCACGCGCCGCCGGGGCGCGGCCCACATCGCCGCCGCGGTAAATGCCGCCAGCGCCGCCACCAGCAAGGTCCGCCGGCGACTGAGCGGCTGCGAGAAATCCAGGGGACCCAACTGAAGCAACCGTGTGTGTGCCGGAACGGCGAAAACCGCCACAAGCCAGGCGAACCCTTCCAGCCGCCGCCCGCGCTCGGCGGCCTTGGCCGCCGCTGCCGCCGCCATGATCCCGGCCAGCGCCACCGTGAAAAGCAGGTTGCGCGCCGGCTGAAGTTGCGCCGCCAGCGCCAACTTCATGCGGTCAAGCAGCAGGTAGCTCAGAGGCATGGACAGCACGCCGGCCAGCGGCATGCCAAGCAGGAAAAACTCCAGGTCCAGAACCGGCCAGCAGAACGTGCGATTCTGAGACTCTGCGCCTTCGCTGCGGAAGGCGCCCAGGCTGCGTAATCGCAAGAAGGCGGCCAGCGAAACCAGCCACAAGAAAACATGCTGGCGGATCCAAGCGGCCTCCCAGTTTCCCAGCCAGTTATAGGATGCCCGGAAGCGCTGGAGTTTCTCCAAACTCGCGTCCAGGCGACTGAACAGCATCTGTGGCTCGCTGACTCCGGGCTGCCAGCGCGACAGCAAGAAAAGCATCACCACCCCGGCCGCCAGCGGCGCCAGCCCGGCGACATGCCGGCTCATGATCGCGGGCCGCGAGGGCCACAGCGCCACCACAAAGTACACCGCCCAGAAGGCCGTCGCGGTCGGGGGGTGATAGAGAAACGCAAGCGTCCCCGCACAGCCCGCCGCCAGATCGCGCCCGTGCGCCGCCAGCCCCAGCGCCAGAAAGATCAGCGGGCCGGCGAAGCCCCGGGGCACCGGCTCGTACTCCAAAGTAAGCACCGAAGGTCCGACCACTGTGGCGCCCAAAGAGAACGCCGCGGCCGCCACTAATGCCGTCCGGCAGGACAAACCTAGGGCGGTAGCCAGCAGATATACGCCCAGTATTCCCAAAGCCCTGAACAACAACTGCTGCGCAGTAAGTACGGCATGTAAGTCGAGGTGAGTAATTCGCCTCAGCCCCAAAGTTACTTCGTCGTAAATCGTGAAAGCAACATGAGGACGCTGCGCCATAGGATCGCCGGCCAGCACCGCCGGATCCCACAGCCGCTCCAGGATCGGAACATAGACTTGGGTATCGGCCTGAAGCCAGGTGTGTCCCGGAAATACAAAGTAACTAAGAAGGGCCAGCGCAGTAACGGCCGCGGGCACAAAAACCCGCTGCGCGGTAGTCAGGCCCGGCGCCGCGGAGTTTCTTGAGCTGCTCATTGGGCGGGCGTCTTCTCCAATTGCCGGCGAGCCCATACGCGGTTCGGATTCAGCTCCAGAGACTTCAGAATCGCCTGGCGCGCTTCGCCAAAGCGGTTCGCCTTGCGCAAGGCGATGCCCAGCCACAGCCAGGCGTCCGCCGCCCGGGGACTCAGCTCCAGGGCCTTCCGGAAATCCCCGATGGCCGCCTCCAGACTTCCTCCGAAGGCCGGCGGTAGGTAGTAGTTGCCTATGCCTCGGCTGAGCCAGGCCTTCCATGAGTTAGGATCAAGCTCCAGCGCGCGCTGGACGGATTCCGACGCACACTTGCCGTAACGCACCGCCAGCAACAGATTGGCGGGGATGATCTGGCCGCACAGCGTGCCCAACAGGCGATGATGCTCGGCCACTCCTCTATCCAGAGCCACCGCCCGTTCGGCGGCGCGGATGCCTCTCTCCGCCGCGCTGCGCGCAGCTTCCCGGTCGCGCAGCTCCATGGCCACCTCCGCCAGAACCGAGGCCGCCTCGGCAGCCCGAAGCTGCGCGGCGGCGTCGTTGGGACGTTGCTCGGCCCGGGCAGCGCACTCACTGAGGATCTGTTCCAGCGCGGCGCGATCCTGACGATTACGGGCGTCCTCCAGAGTCACGCCGGCGCCCGCCAACGCACCTGCCAGCAGCGCCATCATCCAGCCCGTAGGCATGCCTCTCCCAATTCTAAAGGGCGGCCACTTGCGGCCGCACCAGCAAATACGCAGCGCCCAGTCCGCTTATCAGCAGCCCGTTAATCGCCAGCACGGCGGGCGCGCCCAGGTGCGGCACCAGCACCCCCGCCAGCAGGCTGCCCACCGGCATGCCCCCGCGGAAGGCTACATTGTAGACGCTCATCACCCGGCCGCGCACGCCGTCCGGCGTAATCTCCTGCACCAGAGTGCTGACCAGCGAGAAGACCGTCACCAGCGCTGCTCCGGCCAAAAACAGAAAACCGCAACTTAGCGACAGGGCCGCCGACAGCGCGAAAGCCGCCGTCGCCAGACCCAGCCCCACCAGCGCGCTCAAAGCCAGACGGCCTTTCCGCGCACGCCTTCCCACAACCGCCACCAGTAACGCTCCGGCGATCGAGCCCCCGCCGTAGACCGACAGCAGCAGCGTATATACGCTGGGGCCGCCTCCGAAAACGTGGCGGGCGAACACCGGCAGGAAGACCACCACCGGCACCCCCAGCAAGGTCACCGCGAACGCCAGAAACGTCAGCTCCGGCATCGCCGGGCGCCGGCGCACAAAATGCAAACCCTCCGCCAGGCTGGCCAGCAGCGAGCCGCTCGCCGTCCGCGGCGTAAAGCGCGTGCGCATCAACATCAGCGAAGCGATCACAGCCAGGAAAGAGACGCCGTTCAGCGCGAAGCACCAGGAGGCGCCCAACTGGGTCAGCGCCAGCCCGCCCAACATCGGCCCGATCACCCGCGCCAGATTGAACTGGATGGAATTCAAGGCGATGGCATTGGAAAGATCCTCGGTCTTCACCAAGCTAGGAAGCAGCGCCTGATACGCCGGTCCGCCGAAAGCCTGCGCCAGACCAACCACAAACGACAGCCCGAGTATGTGCCAGACGCGCACCACCCCGCCGGCGATCAATCCCGCCAGCAGGAAAGCGGCCGTCATCTGCGTGAGCTGCGAGGCCAGCAGCAACCGCCGCCGGTCCGCCCGGTCGGCCGCCACTCCGCCTAATAGCGAAAACAGCAGAATCGGCAACTCACCCAGGAAAGCGTCAAAACCCAACAGGAAGGGCGAGTTTGAAATCTCCAGCACCAGCCAGCTTTGCGCCAGCTTCTGCATCCAGGTCCCGATGCTGGAAGTACAAGCGCCCAGCCAGAGGCGTCGGAAATCGCGGTACTCAAAAGCCTTGAAAGTCTGCTTTAGCAATGCCTGTCGTATGGCGCCCTTCGGCTCACCTGGCCGCAGGGCACGCCGGTCCGGCGAACACAAGTTTGAATCCTATCAGACGGCGCCGCCCCGCCGAATTGCAGCCCGCAGCCGTCCCCGCCGCACCAATTCAGTAAACGTCAAAGCAGAAAACCTGGTTGGAATCGCGCGGCGAGATCGAGTACGACCCGTTCTCCAAGCCGAAACGCTCGCTCACCTCCAGCCGGTAAAGCTTCTCATCCAGCCGCGTAATGACCAGCCGCAGAGGGCGCGGCTGATCCTTCTGCTTCTCCGGGAACACGAGCTGGCGGTTGCCGCCCTTGACCTCCAGCCGGTACAGCTCCAAGCTCTCCGGGGGAATCTTCTCGGAAAGAAACAGAAAGATCGGCTCGGCCACCGGGGTCCGTGCCGGCGAGGCCGCCCCGGGGATGGTGAAGATAGTTTCCCGGCCGCGGGTTTGCTGCCGGGCCTCATTGACTTCGGTGGCTATCAGGTTGTCGGCATGCACCAGGTAGGGCAGGTCTGCCTTGGCGGGTCGCGGGCCGGCGTATTTCTCGGCCGCGAAAGCCGCACCCAGCGTTACCAAACCCAGCAAGCTGAGAACTCGCCGCATGGTTCGCTAACTTTCATTGTAGCCCGATCATTCGGCGCGGCCGGCCTCGGCGATCCGCTATGATTAAGCTCTTATCTGGCAATGGCCAAGCGCGTAATAATCGCCATTGACGGGCCTGCCGGCGCGGGCAAGAGCACGATCGCGCGGCGCCTGGCGGCCAAGCTCGGTTTCGTCTACATTGATACCGGCGCAATGTACCGGGCCGTGGGTCTTTGGGCGCTGCGCGCGGGAGTGGATCTCGGCGACGCGCAGCGCCTGCAACAGCTGGCGGCCTCCGCACGCATCGAGTTTGAGGCGGGCAGCGCGCGCGTGCTGCTCAACGATGAGGATGTGACGGAGGCCATCCGCTCGCCGGAAGTCTCCTCGGCCGCCTCAATGGTTTCCGTCTACGCCGGCGTTCGGCGCGCGATGGTGGCCGAACAGCGCCGCATCGCGGCGCGAGCCAGCGTGGTGATGGAGGGGCGCGACATCGGCACGGTGGTGTTTCCCGAAGCCGACGTGAAGATCTACTTGGATGCAGCGCCTGAGACGCGCGTCCAGCGCCGAATGCGGGAGCTCAGCGAGCGTGGCCGTCCTCTGAGTTGCGATCGCGTGGCCGAGGAAATCCAGCAGCGGGATCAGCGCGACCGCAACCGTGCTGAGGCCCCCCTGATGCAAGCGCCGGACGCGGTCTACTTGGACACAACTCACATGACGATTGAAGAGGTGGAACAAGCGGTTTTGAAACTGATCCGCGAACGCGTATCCAACGGCCCGGAGTTCGGCGGGGCTCCGGCGGAGCCGGCAAGCGAGCAACAAGGAGGGGCGAGACAGTGAAGGACCTGCTCATCATGAAGTTCGGCGGCACCAGCGTGGGCTCGGCCGAGCGCATCCAGTCGGTATGCCGCATTCTGAGTGAAGAGCGCGGGCGGCGCCCTGTGGCGGCGGTGATCTCGGCGATGTCCAAGGTCACCGACCTGCTTTTGGAAACCCTGCGCCGCGCCGAGGCCGGCGAGGAAGAGGATGTGCGCGCAAACCTGGCCCGGCTGGAGGAGCGGCATCTGGCGGCCTGCCGCCAGTTGTTGGACTCCGAGCGAGCGGCGCCGGTGGAACAAGCCATCCGCTCGATCCTGGGCGAGTTCCAGCGCATCGCTCAGGGCATCCTGATGCTGGGCGAGCGTCCGCCCCGCTCGGTGGACGAAGCGGTGGCAGTGGGCGAAAGGCTTTCCGTGCTGTTGGTAACCGCCTATCTCAACAGCCGGGGAATCCCGGCCGAAGCGGTCAACGGTTCGGAGGTGATCGTCACCGACGCGGTTTTCGGCAACGCCACGCCGCTGATGCAGCCCACGCGCGAGAAGGCCCGGGCCAGGTTGCTGCCCTTGTTGGAGACCGGCGTGCTGCCCGTGGTGACCGGGTTCAACGGCGCTACCCAGGACGGGCGACCCACCACGCTCGGCCGAGGCGGCTCGGATTTCTCGGCATCCATCCTGGCCGCCGTGCTGGACGCGGCGGAACTGTGGATCTGGACCGACGTGGACGGCATTATGACCGCTGATCCGCGACTGGCGCCCGACGCCGCGGTCCTGGAAGAAGTAAGTTACAACGAAGCCGCCGAACTGGCCTATAACGGCGCCAAGGTGCTGCATCCGCGGACCCTGGCGCCGCTGGTGGAGCGGCGGATTCCGGTTTGGAGCAAGAACAGCTTCGCCCCCGAGAAACCGGGCACGCGGATAGTGCCGCGCATCGAGGTCTCCAGCGGAGCCCGCGCCGTGACCTCGATGGCCAACGTGGCGCTGATCTCGATAGAACCCGCCAGCGGCGTGCTCAGCGGCGCGCAGATCATGGGCCGGACGCTGGACGCTTTGGGGCGGGCCAACGTGGAAGTCCTGGCGCTGTCGAGTTCCTCTTACCGGCAGTCCTTCTGCTTCCTGGTAAGGGAGGGGGAGCTGGCTGCCGCTCTGGAGGCCTTGGAAGCCGCGCTCTTGCTGGAGCTGGAGCACGGCTACGTGAAGCCGCCGGAAGTGGACGAGAACGTAGGCTTGCTGGCCGTGGTGGGCGAAGGCATGCGCGGCACGCCGGGACTGGCGGGCCGCATCTTCACCGCCATCTCGCGGGAAAGGGTCAACATCATCGCTATCGCCCAGGGCTCCAGCGAGCTGACCATCGCCATCGTGGTGCGTCGCGACGGGCTGGAAAAGGCGGTGCGCGCGGTCCATGCCGAATGCCGCATGGCAGAACAAGCCGGCGTGCGCGCGCGCCTCTGATAACCCGGCGGGCCGCCTTCAGCGACAGCCGCGGTCCCGGGCCCGGCCGACGAGCGCGCCGGCCGGCATGCTCTGTTAGAATCTGGGCATGAAATTCGGTGTCCATGCCTTCATCTGGACGGCCAGCTTCGAGCAAAGCAATCTGGACCTGCTGCCCATGATCAAGCAGCACGGATTCGACGGCCTGGAGATCCCACTGTTTCACCCGGCGGACTTCCCGGCGACTGCGATTCGCCGGGCGCTGGAACAAAACCGACTGGAGTGCACCGTGAGCGCCGTAATGGTGGACGGCCTCAGCCTGATCGCCGCCGACGCCGACATCAGGCGGCGGGCGCGGGTGCATCTGGCGGAGGCGGTGCGGGCGGTCGCCGAAGCGGGATCCCAGATTCTGGCCGGCCCCCTGTACGCCCCGGTGGGCTACCTGCCGGGGCGGCGTCGCACGGCGGAAGAGTGGCGGTGGGCGGTCGAAGCCTACCAGGAGCTCGGCCCGGTGCTGGATGCGCACGGGGTCACGCTGGCCATCGAACCGCTGAACCGCTTCGAAACATACTTCTTAAACACCGCCGCCGACGCCGTGGCGCTGGTGGAGGAGGTAGGGCATCCGAGGATCGGCGTGCTGCTCGACACCTTCCACGCCAACATCGAAGAGAAGGATCTGGGCGCGGCCTACCGGCTCGCGGGCGGGCGCCTCAAACACGTGCACACCTCGGAGAACGACCGCGGCACGCCGGGCACCGGCCACGTCGAATGGGACGCGGTATTCGCCGCCTTGCGCTCCATCGCTTACGACGGCTGGCTGACCATAGAGAGCTTCGGCTTCGCGCTGGGAGGCATTTCCGCGGCCGCTTCGATCTGGCGCGACTTGGAATCCAGCCCTGATCGGATCGCCTTCGATGGCGTGAAATTCCTCAAGCGCATGGCGGCGGCTTGAGGCCGGCGGCTTCAGCGCTCAGCGACGATCTCGTACCAAGGCGAGAATTCCTGGCCGTCGGCCTGTAGGTGGATGCGGAAGCCGCCCTCCGAGAGCACCTGCACCCAGCGCTCATCCAGCGAAGCCAGGCGGCGACCCGCGCCGTCCAATGGGTAAACCGCCAGGCCCGCCGCGGCGGTACGCAAAGTGAGCCGGCACTCGATGCGCTCCATCCAAACCGGCGATGCGCCGCCGTTCAAGTTACCTGAGGGTTTGTTCGCATAGCCCGGCTCGGGCTCCAGCGTGAACCAGTCCGAGGTTCCCGGATAGTTCACTAAGCTCTGCGGGCGCGGCGGCTCCGCCCCGGGCTGAGAGCGCAGCGTGGCGCCCGGAATGCTGATCAGCAGATTGGCCGACTCCTCCAGCGGGCGTCCATCCAGCGCAGTGATTAATAGGGCGGTGAAGCCCCGCGCCGAGGGACCCAGCTCCACCTCCACCGGCCCTACGCTTACGCGTCCCTCCAGATACCCGAATATCCCCGCCGCTTCCGGTGCTTGAATCAGCATTCGCCGCGCCTGCGGATCATAGCGAATCTGCCCGGTGTCGGATACATACGGCGCGCCGCCCGGCCAGCGAGCTTCTTCCGGCAGCTCGCCTTCGCCGTCCGGTACCAACCCGCAAGCGTGCTTGAAGCAAACCGCCGGATCCAAGCCTGCCAGGCTGCTCAGAAAGGCGGCAATCGCGGCGTTGCGCCGCTCCCGTCCGGCGCGCAACCTTTGCTCGCGACTTACAGGCAACTGAATTCTCCGCCGGGCCGGCTGTACAGCCCCGGAGCGGAACAGCCAGGCTGATTGACCGATATTGGCAAACTTGGTCCAATCGCCGTTGAGGTTGAAGCCATGAGGGACGCCCGAATCCCAACTGCGGCCGGACTCGTAAGCGAAGTGCACGATGGCATCCCAATCCTGAAAGGCGGCGAAGGCGGCCAGCGTGGGATCAATCTCGGCGCCCTGCCGGTTGGGCCAGGGCTGGTTGTACTCGCTCACCGTGTAAGGCTTGCCGAAGGCGCGCGCCACCGCCATCGTCTGAAAGCTCGTCAAGCCGCCGCCCACCGAAGAAGAATCCCGAATGCGCCAGTCGCGCCCGTCCCAGGCCGTGTTGGGGAAGTTGTAGTGGTCTACGTAGAAATGGTTGTCCAGATAGTCCAGGTCCTGGTGGGAGTCCAGGTTGAGCAGCCCGCCATAACCCATCTGGGTTCCTGTAACGGGCGTCAGCTCGTCGGTAGATGCGCGCACCGCCTCCAGCACGGTGCGCAGGTAATGGCGGTCGCGATCCACCAGAAACTCGAGGTAGTCATTCAGGCGCGGCTCGACGCTGACTTCGTTGTCGCCCACCAAGGCCACGTCGCCTGATTCCAAAGTCTGGCCCTCTGCCAGCGAGCGCCGCCCGGCCCGTCGCAAGCTCCAGTTGCGCACGTATAGCGTGGTCCCCTCCAGCCGTTCTATAGAGAGGCCCATGCGTCCCTGCCCTTCAATCGAGAAAGAAGCGGTGAAGGCCAGCTCGTACTTGCGCCACTGGTTGCCGACCGGGATGTTGATGCCGCGCTGGGTCCGCCAGGGGCTGACGTCCTGCTTGACGTCCCAGTACACCGTGCGCGACTCTCCGGCGGGCAAGTCGGCGCGCAATTCAATCTCCGCCCGATAAGGCAAGCCTTCCTCGACGGAGAAACCGACTTGCTTGATGATGACCCAGTTGCCGCCATTGAGCACGCGCACGCGGATGCCGGGCGCCCCGTCGGCCTCCGTCGCTTCTGGCGGCTCGCCGCGTCCGGGCGCGTGATTCTCGATGCTCCAGCGTCCGGGCAACAGCTCGGGGCCGTCCGCTTCTGAATCCCCCCAAGCAGCGCGCAGAGCTTCCGTCGAGGCGTACTTCCGGCTCAGGAACGCATTCCACTGGCGCAGAAGCTCCGCACGATATTCGCCCGCCAGCGCCGCCTCCAGACTGCCGGTTTGCCAGTCGCGCACCAGCGAGCTTTCATTGTTGATCTCGACCATAGCCAGCACCGGATCTGCCGCAAGCCCGAGCGTGTCCAGCAGCCGCCGGGCGTACTCCGCCTGAAGCTCAACCATGCGGGGATAGAAAATGTGCAAGGGCTTGCTCTGGCTCGGAAAGGCAGGGTGCGCCGGCAGCTCATCGACCGAAGGACGAAACTGATAGCCGACGTGCAGGTTGAGGTTCACATAGATGCCCTCGGCCTTCAAAGCGTCCAGCAACGCGCGCAGTCGCGCAGCCGCCACAAGATTCAGCGTGGGATAGGGTCCGCGTGTCAGCGTGCTGCCTGCGTTGTTGGGGTCCGCGTCGGGCTGGCTGTCCATGTGGTGCAGGCGCACCAGGTTGACTCCCAGTTTGCGCAGCCGGCGGGCGATGCGCACGGCATCCTCCGCCGCCGGGAAGTTGGCCCCAAAGCACAGGTTCACGCCAAAGAACCGGATCCGTTCGTCATCGGCGGTATTCGGCGCCAGATCCTGCCCGACTTTGTAGAAATGGCCGTCGCGCACAAAGACGCGGTCGGCAGCCCCCAGGGGCTGATTGAGGCGGCTGAAATCCGGAGCTCCCGCCAGCTCGTCCTGGTCCACACCAAAGCGGTAATACTCAGGTTGAGCCAACGCAACGGCGCTCCAAGCGAGCAGGATTGCCGGCAGGCGCATGGGGACCGCATCCTATAGTAATTCTGGTTGCACCGGCGCCGCTCGGTGGGCCTCGGTTTGCTCGATCTGCCGCCGGAGGAGTGGCAGCCAGTGCCCTCCTCCGTCGGCGCGCACTCACCCTGCGCCCTTGTGGGACGCACCCTCCAGCCGGAGGCAACCCCACCAAAACGGGGGAACCTCTTGCCGACCCCGCCGGATGAGTGGCAATTCCTATTCCAGGCATAAGTGCTTGATCCCTAACGCCCGCTGCTTGCCACGCTTCAGATTCTCGGAGACCTCCCCGGGGCCGCCTCCCAGATCTTGGATTTCCCGTCTAAAACCCCGGCGCGCTACAATACGCCCTTGGTGTCGGCCGCCGAGCCCCGCATGCCCGCCATCACCGCGTCCCAAGAGCCTTCTCTGGCCCGCAAGGGCCTGGCCGGATTCTTTCTCTCCGGCCTGCTGCTGGCGCTACTGGGAGCTATCCTGCCGGCCTGGGGATACCACGTCCAGGAAAACTTTCTGACGGTGGGCAACTTCTTCCTGAGCATGAACTTGGGACTTCTGCTCTCGATCGCCGTAGCGCGCTATTGTCTGTCGGGCCGGGACAGCGCAACGCTGCTGGTCACAGCCTGCGCAGTAGCCTGCCTGAGTTTGCTGGCGCTGGCTGTGCTGCCGCCGGGTTTGCCGGCCGTCTGGCGCATGGTTGGCATTGCGGGCGTCGGCATCGGCGCCGGCTTGCTGCATCGAGGCGTTTTCCAAGCCATTTCCGCGCTTTACCGGCACGACCCGGCAGCCACCATCAACCTGGCGGGCATCTTCTTCGGCTCCGGTTGCGTGGCGGTCTCGTTGCTGGTAGCGGGCACCTTCTACGTTTACACGGTCTCGAGCATATTGGTTTGGATCGCCTTGATACCGGGCTTCTTCCTGGGCTCGTACTTGAAATTGCTCGGCAAGCCCGCAGCCCACACGGTCCGCGACAGGCAGGAGCGAGCCGCAAGCCTTTCCGGTGTCATCGCAGAGCTGAAGAGCCCCGCCGCGGTGCTTTTGGCGCTGCTGCTGTTCTTCCAGTTCGGCAACGAGTGGTCGCTGGCGGGCTGGCTGCCGTTGCTGCTGACCAAGCGCATAGGCGTCAGCCCGGCCTCTTCCTTGCTGATGCTGGCCGTCTACTGGCTGGCCCTGCTTGTTGGCCGCGTGGCGGCTTCGGCCTTGCTAGCCCGGGTCTCGCACGGCAAGCTGTTGGGCGCCGGCGTGCTGGCGGCTCTGTTCGGCTGCGTCGTGCTGGCAACGACCAACAACCGCTTCGGCGCCGTCAGTGGGATTCTGCTGGTAGGCGCGGGCTTCGCCCCTATCTATCCGCTGGCGGTTGAGCGGATCGGCGGGCGGTTCCCCTCCTACCATCCCGGGTTTTTCAACGGGATTTTTTCTTTTGCGGTCTCCGGGGGATTGCTGGCGCCGTGGTCGTTGGGGTTCTTCGTGGACCGCTGGGGCGCCGGAGCGGTCATCGCCATCCCGTTGCTGGGGAGCTTGATGGTCTGCCTGCTGGTAGTCCTGTTGTGGGCGGAAGCCAAGCTGGCAGCTTACGGCTGAGGCTGCGCGCTCAGATCAGCCGCAGCGAGAACTCGCCTGCCGGGCCGTTATAAATCAGCTCCAGCGATCGTATGGCCTTGATCTTGCCTCTGTAAGCGAAGTACAAATACCCGGCCACTGGCTGTGATGTTTCTCCCTCGGGCAGAGCCGACTCGCTGATTAGCTCCTCCGCTCTTGGTGCGGCCTCCTGCTCCGGCTCCGGTTTACCGCTCGGCGCACGGGGCGGCGCCGGCAGGCGTGTCTGGCGGGGCCGCGGATCGCCCGGGAAGCGTTCTACTTGCGGGTTTCCGCCTATCATCACATCCACCCCGCCGACCCCTCCGCCGGCCACCAGCTCCGGCCGCCGCTCCCAATCCGGATACTTCATGGAGGCTGCAACCATTCCAGGCGTTTGCGGGAACAGAACCTCCTTCTTGCCGTTCACCCGCAGCGTGAAGTGCCCGCTCGACACCAAGAGGCGCCGGCCCTGCGCCGGGTATAGCCCCACCTCGACCACCAGGTAATCGTTGACGACGAAGGTCTGGTTGCGCGCGCTCAGGCTGCGCACCATGTACTCGGCGCCCAGGGAAACTGCGTCCCCGCGGGCATGCGCCGGATAATCGGTAGCCGCCGGACGCGGATCTATGCCTGCCGCCCAAGCCAGCGCGGCCGTGAGCATCCCCGTGGCCAGTCGCATGGTTCAAGTATAATTCCTCTCACGATGCGCCGAATCTCGCCGATCGCGCTGCTGTTGGCCGCCCAGGCCATCGCGTTTTCTCAAACGCTCGCCGAACGCATCCAGACCCTGTTGTCCAGCCCCGCCGGGCGCCGCACGTTCTGGGGGGTGCAAGTGGCGGAGGCGACCACCGGCGAGGTTCTCGCAGAAATCAACGCTCAGAACTTCTTCGTCCCCGCCTCCAACACCAAGCTTTTCACCACCGCGCTGGCGCTGATGCGCCTGGGCCCGGACTATCGCTTCCAAACCCGCGTGCTGGCCGAGCAAGCCCCGGACGCCGCGGGCCGCCTCCGTGGCGACCTCCGTCTGGTAGGCGGCGGCGATCCGACGCTCTCCAACCGCACCTACCCTTACACCAAGGATCCCGGCAAGGGCGACCCCCTTCAGGGCATCGAAGATCTGGCCGCGCAGGTCGCGGCTGCCGGCGTTCGCCGTATAGACGGCGATATTGTCGGCGATGACACCGCCTACGTGTGGGAGCCCTATCCGGAAGGCTGGGCGCTGGATGACGCTCTCTGGGAGTATGGCGCGCCGGTCAGCGCCTTGACCGTCAACGACAACGTGCTCCGCCTGACGCTGCGCACCGGCGCCGAAGACGCGCCTGTTGAGATCAGACTGTCGCCGCCGCTTGATTACTACCTGATAGACAACCGCATCAAGGTTGATCGCGGGGGCGCCGGCATAAACATCGAGCGGCTGCCCGGCTCTCAGCAACTCAGGCTGTGGGGCGGCCTGCCGCCCGGCCAAGAGCGCCAGTTATTGTTGGCGATCAACGATCCCGCGCTGTACGCTGCGCGCGCCTTGGCCGGCGCCCTGCGGCGCCGCGGAGTGCTGATTCTCGGCCAGGCGCGGGCAGAGCACCGCTTCGCCAACCAACCGGCGCCCCGAGACCCCCAACCTCAGTTAGTCGAACTGGCCCGCCGCGCCTCCCCGCCTCTGCTGGAAGTGCTGCGCGTGATAGACAAAGTGAGCCAGAATCTGCACGCCGAGCTCGTGCTTCGAGAGGTGGGCCGCATCAGACGCAACCAAGGCAGCCGCGAGGCCGGCCTTCAGGAGCTGGAGGCGTTCCTGGATGAGGTCGGAGTGCCGCGGGGCGAGTACCGCTTCCTGGACGGCTCGGGGCTGTCTCGCCGGAACCTGGTTACTCCCGCGACGCTCGTCCGCCTGCTGTGTTACATGTACCGGACGCCGCACCGGGAAGCCTGGATTTCGTTACTGCCCGTCGGCGGTGAAGACGGAACCTTGAGCGGGCGATTCACGGGCGCTCCGGCGGGCCGCCGCATCCAGGCCAAGACCGGCACCCTCAGCCACGTCAGCGCCTTGTCGGGCTATGCCGAATCCGCAGGACGCCGGCTGGCCTTCGCCGTGCTGGCCAATAACTACCTGGCGCCGGCCGGCCAGATCCGCACCCTGATTGATAAAATATCGTTGTTAGTCGCCGAGTGAGGAGCGGGCATGCCGATCTACGAGTATCGCTGCCAGGATTGCGGAGCGCGCTTTGAGAAGCTGGTGCGCAACCAAAGCGAGCAGCCCGAACTGGTCTGCCCGGAGTGCGGGCGCAGACACCTGACTCTGGAACTCTCGGTCTTTGCAGCCCCGCGCAGCTCGCCGGCGCGAAGCTCTCCCCAGCCCATGTGCCCGGCCGGCGGCCCCTGTCCCACGCCGGGCGCTTGCGGGTTGCGGTGAGGGGTTCGGCAACGCCGTAGCAATCCTCGCGGAAACCCTTTGCTATCATGAGAGGCAACCCTGGCAACCATGGTGGTTGACACGCAGTACGTACGCTTTGACTCTCTGCCGCTGGATTGCGGCGCCACGCTGTCGCCGGTGGACGTGGCCTATGAGACTTACGGCGCCCTGAACGCTGCGCGCTCGAACGCCATACTCATCTTGCACGCCTTTTCGGGCGACGCCCACGCCGCCGGCCTGTCGCGCGCCGAAGGCAAGCCGGGCTGGTGGGACAACATGATCGGGCCCGGCAAGGCTTTCGATACTGATCGTTACTTCGTGATTTGCTCCAACGTGCTGGGCGGTTGCCGCGGCACCACCGGGCCCTCTTCGATCAATCCGGCCACCGGCCGCCCCTATGCCTTGTCCTTTCCGGTAATCACCATCAGCGACATGGTGCGCCTCCAGAAAATGCTCATAGACCATTTGGGCATCCAGCGGCTGCTGGCGGTCTCCGGAGGCTCGATGGGCGGCATGCAGGCCCTGGAATGGGCGGTGGCTTACCCCGAAATGGTGGTCTCGGCCATCCCCATTGCCACTACGGCGCGGCACAGCGCCCAGCAGATCGCCTTCAACGAGGTGGGCCGCCAGGCGATCATGGCCGATCCGGACTGGAACAACGGCGACTATTACGGCAGCCGCCCGCCCGCCCGCGGCCTGGCGGTGGCTCGCATGGTGGGACATATAACTTTCATGAGCGATGAATCCATGCGAGTCAAATTCGGCCGGCGCCTGCGACAGAAAGAGAAATTCGGCTTCGATTTCTCGGTGGATTTCGAAGTGGAGAGTTATCTGCGCTACCGGGGCAGCCAGTTTGTAGATCGCTTCGACGCCAATTCCTACCTCTACATCACTAAGGCGATGGACTACTTCGACCTCGCCAACGGCGCCGGCTCGCTGGTAGAAGCTTTCCGGAACGTACGCGCGCGCTTCCTGGTTATAAGCTTCACTTCCGACTGGCTTTACCCAAGTTATCAGTCGCTGGAAATCGTTAATGCTTTGCGGGCGCTCAATCACGACGTGGCTTACTGCGAGTTATCCTCCAATTATGGGCACGACGCATTTCTCGTGGATATCGGCGAGCAGACCGAAGTAATCCGCGGCTTTCTGGCCAGCACTTACCGCATGGTGAGCGGGACATGAAAGCCGCCGCTGACAGTCGCCGCCGGCCTTTCGTTCGGGAGATACTGGGACGCAGCGACTACGCCATAATCAGTGAGTGGATCGAGCCCGGCTCTTGCGTGTTGGATTTGGGCTGCGGCGAAGGCGAGCTGCTCCAGTGGCTGGTGGAAAACAAGAAGGTCGAGGCCCGCGGCATCGAGATTGATTCGCGCAAGGTTCAGCAGGCAATCGCCCGCGGCGTCTCCGTCTATCACGGCGATATTGACCAGGGTCTGGCGGACTATCCCGACGAGTCGTTTGATTACGTCATCCTGAGCCAGACCTTGCAAGAGACCCGGCGGCCTCTGCACGTGCTGCGCGAGATCCTCCGTGTGGGGCGCCGGGCTATCGTCGCTTTTCCCAATTACGGCCACTGGTCCGTGCGGCTTTCCCTGCTTCTCAGAGGCCGTGCTCCCGTCACGCGCTGCTTCCCCTACCAGTGGTACGACTCGCCTAATATCCACTTTCTGACCATCAAAGATTTCCAGGCGCTCATCCGGCAACAAGACTGGACCATTGAAGGCGAGATCTTCCTGGCCGGTCGCTATAGAGGACGCCTGCTGGCCAACCTGCTGGCCGAGGTGGCGGTTTTCTTGATTCGTAAGTGAGGCCCTTGCGCAGAGGGCCGGGGTTGGTTTGAGAAGATGGGAAAGTCTCAAAGCCGGCGTACGCGCACGGCTATCGCGGCCGGGCTGGCGGCTTTGGCGATCCTGGCCTACTGGCCGTCGCTAAGCCTGCCGTACATCTCAGATGACTACGTCCAGATTATGCTGGCCAGGGACTACGGCCCTGTCTCCGGCTGGCCTTCTTTGGCTCAGGACGCCCTGTACCGCTGCCGGGCCACCTCTCTGGTCCTGACTTACTGGACCGAGAAACTGTTCGGCCTGGACCCGCTGCCTTACAGGCTTTCCAGTCTGCTATTGCACATCCTGAACACCTGGCTGGTTTATGCGCTGGGCGCTTGGCGCGTGATCGGCCGGCGAGTGGCTTTGCCGGCGGCGGCCTTCTTCGCCGTTTACGAAGGCCACCAGGAAGCGGTGATCTGGTACGCCGCGCTGCCCGAATTGCTGGTGTTCTTCTTTTCGCTGTTATGCCTTACGGTTTGGATACGCTGGCTCGAACGCCGCCGCGACCGGAGATGGTATCTAGCCGCGCTGGCCGCGTTCCTGCTGGCTCTGGCCTCCAAGGAGTCCGGCGTCGCGGTCGTCGGGCTGCTGGCGCTGATCGCCTGGAGCGCCCGCAAAGATCGGGCCAAGGCAATGGCGTGGATAGCGCCGTTCGGAGCACTGTCCGTCGCTTACGCCGCCTTGATCTTCGCCGCGCAAAACACGCATTTGCACCTGAACGACGGCACTTTTTCGCTCCGGGCCGCCTTTTGGTGGACGCTGCTTAACAGCACGCGCCGTTTGTTTTGGTTTTGGGGCCTGCTCGCTTTAGTGGTGATCATAGTTTGGCGGCTGCGGCGTCGGCGTTTCCTGTTATGCGCGGCAGCCGCTTGGATTGTCATCACCTTTCTGCCCTATAGCTTTCTTACTTACATGCCGCATGTTCCCAGCCGGCATACTTACTTCGCCAGCGCGGGCCTGGCCTTCATCGTCGGTGCAGGAGGGCTGGCGGCCTGGCGGCAACTACAGAAATGGAAACGCTGGGCGCCGGCGGCTCTGGCCGGCCTGATAATCGCCCACAATTGCCTTTATCTGTGGATCCGCAAGCAGCGCCAGTTCGCCGAGCGAGCAGCGCCCACCGAAGCACTGGTGGAATTCGCCGCCAAGACCCAGCGACCGATCGTGATCGAGTGCTTTCCATATTCTCCGGTCCTTGCCCAAATGGCCCTTGAACTCCGGCTCAAGCGCAAGGCTTATCCGGCGGGCAGCCCCAACGTGCCTCCGGAGGCGGCCGGATTCTGTTGGCCGCATCAGCCCGGCCGGCGCTAGACCGCCCGGGACCGCGCCGGGAGCATGCTAAGATGAGAACTTATGGGGATTCCTAACGTCAGGCGCTTCCGACCCTTCTGTCCGGTCTGCAACGAGAACTTTACGGTCATGGCCGTGCTGCCCAAAGACGAAGACGTCGAAGCCTATCTGGCGGACGTCGTGGCGCGTCATGACCACAAGGCCTACCAGGAAGCCAAGCAGCAGCGCTTCAAGATTCGCGTCGGTCAGCAGAAGCAGCGCCGAGCCAAGTAAGCCCCTCCGCCGCCTCAGGGCAGGCGCGCTTTCAAGCTGCGGTAAGCGCTGAAGGCTTCGCGCGAAACTTGCTCGTCGGGATCTTTGGTCAGCCGCTCCAGATGCGGCAAAGTCTCTTGATCCCCGCTCTGCGCCAGGATCTGCGCCAGTTCGATCTTCTCGCTCCGGGTGCCTGCCGGCAGGGCCTTCTCCAAGGCCCGGCGAACCGGCGCCTCGCGCGCCAGCTCGATCAGATAGGCGCGCGCCACGCCGCGCCAAGAGGCTGAATTCAGCGTGTTGATCAGATACTGAAGCGGACTGAACTCGCTGAGTTCGATCTTGCCCAGCATCACCAAACCGAAAGCCGCACCCAACCGCGCAGGCATGCGGCGCTCGTCGTTGAACGCTTTTTCCAAAGCCGGCAGATCCGCCGCGTTGCGCAGCCGCGCGAACCCCTCGGCCGCGGCGGCCCTCAGCCACTCGTCGCGATCCGCCAGGTAGCGCGCGTAGATCGGCCGGTTCTGCTCGTCAGGGATCATCGCCAGCGCGGTCAGCGCCGCCCGGCGGATCTTCTCGGTGCGCGCCGTTTCCAGGGCCTCGCGCAGTTGCGGCAAGGCTTCGCGATTGCGCAGCAACCCGGTAGTCTCGATGGCCGCGATTTGCACTCGCTCGTCCAGATCCCGCAACAGGAAGGCGATATCCGGCGCCACCTTGGGTTCGCGGATCTTCTGTAGCGCAATCAGGCATTCGTAGATCACCCGGTCGTCTTTGGAACGAATGGCTTCCAGCAGATCCGGGATCGCCTGCCGGCCGCGCAGGATCCCAATCGCCCGGGCGGCGTTGGCGCGCGCCTCCATGCTGGCGCCGCCGCGCGCTATCTTTCCCAGCGCCGCTATCACTTCGGGGCGCACCTGCACGTAGGGCTCAATCACTTGGTCGTTGGTATCGGTGAAGCGGCTGGTCAGAGCCGTGCCGACCCGCCGCAGGGTGGCGCTCAACCCCGTACGCACATATCCCGGCAAATAGAAGTTGACCAGCCCGTCGGTGGCGCGAATCTGCACCTCGGCGTCGTTGTCGCCGGCGGCCTGTATCAGCGGCTCGATGCTGCGCGGGCCGCCTATTTCGATGATTGCCTTGACGGCCTCCACGCGCACCTCCACGGCGTGGTCCGACAGCAGCGCCTGAAGCCGCGGTATGGCTTCAAAGCCTTGCCGGCCCAGCTCCCGCGCCGCGCGGGCGCGCTTTTTCGGATCCGGGCTGTTGAGATCCTGCCCGGCCGCCGGCCGGACCGCTGCGATCAGACAGGCCACCACTAGAGCACGAACCAGCAGCATACCTTCACGGTAACTTGCCGTAGAACACCATGCAACCGCGCCTCGGCTCATCAAGCTACACTGCCATCCATGGCAGCCTTTCTGAGTCGGCGCAGCTTTCTGACCGGCCTGAGCCTGGCCGCCGCACCGGCCGGGACGGCCGAAGCGGTGGATCGTCGCGGGTGCGTCGCTCGCCACAACCCGCAAATCACCGACTTGCTGGTCCGCGCGCCGCTGTCGGTGGGCAACGGCGAGTTTGCTTTCACCGCCGACGCCACCGGCTTGCAAACGTTTCCCGAACTCTATGGCGACAGCTTTCCCTTGTGCACGCAGTCACAGTGGGGCTGGCACAGCTTCCCGCCACCCAAAGGACTCGGCCCCGCCGATCTCCGCCTGGAACCCTATGACACTTACGGCCGGCAGGTCGGCTACCCGACCAGCGCCAAAGGTCAGGAGGAACTCTATCGCTGGCTCCGCGAGAATCCGCACCGGTTGCATCTGGGCCGCATCGGCCTGGCCTTCCAGGCGAGGCCCGATCAGCTCAAAGACGTACGGCAGAAGCTGGATCTTTGGACCGGCATTCTGCACAGCAGTTTTCTGTTTGACGGCCAACCGGTGCGCCTGGAAACCGCCTGCCACCCCGAGCTCGACTTGCTGGCGGTGCGAATAGTTTCGCCACTGCTGAGCGCAGGGCGGCTCGGCGTCGTCTTGGAATTCCCCTACGGCTCGCCGGAAATGGCCGCCGCCGATTGGGGCCGCCCCGAGGCCCACCGCAGCCGAATGCAGGCGCGCGGACCGCGACGGGTTGACATCGCCCGCGAGCTGGATGGCGATTCCTACTGGGTGAGCTTGAGCTGGGAAGAACTCTGCGAGATCCGGCAAGAAGGCCCGCACCGCTTCCTGCTCAGGCCCGCCGGCGGCCAGGGGCAGCTCGCTTTCGCCTGCTTGTTCTCGCCGCGACCATATGTCGCCTCGCTGCCCACCGCCGATAGAGTATTCGCAGCTTCCGCAGCGCACTGGGAACGCTTCTGGAGCCAAGGCGGCGCCATAGAACTTGCGGGCAGCCGGGACACGCGGGCGCGCGAGCTGGAGCGCCGCATCGTACTCTCCCAATACCTGACCGCCATCCAGTGCGCCGGTTCGATGCCGCCGCAAGAGACCGGACTGACGCTGAACAGTTGGTACGGGAAGTTTCATCTGGAGATGCACTGGTGGCACGCCGCGCACTTTCCGCTGTGGGGCCGCGCGGCGCTGCTGGAACGCAGCCTGGACTGGTACCGGCGCATCCTGCCCCAGGCGCGCCGCACGGCGCGCCGGCAAGGCTACGCCGGAGCGCGCTGGCCGAAGATGGTAGGGCCCGAGGGTCGCGACAGCCCCTCCCCCATCGGCCCGCTGCTCGTCTGGCAGCAGCCCCATCCGATCGCGCTGGCCGAACTCTGCTACCGTGCCCATCCGGATCGGCGAACGCTGGAGCGTTACCGCGAGCTGGTGTTTGAATCGGCGGAATTCATGGCCTCCTTCGCAGTTTGGGATGAGCGCGGGAGGCGCTATGTGCTGGGCCCGCCGGTGATTCCGGCGCAGGAGAATCATCCGCCGCGCCAGAGCTGGAACCCGACCTTCGAGCTGGAGTACTGGGCGCACGGCCTCGCGCTGGCTCAACGCTGGCGCCGCAGGTTGGGCTTGGCGCCGGAGCCGCGCTGGGAACGCGTACGCACCCACCTGGCCGCGCTTCCCGTCCAGGAGGGCGTATATCTGGCCCACGAGAACTGCCCGGAAACTTACACCCTTCGCAACCGCGATCATCCCTCCATGCTGGCGGCGCTGGGAGTGCTGCCGGGAAGCAAGGTTGACCGCGAAACCATGCGGCGCACCTTGCGAAAGGTGCTGGAAGTCTGGCGCTGGCAGGACACCTGGGGCTGGGATTACCCCATGATCGCCATGACCGCCGCGCGGCTCGGTGAACCCGAAACGGCCGTGGATGCGCTGCTGATGGAGACGCCCAAGAATCGCTGGGCTTTGAACGGCCACGTCTGGCAGCGGCCGAACCTGCCGCTGTATCTACCGGCCAACGGCGGCCTGCTGGCGGCCACGGCGATGATGGCCGCCGGCTGGGAAGGCGCTCCGCAGCAACACGCCCCGGGCTTCCCGCGGCGCGGCTGGACGCTGCGCTGGGAGGGCCTACGGGCCTGGCTATAGGCGGGGCCGTCTTCTCTGCACCCCGGGTGGCCGCGCCCGCTCCGCGCGATAATGGCAGATAGCTCACCATGTTGCGCTTGACGGATATCGAGCTGGTCTTGGCCGGCAGGCCGATTCTACACCACCTGAATCTGCAAGTCCGCGAAGCCGAAATCCACAGTATCCTGGGCGCCAACGGCACCGGCAAGTCCAGCCTGGCGTACGTGGTGATGGGCTTGAGCGGCTACCAACCCGCCGCGGGCCGCATCATGTTCCGCGGCGAAGACATCACCGATCTCTCCATCGCCGAGCGGGCGCGGCGGGGCATCACGCTGGCTTGGCAGGAGCCGGCGCGCTTTGAGGGGCTGACCGTGGCCGAGTACCTGGAGATCGGCCGCCGGCAGGCGGGCGACGGCAACATGAGTCCCGCCGAATGCCTGAGGAAGGTGGGCCTGGCGCCGGAGAAATACCTGAGCCGCGCGGTGGACGCCACTTTGAGCGGCGGCGAACGCCGGCGCGTGGAACTGGCGTCGGTGCTGGTCATGCAACCCCGTTTAGCGATTCTGGACGAGCCCGACTCGGGGATTGACCCCCTTTCGATAGACAAGATCGTGGACGTCATCCGCACACTGTCGCGCAGCGGATCGGCAGTGCTCTTGATCACGCACCATGAGGAAGTGGCCGCGGTGGCCGACCGCGCCTCCTCGCTGTGCGGCGGCACCATCCTGAAGACGGGCGATCCGGCGGCAATCGCGCGCTTCTACCGCAACCATTGCCAGGAGTGCCCGCACGTGAACCGGCCGGTGCTGGAGGAGATTGACTATGTCTGACCAGGCAGCGGAGTTCGTGGCCATCTCTCAGGCTTACCAAGCCGGCGGCGGCGATCCAGCCTCTCTGTTGGACGACCGCTTCGCGAGCCTGGTCGTTAGCCACAACCGCGTGCTGCGCTCGCACAGCATACCCGGCGTCCGCATCGAAGGCCGCCAGACGCCCACCGGCGCCGATGCCGTCATCACAGTGGATCGCGGGGTGACGGTCGCAGCGCCGGTCCATCTTTGCTTCGGCGTGCTTCCCAAAGAAGGGATTCAGGAGATCCGCTCGGAGTTTCACATCGGCGAAGGCGCGAAGGTAAGCTTCCTGGCGCATTGCTCCTTTCCGAACGCCGTGCGGGTGAAGCACCTGATGCGCGCCAAAATCTACGTCGGTAGGGGGGCGGAAATGGCATATTCGGAAACCCACTACCACGGCCCGGAGGGCGGCGTCGAGGTCGAGCCGGTGGCGGAGATCGTCGTGGACGAGGGCGGGGTTTACAGGAGCAGCTTCAAGCTGATCCAAGGAGCGGTCGGAACGCTGAAGCTGGATTACCGGGCGGACGTCAACAAGGACGCGGTGTGCGAGCTCGACGCCAAGGTTTACGGCAAGGCAAGCGATCAGATAGTGATCAACGAGTCCTTGTCGCTGAATGGGGAGAACGCCCGCGGCCTGGCCAAGACCCGGGTGGTGGCCTCCGAACATTGCGTCAGCACGGTGATCGGAGAGGCGGTCGGCAACGCGCCCGGGGCCCGCGGCCACGTGGACTGCGTCGAGATTCTCAAGGGCCCGCACGCCCGCGCCAGCGCCATACCTAAACTCACTGTTAATGACGAGCTGGCGAAACTGACGCACGAGGCCGCCATCGGCAGCGTAGACAAAAGACAAGTGGAGACGCTAATGGCGCGCGGCCTTAGCGAGCAGGAGGCGGTGGACGCCATCGTCAAAGGGATGCTGCGGTAGGTCTGGCCCGCCGGCGCCCGACCGCTTTCCGTGGCCGGCTCTCATCATGGCGGCTTGACATTCCCGCCGCGCCTCCGCTAACAATGGCACTCGACCCATGTGGACGCAGAATTACACCCCTCTGGCCGGCAGCTTGGGCCTGTCAGCGCTGGCCGCCTCGCTGCCCATCTTCGCCCTGCTGTATCTTCTGGGGGCTAAGCGCAAACCCGCTTGGATGGCGGCGTTCAGCGGACTGGGCGTGGCCGCGCTGGTAGCCCTCTCGGCCTATCGCATGCCGGCCGGCGCGATGCTGAACGCGGCCGCCTACGGGGCCGCCTTCGGCTTGTTCCCCATCGGCTGGGTGGTCTTCTGCGCGATCTTGCTTTACCGAATTACGGTCGAAACCGGCAAGTTTGAAATTGTCAAAGATTCCGTCGGCAGCCTCACCGACGACCGGCGATTGCAGGCCCTGCTGATCGCCTTCGCTTTCGGCGCCTTCATCGAAGGCGCGGCGGGCTTTGGCACGCCGGTGGCAGTCGCCGCGGCGATGCTCGCGGGTCTTGGTTTTTCCCCCTTCTACGCCGCCGGAATCTGCCTGCTGGCCAACACCGCGCCGGTGGCATTCGGCTCTATCGGCACGCCCATCCTGACGCTGGCCACCGTCACCGGGCTGCCCATGGACAGGCTGAGCGCGGCCACCGGCCGCATCTGCGCGCCCGTCTCGCTGATCGTACCGGCGTATCTCATCCTGGTGATGGGCGGCCGGCGCACGATGAAAGCCGTGCTGCCGGCGGTGGCGGTTTGCGGCCTCTCTTTTGCCGGCATGCAGCTTTTCGCCTCCAACTGGATCGGACCGCAGTTGACCGACATACTGAGCTCGCTGGCCGCCATCGGATCGCTGGTCCTGTTGTTGCTGCTATGGAAGCCGCGCGATCGCTTCCAGTTCAACGACGCCGACCCGCAGCCGGCCATCCTGCGCCGCCACACCGCGCGCGAATTGTGGCTGGCCTGGGGACCCTACGCCTTGCTGGTGGTCTTCGTGCTGCTTTGGGGATGGCAACCGGTGCGCAGCCGCCTGAACGCCTGGCGGGTGGAGTTCGCCTGGCCGGGCCTAAACAATCTGATTGAGCGCGTGCCCCCGGTCACCCCGCGGCCCTCGCCCTATCCGGCCATGTACAACTTCAACTGGCTGGCGGCCTCGGGGACGGCCTGCCTGTTTGCCGCTTTGCTTTCCGCACTGCTGCTGCGGCTGAGGCCGCGCCAGTTCGCGCGCATTTTCTGGAAAACTTGCCGGCAGCTTGCCCTGCCCGAGCTGACCATCGCCGCAGTGCTGGCCCTGGCCTTCCTGATGAACTACTCTGGCGCTACCGCCACCCTGGGACTGGCTTTTGCGGCCACCGGCATCCTGTTCCCCTTTTTCAGTTCACTGTTGGGCTGGCTGGGCGTCTTCTTGACCGGCTCGGACACTTCCGCCAATGCCCTGTTCGGGAACTTACAGGTGATCACCGCGGGACGGCTGGGATTTAACCCCATCCTGATGGCCGCCTCCAACTCCGCCGGCGGCGTGATGGGCAAGATGATCAGCCTGCAAAGCATCGCCGTGGCTGCGGCCGCCACCTCGATGGCGCCCGCCGATGAAGGACGCCTGTTCCGCTTCACTTTGCGCCACAGCCTCCTGCTGGCCTCCCTCATCGGCCTGATCACCGTGTTCTACGCCTATGTGATGCCCTCCTGGGCCCCCTCATTCTGACCACTGTCTTCGGTCTGCTTGAACCCGCACTTTTCCAGGCGGTCAGTCTGCTTCGGCGCACGCCGCCGACCACCGCCAAGCTCGCTCGTTTTGTTGCGCTTACAGCTCTCCGCCTCCGGCGCTTGCTGCGCCCTTTCAGGCAGCCGTCGCCGGGCTAAACTGGGCAGCATGCAAGCGTCCGAGCAGTGGCACCCGCGCGTCAGTCCCTGGCTGGTCGCGGCTTCCGTGGTGCTGGCCACTTTTATGCAGGTGCTGGACACCACCGTGGTGATGGTGGCGCTGCCCCATATCGCAGGCGGCATGGCGGCCACCAACACCGAAGCCACTTGGACGCTCACCAGTTACCTGGTAGCCAACGGGATCGTGATTCCCATGAGCGGGTGGCTGGCGCTCAGGTTCACCCGCAAGCGCCTGATCATGGCGTGCACCGCGCTGTTCACCTTCTCTTCGATGCTTTGCGGCGCGGCGCCTAATCTGACGGTTCTCATTCTGGCGCGCATCTTTCAGGGCGCAGGAAGCGGCGCCATGGTGCCTGCCGCGCAAGCTGTGCTGTTGGAGAGCTTCCCGCTGGCGGAGCGCGGCATGGCCATGGCGGTCTTCGGCTTGGTGATAGTGTTGGCGCCGATCATCGGCCCCACGCTGGGCGGCTGGCTGACCGACAGCTACTCCTGGCGCTGGGCTTTTTACATCAACTTGCCCGTCGGCCTTCTGGCGCTGTTGTTGATGGCGCGGTACTTGGAGGATCCGCCCTGGATACGCCGCGACCGGGCGGGGCGCCTGGACGGGCCCGGACTGGCTCTGCTGATCGTTTGGGTTGGGGCGCTACAGATTGTGCTCGACAAGGGCCAGGATGCGGACTGGTTCTCCAGCCGATTCATAACGGCGCTGGCCGTGATTGCCGCGGTAGGCCTGGCGGCCTTCATCCTGCGGGAGTGGCGCGCCGCGCGACCCATGGTGGAGCTGCGAGTCTTCGCCGATCGTAACTTCGGCATGGGCACGCTGAGCATAGCCGTGCTTAGTTGGGTGATGTTGTCGGCTGGGGCCATGCTGCCCCAATTCCTGCAATCACTGCTGGGCTATACCGCCGAGTTGAGCGGCTGGGCCTCCAGCCCGCGCGGCCTGGGAGTACTGCTGGCCACCCCGCTGGCCGGTCATTTGGTTTGGCGCGTAGATCCGCGCAAGCTGACGATTTTCGGCTTTTGCTTGATGGCGGTGAGCAACTATATGTTCGGCCGTCTGAACCTGGAGATCGCCATGAGCAACATCGTCTTGGCCAACGTGGTGCAAGGCTTCGGCATGGGGTTTATCTTCGCGCCCCTGACCACGCTGGCCATGGCCACTCTGCGTAACGAGCAGATGGGCAACGCCAGCAGCCTTTTCAATCTGGTCCGCAACCTGGCAGGCGGCATCGGGATTTCAGCGACCACCACGTACCTGGTGCGCAGCGCCCAGCGCCATCAGGTATTCCTGGTATCCCACCTGACGGCATACGATCCGGCCCTCCAGCAGCGCCTCGCCCGCCTGCGCGCCGCGCTCAGCCCACTGATAGGTTCGCCCCGGGCCGACAGCGGAGCCTACGCGGCCCTATACGGAATGGTGCTTCAGCAGGCCCATCTGGCGGCCTATGTAGATGCCTACCGCTGGCTGGCCGCAGCCGCCTTGCTGTCGGTTCCCGCTCTGTTGCTGATGAAACGGGTAACGGTTCGCAAACGCACGCCCGCCCCGGTTGACTAGCCCGCTTTGGGACTTTCCGCCGGCGGCCCGCCGGTCGAGCCTGAGAAACACCCGCGCCGGCCCCCACAAACTCTTGCGGGAGGATTGAAGCTGTCAGATGCCGAGCGAGGCCGCGGTGTTGACGCGCGAGCAGGAATTGTACTGGCTGGCGTTGCGGATGGTTCCCGGATTGGGCATGCGCTGGATGGGGCGGCTGATAGAGCGCTTCCGGTCTCCGGAGGCCGTTTTCCGCGCTTCTAGAAGCGAGCTGGAAGCCGTCGGCTTGAGCGGCAGCGTCGCCCAGAGCATCGCCAGCGGCTGCTCGTTTGAAGACGCCGTGCTCCAGCAGGAGAAAATGCGGCAGGCGGGCGCGGTGGCGCTGACTCTGTGCGACCCGCGCTATCCGGCGCGGCTCCGCGAGATCTTCGATCCGCCGGTAGTATTGTTTGCACGCGGCCGGCTGGAGGTGCTGGGCAAGTTGATGCTGGCGGTGGTGGGCACGCGGCGGGCGACGCCCTATGGGCTGGCGGCCGCCGAGCGCCTGGCCGGCGATCTGGCCATGGCCGGGCTGCTGATCACCAGCGGCATGGCGCGCGGGATTGACACCGCGGCGCACAAGGCGGCCCTGGCGGCCGGAGCGCCCACGGTGGCCGTGCTGGGTTGCGGGGTAGACGTCGTCTACCCCGCCGAAAACCGCACCCTGGCCCAGCAGATTGCCGAGCGGGGACTCTTAATTAGCGAATTCCCCATGGGCACACCGGCCTATCCGCAAAATTTCCCCATCCGCAACCGCATTATCAGCGGCCTTAGCGTGGGCGTGCTGGTGGTGGAAGGAGCCCAGTACAGCGGCAGCTCGATCACCGCCCGGCTGGCGCTGGAGCAAGGGCGCGAAGTATTTGCCGTGCCCGGCAATATTACCTCGCGCATGAGCTGGGGCCCCAACCTGCTTATCAAGCAGGGCGCCAAGCTGGTGCAGGACTTCAACGACATAATCGTGGAGCTGCCCGCGGAAGAACGCCGGCGTCTGGCGCTGGAAGCCGAAGGACGCCTGTTCGCCGCCGAACAACAGCCGGGCGACCGGAACCCCACCGCGCCGGAAGACGGCTTCAGCCAGGCGGCCCGCCAGGTGCTCGCCCAACTTAAGGTGGACGCCGCCACGCACATTGACGAACTGCTGGAGGCCTGCCAAGAGCTGAGTTCTTCGGAGATCATCGCCGCGTTGTTCGAGCTGGAGATGAGCGGGCTGGTGCGACAACTGCCGGGCAAGAATTTTGTTAAAGTGTGGGGAGAGTCCCGGTTCTCCCAGTGAGTCTTAGCATTGAACCGGCCCGGGAGGCTGCTCGGGCCTCTTCACGCTCTTTTCTATGGCGAAATCTCTGGTCATTGTCGAGTCCCCCGCCAAAGCCAAAACCATCGGCAAGTACCTGGGCAAGAACTTCCTGGTGAAGGCTTCGCTCGGCCACATCAAGGATCTGCCCAAGAACGACCTGGCGGTGGACGTCGAACGCGACTTCAAACCCACATACGTACTCATTGAAGGAAAGAAGAAGCTGCTCCAGGAGATCAAGCAGGCGGCCAAGAACGTCGAGCGGATCTACCTGGCGGCAGACCCGGATCGCGAAGGCGAAGCCATCTGCTACCACCTTCAGGAGGAGCTGAAAGGCAAACGCAACGGCGGTCCCACGATCCACCGGGTGATGTTCAACGAGATCACCGCCCAAGCCGTCCGCAAGGCCTTCCAGAACCCCGGCCAGGTGGATCTGCGCTTGGTGGAGGCGCAGCAGGCGCGCCGGATCCTGGACCGCCTGGTGGGTTACAAAATCTCGCCCTTGTTGTGGGACAAGGTGCGCCGCGGGCTGTCGGCCGGTCGCGTGCAAACGGTTGCGCTTCGGCTGATCGTCGAGCGCGAGCGCGAAATCCGCGCCTTCCAGAAGCGCGAGTACTGGACCATTGACGCCCACCTCCAGGCGCGCAAGCCGCCCGTATTCGACGCCCGGCTCCTCAAGCGCAACGATGAACCGGTCGAGATACCGGATGAGGCCGCCGCTCGGGACATCCTCTCCAAGCTGGAAGGGGCGACCTTCACCGTGCGCTCCGTCGCCACCCGCGAGAAGAAGCGCCAGCCCGCCCCGCCCTTCATCACCTCCACGCTCCAACAGGAGGCGGCGCGCAAGCTGCGCTTCAGCGTGAAGCGCACCATGGCCCTGGCCCAGCGACTCTACGAGGGCGTGGAGCTGGGCCAGCAGGGACCGGTCGGTTTGATCACCTACATGCGCACCGACTCCACCCGCGTCTCGGCGGAAGCGCTCCAGCAGGTGCGCGCTTACATCGCGAAGAAATTCGGCGCCGACTACCTGCCCGATTCGCCTAATATCTACCGCAGCAAGAAGGACGCCCAGGACGCGCACGAGGCCATCCGCCCCACCTCCCTCGACTACAGCCCGGAAGCGGTGGCCCGCTACCTCGGGGAGGACGAGCTGAAACTGTACCGGCTGATCTGGCTGCGCTTCGTAGCATCGCAGATGACGCCCGCCGTGTTCGATCAAACCACCATCGAGGTCGTCGCCCGCGGCCGCGACCAGGCCGACTATCTGTTCCGCGCTACCGGCTCGGTGCGCAAGTTCGACGGCTTCATGGCGGTCTACGAAGAAGGCAAAGATCAACAGGACGAGGAGGACGAGGAACTCAAGCACAAACTGCCGCCGGTCACCGAAGGCGAGAAGCTCAAGCTGCGCCGGATTACACCCGAGCAGCACTTCACTGAGCCGCCGCCGCGCTACACCGAAGCCACCCTGGTCAAGCAACTGGAAGCCGACGGCGTGGGCCGGCCTTCGACCTACGCCACGATACTCTCCACCATCCAGGAGCGGGGCTACGTGACCAAACAGGGCGGTCGCTTCATCCCTACCGAGCTGGGCATGGTGGTCACGGACCTGCTGGTGGAGAACTTCGACGACATTTTCGAGGTCCGCTACACCGCTCGCATGGAGGAGGAGCTGGACGAAATCGAAGAGGGCAAACTGGACTGGCGCCAGGCTATGCGCGAATTCTACGAAAAGTTCCGGAAGGATTTGGAGCGCGCCGAGCGCCAGATGACCGACCTGAAACGCTTGGAGAAACCCACGGATCTTACTTGCGAGAAGTGCGGCCGGCCCATGGTCATCAAGTGGGGTCGCCACGGCAGTTTTATCGCTTGCACCGGATACCCGGAGTGCACCAACACCAGGGAGCTCAAGGTGGACCTGCCGGATGTGGACGGCGCGGATCTGAGCGAGCAGGACGAGGCCGAATACTGCGAGAATTGCGGGCGGCCCATGGTGCTCAAGCGCGGGCGCTACGGGCAGTTTTACGCCTGCACCGGATATCCGGAGTGCAAGACCACGCGCCCGCTGGCCCGCCGAGAGCGCAAACCCGACGTGCCGCTGGATGAGAGCTGCCCTAAATGCGGCAGCCGCCTGGTGGTGCGCGACGGGCGCTACGGGGAATTCACGGCGTGCAGCAACTATCCCAACTGCGATTACGTCAAGCGGACCACCACGGGCGTAAAATGCCCGGACTGCGGGCAGGGCGAGCTGATTGAGCGGCGTTCCAAACGCGGGCGGACTTTTTACGGCTGCGAGCGCTATCCCGATTGCAAGTTCGCGCTCTGGCACAAACCCCTGAATGAGCCCTGCCCGGAGTGTGGCAACCCTTATCTGGTGGAGCGCTGGAGTAAGAGCGGCCCGCAGATCGGCTGCCCGAAGTGCCGGTACAAGCGATCCCCGGCGCCTGTGGAAGCGGCCTGACGGCGTCTGCGCCGCCTTGAAACGGCGCCGGAGCGCCGGCCGGCGAGTATGCGTGACGCTGAAGCCGCGCCCGGTACGCGGGTACTAGTTCCGAGCTGGCGGCCGGGCTAATCCAGATAGGCCGTCGAGGCGGCGGCTGCCCGAGGGCTGTTTGCCTTGTCGGCCCGTAATGCGAAAACCTCACTCCGGAAAAACCCTGCCAAACCGTTAACCCGGATTTGCGTTTTGAACATTTGGGTGCAACTTTGTAAGATTCTCCAAAGTCTTTATTCATGCGGGTTCCAGCATGATCAACCCCTTCTGGAGGGCGAAACCCAATGGGTGAGAAACAGAATCAGCCGTTTCAGCTTTCCTTCAACGCGGCTTTGAAGATCTTTTCCAAGGTTCGCGGGTCACCTCCGACAGGGGCCTGATTCTGGTGCGGGAGTTGGACGAACGGCTCGGCTTGGCAGAGCTCATCGAACAGCATTTGCGCGACCCGCGCCGCGGCAAGAACACCCGGTTTCCGCTGGCCGATCTGTTTCGGCAGTCCGTCTACAGCCGCCTGGCCGGTTACGAGGATGTCAATGACGCCGAGCGACTGAGCCAAGATCCCACCTTCCGGCTGATCGGCTCGGAGATGATCTCCCGAGCGTGGCGCGGCGCTGACTTCGCGGTTGCAGTCCTTCGAGACCGAGATGCCAGCCAAAGAGAGGGGAACCTTCGCCGCCTGAGCGCGGATCAACCGGGAACGGATCGGCAGGGCAAGCAGGTGGTGTTCCGGGCTGGGCCCAGAGGGCGCCCCGGCCTTGCCGGCGCCGGCGGGATAGCGGGGGCCAAGGCCGCGGCAACCAAAGCCGGGCAGTCAAGATTCGAGCTTCTAGAGTGCGGGAGGATGGGAAGGTGTCCCCAGAAGTGCCCTTCGGAGCGTTTCTTTCGGCCTTGGAGCTGCCTGGAGGCAGCAGGAGCGCCCGATCCGGGGCCGTGCCAAAGCGGGAGGTGCGCAAAGAATGATGTGGGGCTTGACACGTTGGGGGGGTGTGTATTCCTCGTGTCGGGGACTCCAAAATGGAAATTCCCGTTTCAACGTGCACTTCCGGAACATCCGCGGGGGCTTTCTCAACTTCCAGGAGACGTTTCCCGACGACGGCGACGTGAACATGCTGGAGGCCATCCGCACTTACCAGGAGGTGGGCTACGACGGGATGCTGATGCCGGACCACGTGCCCCGGATAGCCGGCGACGAGGGCGGCCAGCAGGCCTTCGGCTACATCCGGGCGCTGCTTCAGATGGTGGGCGAGCAGAGCTGAATTGTGTTCTAGCTTGTCGTCTTGGGGCCCGGTTTGACCTCTTGTAGCGCGCCGGACCCGCAGTACAATGTTACGTTTCAGACCGAGACTCCCCATGAAACTGTACCGACTAAGCGTGATGGCGCTTGGGCTCGCGGCGGTTCCGGCCGACGGCGCTGTCCAACTGCTCAGATCTTTCATGACCAAGGCGGTGCCGACGGACGCGTGTTCACCCACGCCCA